>MDSW01109697.1_pt1 | contig 10505 bp, 14 predicted proteins | sample 811171 | NCBI WGS metagenome assembly MDSW01 (sample SAMN05326641, study PRJNA326480) | marine metagenome | isolation source: seawater | place: Atlantic Ocean: North West | collected 2012 | reverse complement strand
TTTAAATAGAACCTTTTGTAGATGGTATTGAATTTTTAATTCTTTTATCAATTTCCAGTGCCTCTTTAAGAGATCTTGCTAGGGCTTTAAAACAAGACTCGATCTTGTGATGACTATTGTCGCCATAAACATTTTCTACATGTAAAGTAATACCTGCGGATTGTGAAAAAGCTTGAAACCATTCTTTGAAAAGTTCTGTATCCATTTCACCAAGTTTTTCAACTTTTAAATCAACATTCCAAATCAGATAAGGTCTATTTGATACATCCAGAGAAACACGTGTTAGAGTTTCATCCATAGGAATGTGCGTAGTTGAATATCTTTTTATTCCTTTTAAATTTCCAGCTGCTTTTTTTATAGCTTCGCCTATGGCTATTCCAGTGTCTTCGGTTGTGTGGTGCAAATCTATATGTGTATCGCCTTTAGCACTGATCTTCATATCTATGAGTGAATGCTTTGAAAGTTGCTCTAGCATATGATCTAAAAAACCTATTTTGGTCTTTATTTGATATTTTCCTTTTCCGTCTAAATTTACTTCTACGGAAATATTCGTCTCTTTGGTTTTTCTTTGAATCTTAGCTTTTCTACTCATAAATTTGAAATCCTATAAAGATATATAGCTAAATCTATCTTTTGGCAATAAATGCTAAATTTAGGTCTTGAAGATTTAATTTCAATCTCCACATAGATAGTAGTTATGAATACAAATCAAAATTGGCATGGAACAACTATTGTCTTAATTAGAAAGGGAAATCAAACTATTGTGGCAGGAGACGGTCAAGTTAGTTTGGGTAATACCGTTCTAAAGAGCAAAGCAAAAAAAGTTAGAAAGATTGAGAAAAGAAATGTGATTGCTGGTTTTGCTGGTTCTACAGCTGATGCTTTAACACTTTTTGAAAGACTTGAAGCTAAATTAGAAAAGCATGCTGGTAACTTAACAAGGGCTGCTGTTGAGCTTGCAAAAGACTGGCGTACAGACAAGTATTTAAGAAGGCTAGAAGCTTTAATGGCTGTCGCAGATAAAGAAAAAAGTTTTATAATTTCTGGAACAGGTGACGTTTTAGAACCAGAAGATGGGATCATTGGAATAGGTTCTGGTGGTAATTATGCTTTAGCAGCTGCTAAAGTTTTAATTGAAACCGATATGTCAGCAGAAGAAATTGCTAAAAAATCTTTAAAAGTTGCATCTGAAATTTGTGTATTTACTAATAATAACGTTACTATGGAAAAAATTTAAAAATGCCCACAAAAACTCCAAATCTAAAAATTGTAAAAGATGGATCAAAAAAAGAAAGTTCTAAAGTTAGCGCTTTGTCTCCTAGAGAGATAGTTTCCGAACTTGATAGATATGTCATAGGGCAGGGTCAAGCCAAAAGAGCAGTTGCTGTTGCGTTAAGAAACCGTTGGAGAAGGCAAGCTTTATCCGATGAAATGAAAGATGAAGTCTTGCCTAAAAATATTTTAATGATTGGACCTACTGGAGTTGGTAAAACAGAAATTTCTAGAAGACTTTCAAAATTAGCTCAAGCACCTTTTATAAAAGTGGAAGCTACTAGATTTACAGAAGTTGGTTATGTTGGAAGAGATGTAGAACAGATTATTAGGGATTTAATTGAAATAGCAATTGCCATGGAAAGAGAAAAGAAAAGAAAAGAAGTTCATGCAAAAGCACAACTGTCTGCGGAGGAAAAAGTCTTGGACGCTCTTGTTGGGAAAAAAGCAAGTTTAGCTACCAGAGAAAGTTTTAGAAAAAGATTAAGATCTGGCGATCTAGATGATAATGAAATTGAGATTGAAGTAAGCGATGCTTCTTCAGCTATGCCTTCGTTTGAAATTCCTGGAATGCCAGGTGCAAATATTGGAATGGTTAATATAGGCGAAATGCTAGGGAAATCTATGAATTCAAAAGGTAAGAAAAAGAAAATGACAGTTAAGGAATCCCATGAAATATTAATAGCCCAAGAATCAGATAAAATGATTGAGCAAGATAAAATTATCAAAGAAGCAAAAGATTCTACTGAAAATAACGGAATTGTATTTTTAGATGAAATAGACAAAGTCTCCGCTAGAAGTGATAGGCTAGGTGGAGATGTTTCCAGAGAGGGTGTTCAAAGAGATCTTTTGCCTTTAATAGAAGGTACAACGGTGAATACAAAATATGGTCCCGTAAAAACAGATCACATTTTATTTATTGCTTCTGGTGCCTTTCAACTAGCAAAACCTTCTGACTTGCTTCCTGAATTGCAGGGACGTTTACCAATAAGAGTTGAGTTAAATGCATTAACAGAAGAAGATTTTAAAAGAATTTTAAAAGAACCAGATAACAGCTTAATAAAACAATATAAAGCATTATTAAAAACTGAAGATGTTGATTTAGAATTTTCTAACGACGGCATTGATATGCTAGCAAAACTTTCAACTGAGATAAATTCTACAGTCGAAAATATTGGCGCAAGAAGATTACATACGATAATTGAAAAAGTTTTAGATGAAGTAAGCTTCGCAGCATCAGATAAAGCTGGTCAAAAAGTTAAAATCGACAAAAATTACGTTGTAAAAAATCTTGGTGACCTTGTAAAAGATACTGATTTATCAAAATTTATTTTGTAGCCTTTCTTAGTTTAATCAGAAGAGCGCCCGAACCTCCTAGATTCTGATCAGCCTCTTGTATTCTGTCTATTTTTGAATTTAGTTCTGGATTGTTTTTTATAAACTCCGGTATTGTGTTTCTTAATTTACTAAACTCTTCTGAAACATAAACGTCTTTGTTTGTGTTAGAATGAATTCCTTTACCTGTGACAATTAAAATTTCAGAAAGGTCTTTTTCATAACACTTTTTGATTATCTCATAAATTTTTTTATTGGCATCTTCTATAGAATATCCATGAAAATCAAATTTAAATCTTTTGTTTTTATTACTCTCTTTGTTGTGCGAATTATCTTTGTTTGGAAGGCTAGAAAGATTTTCTAAAAAATCTTTCCAATCTTTTTTATCTTGTTTTGATAAATCTTTTTTAATCAACTACTTTTTATTTCTGCAAGATGCCAATTAGGATTTGAACTTGAAATTTTTTTTGTAAATTTCCAATGATCTATTACCGTTCTAATTTTATTTGGATCTCCCTCTATAATTTTGTTATCTCTATCTTTTTTAACAGATATAATTTCACTTACAAATTTAACCGTAAAGAAAAGAGCTTCTGCTGTCTTTTCAAATTTTTCTATGGTTGAAGATTTAATTCCGACAAAAGTTAATTCTGATTTAATTTTTTTTATATTTCTATCTTCTATAGCGGAGTTAAAGTTGTCTGCCATACTCTTTGTTAATAAACCTTTTAAACCACTTTTATCACCTTTGGAAAAGGCAGTGATTATGGTTTCATATGCTATTTCCGCTCCCTTTAAAAATTGTTTTTTTTGTGAAATGTCAAAATCAGTATTTTTCTTATTTTGATTTTTTTTAATCTCTTCTTTGAATTTTTCAAATTTTTTTTCATTAAAATTGGTAAACACTTTTTCTTGATGACCAGTTTTTCTTCCAAGAATATTTCTTAATCTCAAAAAAATGAAGCCAGCAATCATTGCCAATAGTATGATGTCCAAATATCCAAAACTGTTACTCATTATTTGCTAAATATATATTATTAATATAACTTTCAAAATAACAAATGAACATGATATTATTGTATCTTATAGCCGCGCCCGCGATAGAAATATATGTAATGATTAAAATTGGTCAAAATATTGGGGCTTTTACAACGATATCCCTTATTTTTGCCACAGCCTTTATAGGCATATATTTTGCAAAAATCGAAGGTTTAAATACACTTAGGTCAGGCGTCTACAATTTATACAAAAATAAAATTCCACTTTTTGAGATGATTTCAGGAGCATCTATAGCGCTAGCTGCAATTCTCTTAATAATACCAGGTTTTATAACAGATTTTTTTGGATTTATCTTGTTGTTCCCTCTGACAAGAAAACTAATAGTTAATTATTTTTTAAAAAGAAAAAATCCTATTAGAAAAAATGAAAAAGATTATATAGAAGGAGAGATTTTAGAAAAAAAACAAGAAGACAAAGATGAATTATAATATTGTTGCTAAGTACGTAAAAAATATAAATTTTAATATTCCAGATTCAAAATCTTATTTTCTTATAGAAAAAAAAATAGCTAATTATAAAATTAACTTTGATATAAAAAGTAAAAAAATAAAAGATAACATTTTAGAGATAGATACCAATTTAAAATTAGCGCCCAAGGTATCCGAAGAAGATGAAATAAAGATATCAATTTTATTCTCTACATTAATAGATGTAAAAAAAAATGTAACAAATAAGAAAGATCTAGAAAGAATTGTACTAGTAGACATACCAGAATCAATTTACCCTGATATTAGAAATATACTTATTTTTTTATTTGAGAAATCGGGATTCAAAAATATAAATATAGATAAATCTGTCAATTTTCAAAAATTATACGAAAAAAATAATTAAAAGTAATTTTTTTTTATCTCTTCTTTTAAAAATTTTTTGTGATCAAAATATTCTTTTTCGATTGGTTTAATTACTATTTTTGAATTTTCTTTTTTCTTTGCGGATTTATTGATATTATTATTTTCATAAATCTCATTTAAAGACAAAGTTGGTTCTTTTTGTCCTATAAGGTTTATATAAACTTCTCTTAACAACTCACAATCTAAAAGAGCATTGTGTTTTTTTCTTTTAGAATTATCTACATTAAATCTTTTGCACAAACCATCCAAAGAATTTGATGTGCCTGGATATTTCCCTCTAGCTAACTCAAGAGTGTCTATAACATTATTTATATTAATTGGATTCTTATTAATTCTTTTTAACTCATAATTTATGAAAGAGATATCAAATGGAGCATTATGAATTATTAATTTTTTTCCATTTATAAATTCTAGAAATTCTTCAGCTATTTCTTTAAATTTTTTTTCGTTTTTTAATTTTTCATATGTATAACCATGTATTTTAAAAGCATCATTTGATATTTCTTTTTCAGGATTTATTAATTTATAAAAAACTTTTTTTGTTGGTATTAAATGTTTGGTTTCAATACATGCTATCTCTATAATTCTATCGCCTTTTTCTGGTGATAAACCAGTTGTTTCTGTATCTAAAATAATTTCATTCATATTTTATTTTGTACAATTTTAACGTCTTTTTTTAAATTTTTTAAAGAACCATTGTTGTTGATAACATAATCGCAAAATCTAATTTTTTTTACAGGTGTAAGTTGTCTTCTATTTAAAAGATCAAAAATTTTTCTGCTTTTTCCTCTTTTTAGATGTCTTTTTAGCCTTAAAGATTTCTTTGAGTTTACAAACACTATTTTATTATAATTTTTCATAAGTTTACTTTCTATTAGAAGTGGAATTTCAAAAATTATAAATTCTTTACTTTTATTTTTTTTCACAAAATTTTTTAATTCTTTTCTTACAAGTGGATGAATTATTTTTTCTAAATTTTTTAAAGAATTTTTTTTGGTATATATAATTTTTTTAATTTTCTCTTTAATATTTTTTTTATTTTTTAGTTTAAATTCTTTACAAATTTTATTTTTGAAAGAATTTTTTTTATAAATTTTCTTAACTTCCTTATCAGCATCAAAAAGTGGATGTTTTCTTCCTGAAAGCATTCTTGCTACTGTAGTTTTTCCTGATGCTATTGATCCAGTAACCCCTATTTTAATCATTTTCCAATAATTTAAAAACTCTTTGATCTATTTTTGGTTCGATACCATGCCAAATTTTAAAAGCTTCTTGGGCTTGATAGATAAACATAAGTTTCCCATTTTCAATTTGATTTGAAAATTCTTGTGCTTTTGAGAGAAACTTTGTCCGACTTGGATTGTAAATAACATCGTAAAACAATTTATTAGATCCCATTTTAGAATAGTTTAATTTTATTTCATCGTCTTGTTTGAGACCTAAACTTGTGGCATTAACTATAATATCGAATTTTGGGCTTTCTCCCCAATCTACTATTTCTAGATCCTGATATAATTTTTTTATTTCTTCGGCATTTTTTTTGGTTCTATTGCTTAAATAAATTTTAGAAATTCCCATGCTTTTTAAACCCGACACAATAGAAGGTACTACGCCTCCTGCGCCCAATATAAAAGCTATTTTGTCTTTAACTGTATAATTAGTATTTTTTATAGCCTTACAAAATCCATGGATATCTGTGTTTTCCCCAACGATAGCCCCATCATCTCCTAATAATATCGTGTTTACCGAGTGGGTTTCTTTTGCGAGGACAGTTAATCTATCAAGAAAAGGTATGACGGATTTCTTAAAGGGAACTGTAACATTAATTCCTTTGATTTTTTTAATTCTAACATCATTAATTATTAATTTTATATCTTTTTCTTCAATAAGTTTTTTTTCATATATTGCTTCAATTTTATTCTCTTTGATCCAATAATTATGTAATTTCGGCGACAGCGAATGTTCTATTGGATTCCCAATAACTATATATTTTTTCATTTAAAATTTTTTAAATACTCTTTAATTTTTTTTACAGGTAGACCCATAATTGTATCTTCATCCCCTTCTATTTTTGAAAATAAAGATTTGCCTCCTGCTTCGATTTGGTAAACGCCGTATGCATACAATGTTTCGTCTTTTATATTATTTAAATATAATTTAATTTCGTCCAAATTAAGTTGTTTCATTGTTAAAGAGGAAGCGTCTGTATAATTCCATATCATAGATCCGTTTTTAGATATACAAACTGAACTAATTAGTTGGTGTTTCTTTCCATTTAGTTTCTTAAGTATATTCAGTGCATCGTTTCTACTTTTTGGCTTTGAAATAAGTTCTCCGGCTAAATCTATAACGCTGTCTGCTCCCAATACTATTTGGTCAGATTTTTTAGAACTAATTTTATTAGCCTTAAGTTCTGCAAGATTTTTTGAGATGAGCAGAGGATTTGCGCCTGTTGATATTAAGGAATTTTTTATTTCCTCCTCATCTATATTTGAAGGGCAAACTTCGCACTCTATTTTGTTCTTTGTTAAAATATTTTTTCTTACTCCGCTTTTAGAGGCCAAAATAATTTTCATTTGTTTTTTTTAATCTCATAAATTTTAAGTATTGACGCAGCAGTTTCTTCGACTGATCTTCTGGTTACATCTATTGAGGGCCAATTGTATTTTTTAAACATTTTTTTTGAGATCTCTACTTCGTTTCTTATTTTTTCTACATCTGTATAAGTTTTTAAATCAATAGATGTATTTATATTTACTCTTGTTTTTCTCACTTCTGACAATCTTTCTGCTTCAACAAACAACCCTACAATACAAAAATTTTTGTTTTCTTTTTCCAAAATCGAGGGAATTTTTTGTTCTAAAACCAGGGGTATATTTAAAGTTTTGTATCCTCTATTGGCCAGATAAATCGATGTTGGTGTCTTGCCTGTTCTGCTAACACCAACTAGTATTATGTCGGCTTTGTCAATATCTTCGTTTTTTTTTCCATCATCATGTGACATTGTAAATTGAATAGCTTCTATTCTATTATAATAATCTTCGTCTAAAACATGTTGTGCGCTGGGGGTGTGTGTCGCTTTTTGATTTAACAGCTTGGAAAAACTTAAAATTAAATTTCCTAATACCCCAAAGCAAGGAATGTTGCTTTTTTCGCTCTCGGCCGCTAAGAATTTGGCCAGTTTTGTATCAACAATTGTATATATTATTATGGTATTTTCTTTTTCCTTACACTCTTTAATAATTTTATTAATTTGCTGTTGTGTTCTTATAAAAACAAATTCTTTTTTGTCATAATCAAAATTTGCAAACTGAGATTGTAATGCTAAAAAAATCCTATCAAGCGTCTCTCCAGTTGAGTCAGATATTAAGAATATTTGATATTTATTTGTCATCAAGTTTGTGGATTCTTTTAGTATAACTAATAGTTATTAATAGATAATCATAAAATAAGTTTTTTGTTCACCTTAATTAACAAATACTAAACAGTTTATAAAATGTTTATAATTTTATATTTAACAATTAACATTGTGTATAATAAAGAAAAACTTAGATTTACAGCGGTGTTTAATACTTTAAATATGTAGATAAAATGAAGATTATCCCCTTTTAACTAACTAACATGCCCTATTACATCAATTATACTTTAAAACTATAATATTAATAATGAATATAACAACAAAGAAACTATCTGATTGCATAATTAATAAAAAAGCTTCTTATACTCCAATTTGGTTTATGAGACAGGCTGGTAGGTATTTACCCGAATTCAGAAAAATAAGAAAAGAAAATTCAGATTTTATAAAGCTCTGTTTAGAAACAAAACTGGTAACAGATATTACGTTGCAACCTTTAGACAGATTTGATTTAGATGCTGCAATTATTTTTTCTGATATTTTAATGATACCATATGCGTTAGGCCAAAAAGTAGAATTTAAAAAAGGAGAAGGACCAATCTTAGAAGAAATTAATTTAAAAAAGATTTTAGATATTGAAATAGTTAATGCTGTAGAAAAATTTAAACCAATTTACAAAGCAATAAATCAAGTCAAAAATAAAACAAAAAAAAACGTCATAGGGTTTGTTGGAGCACCGTGGACAATTTTAGTATATATGCTAAACAAAAAGTCTCCTAAAAAAAACTTTGATTTTGATTTAATTACAGGAAATAAATTACTAGTTGATCAATTGCTTAAAAAAATTATAGAAGCAACCGTTCTCCATATCATTAAGCAAATAGAAGCTGGAGCAGACACTATACAAATATTTGATTCTTGGGCGGGCCTGCTTCCCGAAAAGGAGCTGCCAAATTATTGTTTTTTTCCTACCTTAAAAATTTTAGAGAAACTATCCAACGAGAGAAGAACAGTACCAATTATTTGTTTTCCTAAAGGGATAAAAGAAAATTACTCTGATTTTTGTTCAATAGTAAAACCAGACTGTATAAGCATAGATTATATGGTAGACCCATCATGGATTAAAGATAAAGCAAAAGGGATACCAATACAGGGCGGAATGGATCCTAAAATATTATTAAAAGACAAAGAGGAAATTAAAAAAAACACAGAAAAGTACCTAAATATATTTAAAAATTATCCATATGTCTTTAATTTAGGTCACGGCGTCCTCCCAGAAACAAAACCGGAAGCAATAGAACAAGTCGTTAAAACAGTGAGAGAGAGAAAATGAAAAAACAAAAAATTTGTATTGTAGGAGGCGGCCTAACAGCATTGACAGCTGCGCTAGTTCTTAAAAATTTAAATATAGAAATACACTTGGTATCAGAATTTAAATTAAATAAAAAACTTTTAGACAACAGAACTACAGCTATTTCTCCAAGCAACTTCCAATTTTTATTTAAGTTTCTAAACAAAAAAAATTCTAAAATGTTCTGGGGTTCTAATAAAATTGATCTTTATCATGAAGAAAAAGATAAATATTCTAACTTTATGAATTTTCAAAACAAAGGAAAAAATTTAATGTATACGATTCAGAATAAAAATTTCAGAAAAATTCTTTTTAAAGAAATTGAGGTCGAAAAAAAAATAAAAATTATTAACAGGAAAGTCGAAAAAATTGACGAAAAAAATGCTAAGATTTTTTTTAAAAACAAAATTATGAGTTACGACTCTATTTTGCTTTGCGTTGGGAAAAAAGCGGAACTAGCCAAAAAGCTAATGGGGAAAAGAAGAATTATTAATGACTCCCAAGAAATAGCTTTTACGACTATTGTTAAGCATAATTTAAATATTGTTAATTCTAAACAGTATTTTCTTAAAGAAGGACCCCTCGCAATTTTACCTATAAATAAAAAAGAATTTTCATTAGTTTGGAGTGTTTGTAAAGATTACACCTCGGATATTAAAAAGAATTTAATAAAAGAAAAATTAGAAAAAATACTAAACTCTAATAAAAAAATTAAAATTTCAAAAATAGATTTTTTCCCGATATCTTTTAATTTCAATATAAACTTTTTTAAAAAAAATGTTTTAGTTTTAGGAGAAGGCTCTTATAATGTTCATCCGCTTGCAGGACAAGGATTTAATCTGATCTTAAGAGATATTGAGGAATTGTACCAAGAGATTAAAAAATACTTATCTATAGGAATTCAAATAAAAGATTCGGAAATATTTTATAAATTTATGATTTCTAGAAAACCAGAAAATTTCCTTTTTGGGCTTGGTATAAATTTTATAAATAATTTTTTTAGAAATGAAAAAATAAAAAATCCAGTAAAAAAAATAATTTTAAAAGACATAGACAAATTTAAATTTTTAAAAGATTTAAATCTCAGAATTTCTGATACCGGCCTTTTTAAATAAAATAATATTTTAATATTACTTGCTTAAAAAAAATTCTTTATTTATAATCAATTAATAAAGCGGGAGTAGCTCAGTGGTAGAGCGAAACGTTGCCAACGTTTAGTTCCCCAGAGTATTCTCCAGCAATTCCTAGTCCTTTTTAATATTCCTAAATACTGGTCGCACTA
>MDSW01091882.1_pt1 | contig 10505 bp, 22 predicted proteins | sample 811171 | NCBI WGS metagenome assembly MDSW01 (sample SAMN05326641, study PRJNA326480) | marine metagenome | isolation source: seawater | place: Atlantic Ocean: North West | collected 2012 | reverse complement strand
GAAGGCTCTGGAACGGGCTGGGTGATTTTGGTTGACGATGAGTAAGCTGGCGTTTTAATTGATCTGTATGGCGGTTCTGTGCGATTGGGAGATCAGATCTCTGTGTGATAGCCATCAACTGGTTTGGCCATTCGTTCCAGAGCTATTGAATCCAGCAAGCTTGGATCTTCGCTTGGGTCATCGGTTGATGATTGAGGTCTCTGACCAGCGAGAACTAATCGAGATTGATATTTCAGACCGAACAGAGGAGGATCCGTATTATTTAGCGCCTAGTGAGTTTGTACTAGCTGAAACGATTGAGACGTTTAATCTGCCTGATGATATTTCGGCTCAGTTCGTCTTGAAGTCAAGCCGCGCCAGGGAAGGCTTGAATCACTTGCTGGCCGGCTGGTGCGATCCAGGTTGGCACGGAAGCAAGTTGACGCTGGAATTAACCAATGAGCGTCGTTATCACGGCTTGCATTTGTATCCCAATCTAAAAATTGGCCAGATGGTTTTCCATCGCATGAGCAACGTTCCAGCACTCAGTTATGCGGTGACAGGTAATTACAACAATCATTTGCGGGTTATGCCCTCTGTTGCTGCCTGATGGGTCTGTATTGGCTTTGGTCATATTTAATTGCCTTCTGGTCAACTGTTGTTGTCAATTGCGCCAAGCCGGTGAATTGGGATAACTGTTGGCCGCCACAAGAGTGGCTAGTTCCTACGTTCCATGACTACATTCGGGCTAGGCGTCCTTACTCCGAGGAACGCAAGATCCTGGAGCAGAGCAATGGACGACATGCAATGGATGATCGCAGAACTGACGCTCCATGAAGAGCTGATGATGGAGCGGTCGGTTCGTTCTATTCATAACACTGACGACATTGAAGAAGTCCAAGGCTTATGTGCTGCTTTGGTGCGGCAGAACTGGCATCAACGCAAGCTGCTATGTCAGGCAGTTAATCGGATTTCAGAGATGGATGCTCAGGCAGCTTGTTCAGACTGATCAGAGGTCTTTAAGGCGTTAGCTCTATTACGTGCTCGACCATCTAGTCGGGCTTGAACAGCTGCTTGCCAAACTTGCTGATCTTTGATTGCAGCTTCTGACTCTTGTTCGGAGTTCATCTCTCTGATGTATTGATATACGATCTCTCTCATCAGGGCTGATGGTTTTTTATTGAGCCTCTCAGCGTCCTCTAAAAAAAGCTTGCCACGATTCGGCTCTAGCAGGACTTGAACGTACACCCGGCTACCGTGCTTCGAGGTCATTTTCAATCAGTTAGTACACCAACGTTACCATGTTAATGAGTCGTCAACATTCTTCTTCCAAGCAGTTGCCTGAGCTTTTCTGCTGTTGGAGCGTTGAACTTTAGAGCCGCTTCTGACTTGTCTAGCGCCCTCTAGGAACATTGCGGCACGCTGTAGATCAGCTGTTGTTGCTGTGCGAATCGCCTGATGTAGACGTTCCAAATTGATCTGCCTTCCTGTCTTGGGAGCAGGCATAGTCCATCGCTCCAGTAAGCGTTGTATGACAAGTTAGTTCAGACCTGGAATCAATGACAACCCAACGGCCCAGTTTCTGAAAGATTTTGAACTTCATTGGTCTTCTATTAATGCTGTTAGGACTGGAAATTTAGAGGTTGGATGAGCAGAAAGTATTGAGACATCAACGCCACATTCTAGAGCTGCTGTTATCTGCTCCTGAAAGTAGTTTATGTCTTCCTCGTAAACCACTTGCTCAACGCATAACACCTTCTCTTCTTGGTCATAACTTGTATATCTAGTTATGGCCAGAGGCAGTGAGCTGTCATCACTTTGGCAGTAGTAAACGTTCACTAGCTTATTGACTGGCTTCCAGTGACTTGAACTCGATGAGGCAGGCTGCGACAACGTTTTCAGCCTGACTTCTCGTAAGAATGTTGCCAATCTTGTGACGAACCTTGTTAACAGTTTGATAAAAAACATCAGGGGTGATTGACTCACAAGAAGGGAGGTCGGAAAGTCTTTCGCGCATTACATCTGCACGGTTTAGTTTTCTGGCTTTAGCTTCTCTCTCAAGGCTTGCTATTAGAGAGTCTGGGAGGCGGACTTTGATTTCTTTCATTGGAAGATTTTACTCTGCGCTTAGACGACTTGTGTGATTTACGAGACGGTTTGACATACGGTTTTTGAGCAATGACCTCCAAGGTTTCAAGGTAGCCAGGTGGTTCGTCGATTCCACCTGCCTTAAGGATCTTGGTCCAATTCATGTCTCACGCGCGTATAGATGCCGTATATGTCCCAACCGCCCCAAAACGCAGTGATAGCAGTTGAAGAGGGGTGGGACACAGGGGGTGGACAACTAGGTTTGTCCCAAGTCATCCGCTCCAACAACAATCTCAACTGAACCCTCTAAAAGGGTGGGACAAGTAAGCATTGTCCCAGGCTTGTGTCCCAGGGTAGATTCCGTTCCAGCACTAGGATCTATAGGGTTATGGGACACTTTTGAACCCTCTCCACGCGCGAGAACAGCTTTATAACTCTTACTTTGAGATTCTTCTGGAACGGTTGAGACGATGAGTCCTCGTTTTTCCAGCCTTTGGAGCGATTTGCGTATAGCGGCTGAGGATCCACGAATCAGTGAGTCGTAGAGGAGTTCTTCTCTGGAGCGTGAATCTGGCCAAGCAGCAACCAGTCTTTGAAGGACTCTTCCGGTAACAGAAGCGGGAGAGGTGTCCTTTTCGTCAACGGCTGGGGTGAAGTCAGAGACGGTGAAGGAGAGGTCATCGTCCATCTGCATAACCAGTTGGGTGTTGGAGCGTCCAGATCTGGACTTCTCGATGGTTATGAGGCGGCTGTGAGCCCCTACAGAGCGTTTCTCCTCATCAGTGGGCTGTCTAAGCGCCCAAGTCTCGTCAACGGCATCACGGATGGCTGAGGTGCCCCTGAAGCCACCGTTCTTGTTGGCGTGGTGAACGATAAGGATCGTTGTGGCCGGGAAGAGGATGCCGTTGTTTTTGGTGAGCCAGTAGAGGGGCTGAGCAAACTCAGACTTGTTTTCATCAAAAGCTCGTCCACCAGAGCAACCGATGAGGGAATCGATGACGACCAGCTTGGGCTGGTGCTTGTTCATTAACTTGACGAACTGTGCATAGCGTTGAAGCTGCCAGTCAGTCAGGAGCCTTGTGTCCTCATTGATTGGATAATCAACTTCCTCTAGCTGCTCTTTGATCTGCATCAGCGACTGATCACCGTTGAGCAGCAATACCGGTCCTTGTTGCACTGGAACGTGATTGCCCCTGACGAGGAACGGCTTGCCAAGGGAGACGTGTTTGGCGATAGCCCAAGCCGTCATTGACTTGCCATCACCACCAGCGCCATAGATCAGGACAACAGAGGGATGAGGAAGGACATCAGGGATGAGGTATTCACGCTGGGTGTCCAGCTCCATCAGTTCAGGCAAGGTCAGGATGTCTTTCTTGTTTTCGTACTGAAGCTGATCAACGATCAAACGCTCTAAAGCGCCCTGATCTCTGTAACCAGCTTGAAGAGCCAGAGTATTGAGCTTGTAGTTGACCTCAGCAGGGTTATCAAGATCAAGTATTTGTTTGGCGCGTTTCATGACTTCATGGAAGTCAAGAGTTGCGGTACGAATTTCTTGAACCTTGCGTTCGTCAGCAGCTTTTACGATTTTTTTTGCGTCTTCCGAAAATCGATGCCTCTCTGGGTCTTCTCTGTCGGCTAACCAGATCAGGGTTCCAATGCCTACAGCACCACCTTTGAAGGAGAACCAGACATCTCTACAAGGATCTGAGTCTTGCCATTCAGAAGCGAAGTCAGGATCTTCTGCGGACCAAGCAGACCAAAGCATCAAGCCAGCTTCAGTTGGCAAGGCAGAGTTAATTGCCATACCAATTTTGACCCAATGATCTCTAGACCCTTTGCCTTTGCAGGGAATTACGTCTAGGCAATCTTTGACGATTTCAAAGACTTCATCTGCGGTTCTGTCGGAGAAGTCAAGATCGCGTTTAACCATAGTTTTTGGCGGCTGTCTCATCTCCGCCAACAACCAGTCTGGCGCTACTGGAATGGAGTCGAGATCTCCTTCGATTTTATATTCACCTGGCTCGGAAGTTTTGCCACCTGGATAGGCACCAAAGATGACGCCCTGCCGTTTTGAGTTCCAGAGGATCTCGTAATCCTGATCACCGAGTCCTCGGCCTTCTACGACGTTCCATAGCTCTTCTGGAACGCGAAACAGGTACTTGGCGGCATTGACCCTGGTCGAAGTAACGACAGGGGCATTGTGGAGCGTATGACCCCAGATCTTGAGGAGCTTTTTGAGGCCACGATCAACATCAAGGATGACGATGCCGTTGCCTCTGATGCCAGTGAAGACGCCAACAGCTTGAAGGTCAGGGTTCTTTTGGGACGCAAGGGCGACATCAGCTGGCCCAAACTTGTGATCAAAGCTGGCTTCTAAGGGGTTCTTTCCGGTTGCAGGCTTACCGGAGACCATTGGAGCGCCTTTGCGATAAATAGGCGCGTATACCAGTCCTGAAGGCAGCGTGTTGACGAAATCAAAAAAGTTCATGTACTATGAGAGAGTGGTGTTCAAAAGCAGTCCCCTGAGTGTGGTTTCGCTCAGGGGATTTTTTTTATCCTAGCCCGAGTTGACGGCTAGACCATGATCGTATACTATTGGAAGGCATCAGGCAACTGATGCGAAAACCCATCCCGTAATTTCTACGTGAAACTCTCGTCAACATTCCTCCAATCAATGGAGCAACAGGCCGAAGGTAATTCCTCAAAGGATAATTATCTTCGCTACACAAAGTTAGAAGCAGGCAAGCCTGCAAACTTTGCACTTTTAGAAGAAGACCCTCTCTGCTACTGGCTTGTCTGGGCTGATGGTACGGACGGAAGTGCAAAACCTTTCCGTTTTGTATCTCAACCATCTCAGGCTGACATCGATTCCGAGTTTGGTACTAACTACACTCAAGCTCTGAACTACGACAAGACAGGCCCTAGAAAGCCCCAAGAATGTTTAACCTGGCCAGTTTATAACTGGGATTTAAATTTAGTTCAAGTTCTTGAAGTTTCCCACGTTTCTTTGGCTCGTCAGTTTGCAAAGTACGGTCTTAATCGAAAGTATTCTAAGAATCTTTTGGGCTGGGACTTTGAGTTAAGCAAGATCCAGGCTGACATGACTCGTTATGAGCTTCTTATCGTTCCTCGCGATGACGAAGAGCATGACGACGAGAAGATGGAAGCTGCTTGGGAGAAAGCCCAAAAGAATGGATTCGATCTACAGCAAATGGTTGTAGGCGGCGATCCATTTAATCCAGCAGGCTGATCATTTGGAGCGGCAGGACTAGGTTTTGGATTCTTACCGAAAGCTTGCCTGTCCGCAATCGGTTGTGGAAGCCGCTAGTCCAGGCGGTTTCACTTGTACGCAATCAGATTGCAGAATGGATTCCAATCTTGGAACGGTGCTGGCACAGGTCCAATGTGTACCAACATGCCACCGTCAAGGCAGGAACGTCCGTAAGTCCGCTCTTCTTTCCGTGGTACTCTGATTTTGGATACCTATGCCTTGAATGGCTAAAGACCTAGAAGTTTTTTTGATTCCAGAGCCTGTGACTACGGTTTTGGAGGATGGCTGTATACGAATTGATCTCGGGGAGCACAGCTCGATTGTGTCCAGTTTTCATTTGGTACAGCCGAAGATCAACCTATTAACAAAGAAATGGCTGGAGAAACATGCCGGATGACACCCAAGACAAGCTGGCAACACTACGAAGGTGGCATCTAGAGCAAGATAATTCTGGTCCTTTCAGGGTTTATCGGGACGAAGAGGATCGTGAGTATCACTCTGTGACTCACATTTTGAAGCACACCGCTCCTGACAGTCAGAAGGATGCTTTGGCGCGATGGTCAAAGAAGCCAGGCAGTGACCTACAAAGACAAATTGCGTGTGATCGTGGGACGGTAGTTCATGAGAAATGCGAGTATGTGCTCAAGACCGCTTCAAAGCTGGCCCGTCAGAGTGCCAACAAGAAAGGATCGTGGAAGGTTTGGGATGATGGTTTGGCACGTCCTCCAAAAGCCATCACCTCCTGGGCACTTAAGAAGTCGATGGAGGGAGCGCCGAAGGTTAATTGGGCAGCCCGTGAGTACGCCAGAGGCATATCAGATTGGCTGGTTAGCGGAACTGTGACAGCGATTCACGCATCAGAGTTCAGCATCAGCCACACCTCAGGTTTTGCTGGAACGGCAGACGCCCTGATTGACACACCACTAGGACTAACGATCTGTGACTTCAAGACAAGCTCTAGGGAGTCAGACAAGCCTGAATCGTGGCTTGTAGATCACCAGGATCAACTTGGCGCTTATAGCCTTGGATTACAGGAGATGATCGGTTTAAAGGTAAAGGCTGGAGCGATCATCATTGGCAAACCGAACGGTACTGTCCAGTTAAGGATGATGAGCGAATTAGAGATGCGTGGCTGTGAGTGTCGATGGTCTGAGCGTCTTAGTCGTTATCAAGCTATGTTGTCGCTTGGAGCGTTAGATCTAAATGTCGCCTAGAGCAGAGGACATGAGTCGTGGCGCAAATGAGCGTCAAGTGTTTTTCAACATTGATAGAGCAAGAGAGGAGGCAGCGTCAGCTGCAAGTCCCCAAGGATTAACAGCACTTGGCAAGGGATTTTGGTATAGGAACCAGGAGCAAGAAAAGCGTCGTAATAGGCGATGAACTTAGAAAGAGCTTTAGAAGAACTATTTACCGGACAAAAGAACGTTGCCAAACAAGCCAAAGAGCTTGACATGACAATAGAAGAGCTAAAGGATATATTTCGAGAATACGCAATAAAACGTCCCATCAATGTTAATGATGAGGACGTTTGGAACGCAGACACAGAACCAGCATGGCCTTATGTGTAAGTTTTCAAGTCAGAATCAATCTAAATTACCGTTTTAGTTTGGTGGTTAGGATCAGATTCATCTAGATGGGCTTCAGGGCCAAACCCTTCCGCCGCTATCCGATCTTGATTGTGTTCTTTTGGGGCGGAAGGCTGATCATCAAAAGAATCAAGCCAATCACGTAATGCCTGACCAGTAGGTAAAGATTTCGGCCAAGCGCAAAATCTTAACAGACTTGTTTTGTCATAAAATAGCCTGGAGGTATTAGGTTTCCAAGCTACATAAACAGGAGAAGGCCCATCCTTATGTAGAGACCTTTCCACGAATAGTGCATTTGGGACGTGAAACTGAGCAGGTTTCATTTGAAATAGAGTTGTCGTTGACGGTATTCCAGAGTTTTTCTGGAGTAGGTGTTATGAGGATGTTCTAGGACTGCATCCATAGCTCGGTCTACTTCATTCCATGTTGCTGCCCCTTCGAGTGCCAGGGCGGTCAGGTCATCAAGTCGGTTTAGTTCAACAGCATTAGGAAGGGGAGGATACTTTGGAAGATCCCTAGCCTTTTCTTTGTAATAGTTGCGGTAGGTGTCGTAGTCCATCATGCGAAAGGAGAAGAGGATTCAGTGTTGTAGCCATTCCATTTTTTAGCTTGATCCATTGCTTTAATCAAGCTGCAAACAGCTTTGTCATCACCAGTAGCTACAGCAACTTCAAAGCGGTGTTGAAGCATCGCTAGGACGCTATCTGTGCTTACTGGTTCGGAAGATTCTTCGATACTTGGACCATCGTCACTAAGTGTGAGTTCAGCGTTAGCTGCTGTGATGTCGTTGTAAGCAGTGGAACGTGAGACGCAAAACTTTGCGCTGATCATTGTGGCGATGGAAGAAGTACGGATACTTCTTTCAAGCATTGCTGAAGCGTAAGAGAGGCGGGCCTGGACTTCCTGATGGGTTGACATTGTTGGATGGATTGGAAAAGTTGGACAAAATCAGATCGAGTTACGTTCTGCTGCTGTTGGAACGGAATTTTCGAGGTCGTGGAGGTCAGCGAGATATTCCATCATTTCCAGCTCTTCGTCGGTCAAGTCATCGGGCAGAACTGGGAATGGGGAGAAGTCGTCGTCGAGTTCGTAGTCGTAGGGGTTCATTTTAAAAAGCTAAGGATGAAGTTTTTGAGTGTTTGAAGCTTGGTGTTTCTGGTGCGTGGGAAAGCTTTTGTCATGGGCGGCTTCGTGTTTGTGTTGTTGGAACGGATCACTTGTTCAAGTGCTATCCTATCAAAGTAATAAAGGAACCGCAATGGCTACCCTGAAACGATTACTAGAGGAGGAGTGCTACATGGCTAGCGTTCAACCCCAGGAGTTCATGTCCCCAGATGAGTCAGCAATGCTCGTAGAAGCTCTTGACACGTACTGTGAGCAAGCTACGAACCGCACTAAGGCTGGCAGGGCGTTATGGGTCCGAGAGAAGCTTCTCAGGGCTCGTAGTGAGGGATCCGTGATCACCTTTATCGGAACCTGAAAAACCACCTAGCCTTAATCAAACATCACAAGAACAATGGAACTCACTTCAGAACAATTCCACAGGATGCTTGGAACGGTTCGCCGTAATGGTGGATCCTTCTCCGTCAAGCTCGCAGACTGTCTCGCAGCTGCTGACCCGATTAACCGTCAACGCTTGATAGAGGCTTTCCCTGAGCTGATCGAGCGTTACGGTCCAGAATCCATCTTCAACCGTGAGCTGGTGGCCTAGCTGCTGTTGGTACGGAACCATAAAAAATGCCCCGCTTAAGAGCGGGGTTTCACTTTTAAACTGTTTGGACGTATTTAGCGCCTGATCCATGCGCTTGAACGTATATATCCGTTTTATCCCCGTCACATAGAGAACAGGTCAGACACTGCGCTTTGCTTCCTTCTACGGTTGCAGGACATTTTTTGATTCCTGCATACTCAATGTTGGAAGGAACAACAGAAAAGGTCTTCCAGCCGTGGGCACTGGCGTCTAAGTATTCCTGCATACCGTCGCAACTAGCTTGCATGGAACCCTTCGCCCATTGCGCCCAATCTTCGTGCCATTGGTGCGTATAGGCTGTGTGACCTGCAGCTGCGCCATTAACAGCGTTAAAGATGATCGGGTTAATGATGGCAGGATCGCCATAAGCTCCCCACCTAATCCTGACTTTTGACAGGTACTCCCTACCTTGTGCAACGGTTAGATCTGTTTCGTACTTACCAGCTTTAAACGCACGCCAAACACTTAAGGGAGCTTGTCCCACGTTGACGTAGCAAGAGCGGGAGCCGTCTTTCTGCTTCCTATGCGGACAGTCTCCACATATTGAACGGTCCTGGCCTGTAGTCATAGCTTCAACAGGGTTTAAATCACTTCTCAGGATCCAAACCTGGGCCATGTTGCCGGTCTTCCTGTTGCTTGATTTCAGCGTCAAGATCACCACATAAGGTGATCCGTCAATAGGACTCGATCCTTGATCGAGAATAAATCCGAGGGGTTTTCTCATAGTGGTTTGATTGGTACGGATAAGATCAAGCCCGCACAATGGCGGGCGACTCTTAAAGCTCAGATGTTGGAATGATTCGACACTCTTTATTGTCAGTCCAAAAAGGTTTCATCTGAATCACAAACAACTCAGCACGCTCTAGAGTCTCAAAAAACTCAGAGTTTGCCCATAGCTTGTCACCTTGAAAGCCGTACGATCTTTGCAGAACATATTTAGCAGACATGACGCCGGTTGATGAAGTAGACATAAAATCAGAAGCGGTGAAAGTTTGATAGGGAGACGAAATCATTGATTCCACGCCGCAACGATCCTTTGAGTTTGTGTCCCGCTGTGTTGGTTCGTTTGGCTGGCTAGCTCTTGGGCGAAACTAACGCCAACAAATCCGGCTAAAGCGTAAGCACTGAAAGTAATAAGAATGTTTCTCATGGTGTTGTGTTGTGGTGTTGTTGGTACGGATGAGATAGGCCGGGCGAACCCGGCGTCTTCCTAGTTGCTGGTCTCGGCTGCTAAACGTTCGGCGTCTTCCTTACGCATCAGATCGGTCAGCATCGAGACGATGCCCTCTTGCTGGCTACGTGTCAACGTCTGAATCAAAAAAAGCTTGACGGCATCTTTCAGCGCATCGCTTGGTACGGAAACATTGAGCGAGTCGCCTGAGCCTCTAGCGTCTGAGACTTCAATCGATCCATACCAGAGTTGAACGTGTGCCGACTGTGGGAACTTGTGCAACGTCTTGTGGGTGGTTTCCATTGGTGTTCTCGTGTGGTGTTTTTTGGTGTTTTTGGGGTGGCTTTCGCGCACTTTCTGATAGTGACGTTGAAAAGTGTGAAGGGGATGCGATGAGTCGCTAGCTGTGGGTGGTGAGACCGTGAGAGCTTGCGGGATCGTGTGAGTCACTATCAGGAGGAGAAAGCAGAGCGGGTGCAGGAGGTCTGTCCCTTTCTCTCCTATTAATCTAGTCGTTATTTCTAGAAAACTAGAGTATCAGTCGATAGAATTGACATTTCTTAACAATCTCCCGCAAGCATCCCAACGCGTACCACTCTTGTACTACTTTCTCAATAGGGGGGAGGTGTTGCGAATCGCTGCAAGCCATACCGGCAGGCG
>MDSW01032064.1_pt1 | contig 10505 bp, 8 predicted proteins | sample 811171 | NCBI WGS metagenome assembly MDSW01 (sample SAMN05326641, study PRJNA326480) | marine metagenome | isolation source: seawater | place: Atlantic Ocean: North West | collected 2012 | reverse complement strand
TCGTCGAAGCAGATCGACGCGGTAGTATCATGGCTATCCTGCGAATGGGTAACAAATTAAAAGCTGTGAATCCGGCAGCACCAGCAGCTGCTCCTGCTGCCTTTATGCAGGGTGTACAGGCTGGTCCGGCATTACCGATGACGATGGCGCCAAACTACGTTTCAGGGCTTTCCACTCCACCATGGGGCACTCCCATGACCGCAACCAACATCGGGGTACCAGGCCCTCCACATCTTCCATTTGGAGCTCCTGCCGGTCTTCAGTCATATACTATGCATAATCACACCAAGGTGAATATGCCGGAGCCTGTCCAGCATTTCAATGTTCATATGCGACAAACACCCGGTTACAGCTATCCACAACCTGTAGACACCGTTCGTATTCGTGAGCACAACTACAATCCGGCTGCCATTAACCGACAGCCCCAGCGAGTTCGTAATCAGGTTGTTCCGCAACAATAATATGGTTTTTAACCAGCGACGTTAAATAAGCAGACAATGCCCACGAGTGGAACATCCGGATTCACTTGTGGGCGTTAGCTGCATAACAGACTGGCCTCCCAAGGCTGAAACAACCAACCAAATTTCGATCGATGATTTCCTCCTTTCAAAAACTTACGATCGCATTCACCGTCTTGGCGGTTTTTACCGGGGCGAACTCCCTGCATGCACAGCAGTTCCGTCCGGCACCGAATGCACACTACCCCAATCATGCCTTAATGCCACCAGGGCATGTTGGTTCTCAAATGCTCTTACGAGGCGGACCGATTGCAGGCTATTTCCAGCCGACTCAGGTACGCTGTCCGCAAGGCGGCAAAATAGCAGTTGCTAACGAAGGGAAATTCGTAGCCGGGCAACCTTCGACGCTCAATGTCGGGTTACTTATCGGAAGCCCTTATCGTTTCAAAATTACTGAAATACCCGGTCTTCCGGGAACGGAACTATTCCCAACCGTTGAACTCTTAGATCGGCTCCATCCTCCAGCTGGACTCGAGACGCGATTCCCTATTCCAATTCACCTCACCGCTCAGGAATTGCGAATGGCAGCAGAAGGAATGTTCATCACCCGAGTTATCTATCTGGAAGATCCGACAAATCCTGTCGTTGTGCAGGACGACGCGAATCGCCAACGTTTCTTTGATGTTCGGTTTAATGAAGATCCGTTACGAGTCGCTGACCAACTCGGACGTCCTATGGCTATATTGCGAATGGGTTCAAAACAGCCACGTATGGACCGTCAGACCGGACGCTTCATGTTTTCCTCACCGCCGGTACGCACTATTATGCCGGTCAAACAATCCAACGTTCCAGAAGACCAACTGCAACGGGCCATTATCAGTACACCTTCCATTGGACGCCTGAGGTAGACGTAGTGATGAGCAAAACAATGAAAACATCTTCCCGAAGCTACCTGGTTTTAAGCGTTTTCCTGGCTAGCATGATGGGTTGCATAACCCCGGGGACGACATCATCCGGCCCACTGGAAAAACAATCCTTCGAAAATATACCTCGCCCAAATCAACCAGCGAGTCTAACGGTCAGTGATGCTAACTCAAAGCCAATTCATCGGGCAAGTCCTGCTGCTCATCAACAACGCCTTCCGGCGGGAGTCGCGACACAGCAGGGACCGGCCACCCTACCTCCGCAAGCCTATACCGGTCCAAACGCAGGTCTTCCCTACCCAGCTCCATGGACGCCCCCGGGGATCTTAGGTCCATTCCCTGAGGACGAATATGTATATCAGGGTGGTGATGCCTACCAACTCACGAACGTCGCTCAGGACTTCAGCATCGACAACCTTGATGAGGAAGATACAATCGCACACTATCATACGTTAGACGGTAAAATCGAAATCGAACGCACTAATCGCATTCCAATTTATGCCCCTCGTTTTGCCTCGATACGCCGTATCGATGGTCTTAATCAATATCGTCATCAAGATCATGTCTATGCCGTAGACAGTCCACTGGCATTAGATGGCACGGCTCAAAATATCGGGCAAGAACAAGTCAAGCAGCATGTTTCGACCCAACGAAACATTGGAACACGTGCAAGTTCTCTTTATCGTGAAAATCAGAAGTTACGAGATATGGCACATCAAGTTGCCAGTACCGAGGATAGCCAAATGCTAAAGCCTCAGGTCGGCGATCTGCTCAACACCAAAGTGAACATCAAAAATTCTCAGGAAGCGCAGCTTAGTATTCAGCAGCAAACGGCACTGGCTCAAAGCGACGAAGAGACCGTCAAAGAGTACGCGTATGACCTGCTACCCTACAAAATACTGGCCAACAATAGAATTCAAACCAATTACCACTACGAAATTGCTGACGGTAATAGCCGACTGGATATTAAAAAGGTCGCATCGAAACAAGACGCATTACCCGGAGAGCTACTTGAATTCACGATCACCTTCAAAAATACCGGGGATAAGGCAATTGGGAATGTCACGATTGTTGATCACCTAAGCCGTCGACTTGCCTATGTGGAAGACAGCCAGAACTGCACGGTCGAATCTGAATTCTTCGTGAATCCAACGGGCAAGGACAGTGCCATTCTTCGCTGGGAAATAATCGAACCGATGAACGTCGGTCAGTCCGCACAGGTTACATTCAAGTGCCGAGTTCGCTAAACGGGCTTTAATCTTCTTCGTTTTCAGGTACAAAAAAGAACTTCTCCTGAGACCATTGCTGAACTGCCGCCGTTTTACGGGTATAGGGGAACGATTGGGCAGGAATCTCTTTAATCATCGTCCGTTGGCGACTGGCCGCTGCTGCAAACATCTGATCGATGGAAAAGAAGCGACTCGCATTGAGAATCGGAACTGTGTCCAGATCCGATTCTGCGAGAGCTTCCAGCCCTATCGCATCTAGCTCTTCGAATAAACTTGCGTACATAACCAGAGAAGCCGGGCCTTTCGATCCGAGCACCATCAATTTGGCGTTTTCATTAACCTTTAACATTTTCAGTGTTTGGATCGCTCGCCGTACATCCCAAATCTGCATGCCACCAAGCGATTCTCCTAAAAGGTAAAAACGTCGGCGATGTTGGACCTGTTTTCGGGGAGACTGATCCCATACCGTACGTCCGATGCCCCGGGGGGCCACATAGGCCCAGACAGCATCGTTCTTGAGAGCCCTTTGGCGAAACGCCTCAAAATCAGGCAAACCTTCAGGTGTCTCCGTCGGAAACACCTCGTCACTTAAAACATCACGATCGCCAAAAGCGTCCTGATAAAAGCCCAGAAAATCGTTCCAGTCTTCATCACTTTGCACCTGACAGAGGACCTTCGAAGCTTTTACAAGATCCTTACGGTGTACCGTATATAGTCTTAATTTAATCCCTGCCTGACTGATGAAATCATAGGAAGTCATCACTAGGTCTTCCGCATACGCATCTGCAATTTTACGTACATTTAAGTCAACAGGATTTTCTGGCCAGGCTCGAAATGCCTTTGCCAGCAAAGTGTCCTGAACATCCTCGACTAACAAATCCACGGCGCCCGACGTATCTGCCACGTCCAGCAAATCAGCCACCGGTACAAACGAATGACTGATCTTCGTATTTTGTTGGTCCTGTGGAAGAGCTTCTTTGAAGACTTGTAACTCCTGCGGCTTAAAGAATTTCTCTGCCGGCACTCGTATCAGATCATCGTCACCTTTCAGGAAATGATTGAACCAACGGAAGGCGTGAACCCGCAGTTCCTGAGTGTCTTTATGAGGACCCGATGTCACATGCAGAGAAACTTTATCAGCTGCCCCCAACAATTCGTAGACCTGACGAGTCTTAACAAACGTGCGATAAACGCCATCGAGCGGAAAGATTCTATCATTATCCGTATTGCTAATCAGCAGCGGACGAGGTGCCATCAAAGCAGCCACCATGGGATAGTCCCATTGATATGTATTCACCATGAACATGCAGTCACAATGCCCCTCAACAGTACCGTCCACTACATGGTTCCGTAAATCTGTGATGCCAGCAACCGGGACTGCCACTTTAATCCTTTGATCCAGTGCGGCAATCCACCAACTATAAGCACCTCCACCGCTACGTCCTGTCACACCTAAGCGTTCGCCATCCACCTCTTCCCTGCTCTGCAAATAGTCGAGGGCCCGAATACAATTCCAGGCCTCCACCCCCGCCGGTGTATAACCCCGATTAAGCCACCAAAAGTAGCCATAGGAGTAAGTTCCATGGTGAATGCCTTCAATTTCACCCAATTGCAGGGTATCAATCGTCAAACAAACATAACCATTTCTGGCGAACCAGCTGCCATGATGGTGATAGTTCACTTTGTTACCGTAGGAAACATCTCCTTCTTTCACACGGCCGTGGCCACAAACGTAGAGAATCGCTGGTAACTTTTCGTTTCGCTCTTTAGGAATATATAGATTCCCCGTCACATAAAGCCCTGGGCGAGATTGAAAATGAATATTCTCAACCGTAAACTCTTCATGCTCTGTCGTTCCAGTGACTTTAGCACGCAAAGCAGTACGTTCCGGCATCGGGCTAAGGCCCAGCATCTCCTGAAGTTGTTGCACGTATTCGGAACGTTTCTCAAGCCAGTCTTCTTTGGTAGTAATCCCTTCCAGATACCGATTCTCTAATGCTTTTGTGCGCAACTGAAAGTAATTTGCAAGCATGGCATCGCCCCGTGATGTATCAATGGGCTGCTGGCCAACTAACAGACATGGCCAAAGAGCCACAAGCATCAGAATTCGAAGAGACATGGAGCACCTCAATAGATTTCTCATAGAAGAATGAAGCCTTTATTATACTGCTTTAAAGACGTACATTCACCGAATAGCAAACTGACCTCGTTTCCGCCAACCATATCACGGATTAAAATGAAAACCTTGCACAAGAAGTGCTTTCAAGAATTCACCCCCATGAAGAAAGCTCCGCCTTTATGAGCCCTCTTTCCAAACGTACTCAACGTATCGACAGCAGCGGAATCCGCAAAGTCTTCGATCTGGCACGCTCTCTGAAAGACCCGGTCAATTTATCGATCGGACAACCCGATTTCGATGTTCCGGAATCCATCAAGCAGGCAGGGATCCAGGCCATTCAGGATGGCTTTAATGGCTACACACCGACTCAGGGCCTGCCGCAATTACGTGAAAAAATGCAAGCGGCCGTGGACGCTGAATATGGGCATGATGATCGTCAGGTTTTTGTAAGTAGTGGAACAAGTGGAGGCCTTGTTCTTGCCATGCAGGCTCTGGTGGACCCCGGTGATGAAGTTATCCTGTTCGACCCATTCTTTGTCATGTACGAACCGCTTGTGCAACTTGTCGATGGAATTCCCGTACTCATTGATACCTATCCGGACTTCAAAATCGACATCAGCAAAGTGGAAGCAGCCATTACGGACAAAACAAAACTGGTCATCCTCAACAGCCCTTCAAATCCCACGGGGTATGTCCCCTCAAAAGAAGAGGTTCACGCATTGGGAAAACTTTGTTTTGAAAAAAACATCGTATTGATTTCCGACGAGATCTACCGCAAGTTTGACTACGATGGAGACTTCAGTAGCCCTGCCGCTGTGAACCCGAAGACTTTGGTGATTGACGGTTTCTCGAAGAGTCACGCAATGACTGGCTGGCGATTGGGAATGGTTCATGGTCCGTCAGAGATCATTTCCACTATGCTGAAAGTTCAGCAGTACAGCTTTGTATGTGCACCTCAGCCCGTGCAATGGGCGGGGATGGAAGCCATGGACGTCGACATTACTCCGTATGTCGATAGGTATCGTAAGAAGCGAGACCGAATCGTGGAAGCATTAAGTGCCAAATATGAGATCGTAAAGCCGGGCGGCGCGTTCTATGTTTTCCCTAAAGCACCGTGGGGAACTGGCAGTGAATTTGTAGCCAAGGCAATTGAAAACAATCTCCTGATTATCCCTGGTAATATTTTCAGTGAAGCAGATACACACTTTCGTATTTCTTATGCGGCTAGTGATGAGATCATCGATCGTGGCATCGAAATCCTGCTAGAGATCGCTTAGTACTTAAACCAGTTCGGCGCGAAAGAGACGAGAAGAAGGCTTTCGCCAAAAAAAGCCCGCCAATTCCTACCGGAAGTGACGGGCTTAAAAGAATAAATGAATAAAATTATGCACTCTTCTTAGCCGGCTTCTTCTTTCCAAAGAGATCTTTCTTGCCGTGAAGCACTTCGAGATCCAGTGTATAACTTCCGGAACCTGCTCGGTCGGGAAGCTCATACATGATATCCAGCATGACTTCTTCAGTGATAGAACGTAACCCACGGGCACCTGTTCCTTTATCGACCGCTCGCTGAGCAATCGCACGGGCTGCATCCTTTGAGAACTTCAGCTGGCAGTCTTCCATTTCGAAGAGGCTTTCGTACTGACGAAGCAAAGCATTCTTAGGTTCAGTCAGTACTCGAACCAACCCTTCCTCATCCAAAGGTGTCAGCGAAGTGACTACCGGCAAGCGACCGATAAGTTCCGGAATCAAACCGAATTCGAGCACATCATCCGAAGTCACCTGAGTCATCAAGGCAGCCATATCCGCCTCTTCTTTGTATCCAACCTGCTGGCCGAATCCCATCGTTTGATTCCCTAATCGTTTGCGAACAATATCATCCACACCGACGAAGGTTCCACCGCAAATAAACAGAATATTAGACGTATCGATCTGAATATACTGTTGTTCCGGATGCTTACGGCCACCCTGGGGAGGAACATTGCAAACCGTACCTTCCAGCATTTTCAATAATGCCTGCTGGACACCTTCCCCGGATACATCGCGGGTAATGGAAACGTTTTGCGAAGTTTTGCCGATCTTATCCAACTCGTCGATATAGACAATCCCGCGTTGTGCAGCTTCCACGTCAAAATCTGCCGAGTGAAGCAATTTCAACAATAGATTTTCAACGTCCTCACCAACATAACCGGATTCTGTTAACGTAGTCGCGTCGCCAATCGCAAAGGGTACATTCAGTACACGGGCTAGAGTTCTAGCCAGTAGTGTTTTCCCAGAGCCGGTTGGGCCAACCATCAGAATATTGGATTTCTCAATTTCAACCTCACTGTCTGACCAGCGATGGTTGAGACGTTTGTAATGATTATGAACTGCGACTGCCAGTACTTTCTTAGCGTTAGACTGACCAATCACATATTCATCCATCCGCGCCACGATATCACGCGGGGTAGGAATGTCTTTGAACAGATTGCCATCGCCATCTTTACGTTTCTTTTCTGAATCGATAATCGTGGAGCATAATTCGATACATTCACCGCAGATATAAACATCGCCAGGGCCTTCAACAAGAGGTCCTACGTCACGATAGCTTTTGCGGCAGAAAGAACAGAATGCGTTCTTCTTTGATTGGCTTCCGCCCTTTTTGTTTCCGTCGTCTTTTCCGATTGGCATGGCTTCTCCTTTGGGACTCCAAAACCAACAGCTCTTTATTCCAGGACACTTATAATCTATGTCCGTTTTGAGTTATGGCTGTGGTAGAAGGGGGTATTCCCTGAGGTTCGCTCGTATTTGGCCATAAGCCGCCAATGTATCTGATTTCCAAGATGAAATCTCACAGGCAATGCTTGAGGCTAAAAACAATTAGTTGGTGCTCATCCATGACGATCAACTAGCGCGTCTTTTTCCTGATTGCATCCCTGATCTCCCAGATCAGGATTTGATAAGTTGAGCCAGAAGGAGCGTGTTGTTACTAATACAACCGGACTATTCGTCCAAATCTGCATCTTCCTTGGAATCGACGAAGTCCGCCGTTTCCTGATGCACTTGCTCTCCTAGCACAGTCTTAATACTTCGGAATTCGGACGCCGAAATGTCACCCTTGCTATGAATTTCCTGGAAATTGTCTAGGTGATCCTTGGCCTCTGGTATGTCTTCGTCGATGCGACCCCGAAAGTTTGTCAGAACGTACCGTGCAATCAGTATCAGGACTACTAGAATCGCTATACTCAGTACAATTCGCGTTCCTGGAGTTGTTAGTATGTCCGACATATTGAATCGCTAGAGAGTGAAGAAGGAAAGGGGTTTCACAAGCCAACGGCGATTACTCATTGCGAGTATCAGCCACAATCTGTTTATATTGTCGAGCCAAAGCTTCGATTCGTCCAAAGTCTCCGGCTTCAACAGCACTCTTCTCTACTAATGCCCCTCCGACTCCCAATGCTACAGAACCAGCCCGTAGAAAATCGGCCGCGGTGTCTAAGTTGACTCCACCGGTTGGCATAAAACGACATTGTGGCAGAGGCCCACGCAATCCTTTGATATGAGCCGGACCACCGATATCTGCGGGAAATACTTTCAAAATATCAGCACCCGCCTGCCAGGCTGTCACGGCTTCAGTGGGTGTAAAGATCCCCGGAGTAACGACTTTATCATAACGACGACAAAGTTTGATCACCTCAACATCTGTTGAGGGCGAAACAATGAATTCGGCACCAGCCAAAATAGCTGCTCGACAGGTTTCCGTATCCAGGACAGTTCCCGCTCCCAGTAAGATCTTATCACCAATGCGGCGTTTCACTTCCTGAATAACTTCCACCGCGTTGGGAACCGTGAAAGTGACTTCCATCACATCAACACCACCAGCTACCAAAGCCTCCGCAACGTCTGCCAGCAATTCACCGGACTCCGCTCGAATTACAGCAACAATTCCACTTTCCATCATGCGAGACAAGTTTTCATGAGCACTCATTAGGTGGCCTTCTTTATAAAAATCTACTTGAGAGAGTATTTCGAGTTGCAAGACTCCAATATATCAGCCTCAACAGAACTACCGGTAGCCTGTGGAACAATTATTTGCAGTCAGAACCGCTTGAAAACCGATAAATATAGTGAGGATTTACCCTCCTACCACGAAGCTCCGACGGATCGGATTCCACCTTTCGTAATACTAAGTATCTTTTAGAAACCACAGAGATTCCGACGTGCATGAAAGACTGCGACATCTTGTACTTCTCTTGTTAGCGAGCCTTTTCGTTACCAGTAGCATTGATGCGCAGCAAAAACAATCTCAGGCCAAGCTCTATACCACACACAGTCGCAATATCACATTCCCATATCGCGTGAGTAATATAGGAGCAACCACGAACGTCACACTGCTTGTTTCTATGAACCATGGGAAAACATGGAAGCAACACGCGCAGCAGTCGCCTGACCAAAAGCACTTCTCTTTCAAAGCTCATCGTGATGGAGAATTCTGGTTTTGCACCCGGACCAATTTACAAAAACACGTCGTCCCATTGAAACTCCAGCCGGAAATAAGAATCTATGTGGACACAATACAGCCGAAAATCAATCTGAGGGCTGAAATCAGTGCTGAATCAGAAGTAATCCTTCACGGACAGATTCTGGATCCAACGATCGCTCCGCAAAACGTACGAGCTGAATTTCAACCAACACCTGAATCGGCGTGGCAACCATTCAAGCTGGAATCCGCTCCAACATTCCTTCGTCCCGGAATACTTCAACTCACTGGACGCTGGCGGCCAAACATCGATACTCGTGTTGTCACCTTGCGGGTGACAGCAACGGATGGTGCAAAAAACAAAACGGTCGCTCAAAAACAAATCTTCCTACCACCGCTGAATCTTCAGCGAATCGATCAATACAGTCTGGTTCAAAATCCCTATACCGGTCCTGTACCACACGAAGGAGCCATTCGTTGGCCCGCAGATACTGGCCCGGATCTGCAAACATCTGAAAACATCCATTCTGTCACCTCACAATCAATCGATGAATCTAAAGTAGTCTCCGGAGGGACTCCGACCTTTGCTCCTCCTACCGATGTCAAAATCCATCAGGCCAACCAATCCAAATTCAAACTCAACTACAGCCTCAATAATACGGCCGGTAGCGTGACTGAGGTACAGTTATGGGCGACCGAAGACGGTGGACAAACCTGGGCACAATGGGGCGTCGACACGGACAAACAAAGTCCTCTTGAGGTTGAACTGCAACGCGATGGGATCTATGGCTTCAAAACCGTCGTTATGACAGCCAAAGGTAGTGCAAACACTCAGCCATTACCTGGTTCCAATGCCGATCTGTGGTTGCAGGTGGACACCATACAACCAGTGTTAAAACCAGGGACTATCTCGCACTCGAATGAAGCCGGTATCCCGGAAATCCTTATTCGCTGGGAAGCTAAAGATGAGAACTTTGGTACCCGTCCAATACGTCTACACTACCAAACAGCTACCGATACCGCGTGGCATGAGATCTCATTGGCCGTCCCCAACACAGGTATCTATCGCTGGAACCTTGATCCAAGTAGTCAAACGCAACTGCGAATTAAGCTCGAAGCTTTTGACAAAGCCGGCAATATCTCGACAGAAATCATCGCTACAGAGTAGCGTGCGTTGATTAGTTCTTCAATCGAGACCGTTTAAAGAGGGATAGATCGAAACGAGACTTGGTATCTGTTGCCATATCAGCCAGAACCTCACCTAAGGCGGAAGTAAACTTAAAGCCGTGTCCGGACAGTCCCGCAGCGTAAACAATCCTC
>MDSW01194260.1_pt1 | contig 10507 bp, 9 predicted proteins | sample 811171 | NCBI WGS metagenome assembly MDSW01 (sample SAMN05326641, study PRJNA326480) | marine metagenome | isolation source: seawater | place: Atlantic Ocean: North West | collected 2012 | reverse complement strand
TCGAGCTGTTCGCCACCTTGGGGACACGGGCGTACATCAGCGGGATATCCCGAAACAGGATGAAATGTCGCTCTGACGTGCTCATGCTGCAGCGGCTTCAAGGCGCTCCAAGGCCAGCCAGGCCCCTTCGCCTCGGTTCTTGTGCCCTTGCCAACCTGTTTGCGCGAGCGATGGGGATGACGCATTGAGACGCGAGGCGATCCTGACGGTCAATACCGGCTCATCAAGCATCAAACTGTCGGCATATGAGCGCTCGGGCATGACCCTTGGAAACTGCCTGTTAAAGGTCAACCTGTCTGGTTTACCCAATGATATGCGCTTCGTGGCGAACACACCGGAAGAACGCCTGGACCAAATGCCCGAGGCCCTTTCGTCTCGTGTGTCCGACCAGTCAGAACTCGTTGGCGCGCTCGCTAAATGGGCTGCGGATGCGCTGCAGGATGTCGACCTAAGAGCAATCGGCCATCGCGTCGTACATGGTGGACGTGACTTTGATGGTCCCGTGCTCGCGAATACAAATATACTCAAACGTCTGCGCGGTTTAACCAGCCTTGCGCCATCGCACCAGCCCGCCAACCTGGACGGCGTAAAGGGGATTTCCAGGATTTGGCCCGAAATCCCCCAGACACTTTCATTCGACACAGCTTTTCATCGAACCCAGCCTCGAGTAGCGCAGCTTTATGCAATACCCAGACATCTATCTGAAGAAGGGCTCCTTCGCTTTGGATTCCACGGTCTTTCCTATGACCATATAGCTTCTCAGCTTGAAGGACTGACCCAGGCAGGGAAACGTTCGAAAGCTATTGCGGCACATCTCGGTAGTGGTGCAAGCGTTTGCGCCATGCTGAACGGAAAAAGCATAGCGACGTCTATGGGCCTGACTGCATTGGATGGGGTGCCAATGTCGACCCGTGCAGGCAGCCTGGATCCTGGATTGCTCCTTCACCTGATGATGGATAAGGGCATGAGCGCCCGCGACTTGTCTACAATGCTCTACAAGGAGTCAGGATTGCTGGGCCTTTCGGGTATCAGTGGCGATGTCCGCGAACTTCTTGAGAACTCTGAGACCGCTGCAACGGAAGCTCTGGCTGTGTACACCTACCGGATAGCCCGAGAAATCGGATCACTTGCGACGGCTCTCCACGGCGTGGATACGCTTGTGTTTACTGGCGGAGTAGGGGAGAACTCGGCACCCGTGCGTCAAGATATCTGCGCCCATCTGGAGTGGTTGGGGCTTCAAATCGATTCGAGCGCAAACGATTCTGGGCACCGAGAGATCCAGACATCTGCGTCCAGGGTGCAAGTGCTTGTTATTCCCGCGAATGAAGAAGTCGTGATCGCTCGCGACGCCTTGTCAGTCCTCGAAGCCCGATAAGTTCAAAAGCTACGTCACTTAGCGATGTTTGTCCCCATGTTCGCGATAGTGGAAAAAGTCGCCTTAGTGGATTCGGCAAGTGCTTCGGAAATGTCGACCGCATTAGTCCTGTGAGAAATCGAATTCGTTGTGATTACGCGGTCAACGCGCGCGCCAAGAATTCTGTCTTCGACATCGCTTGAAAAAAGTGCGTGAACCACACAGCAGATCGCAGGCCGGCTACCTAGCCGGGCGAGTTCCTTCGCCAAAGACATGACCGTTCCGCCCGTTGAAATGATGTCGTCGATTATCACCGGGGTATAACCGGATATGTCCAGATCGGGTGCAACTGCCACCTCAACGGATTTCGCGTCGTATCTTGTTTTCTGAAATACGAGATATGGCGCACCGCAAGCTGCAGCGATCTTGCTGACCCACTGTTCACTTTCAGAGTCAGGACCGCATATGATTGGGCATTCCGTATTTTTGATTATCCAGGCGGCCATCGCGGTAGTGGAAGATGCGACTGATGCAGGGATCGAAAATACGTCTGCCATTTGAGTCAGTCGATGCAGGTGGGGGTCAACGGTAACCACCCATGAGAAATTGTCTGACAGGATTGCCCCGATATGGCGGGCGCTCACAGATTCACCTGGCCTGAATGCGATGTCCTGGCGGAAGTAAGGCATGTATGGCGCAATCAGCCCAACTGAAGCCGCCCCCAGATCACGAGCCGTTCGCGCCGCCAGAAGCAATGAAACAAGCTTCGCATCTGGGTGATTCAGGCTTGCGAACAGGGCGATGTGTTTTCCTTCTGGATTGGTCTCGAACCTTAAATAACTTTCGCCATCCGGGAAGCGGCTCACCTCAAGCAAACCACCGTCAAAGCCTCCCGCGCTGAGCATGGCGTTGTACAGTTCATCGTTCCCCGGAAGGGCATATAGTATCTGCTGTGGGCTCAATGTGTCAGCTCGATGATGTCCGGGTTGGCATGGACATAGTCCAATACATAAGTTAGCTCGCCGATCGTCTCGGTATGCAAGACAAAAAGCGCTTCGCCCTGACAGACCTGGTCACCAAGGCGTACTTTGAGATCAAGACCAGCCGCCTTGTCGTCCGGTGCGCCAGCCAGTTTGGCCGCACGCGCGAGTTTCCTGTTATTGATCGACGCCACGCGACCGTTGAATGGCGCGTAAATTGGACGCTTGTATTTCGCTTCAGGAAGTTCGCGCAAACCGCCTTGAGCGTCGCAAATTGCTAAAAATTTTGCCCAGGCCTTTCCATTCGCGATGGTATCCTCGGCCATTGATTTGCCCTCGCCAGGCTGAGCGATGCCAGCCAACTCCAGGATGGCACCCGCCAGGACGCATGATTTCTCCAACAAGTCTGCAGGTGCGTTCGGCTCGTTCCCCAGAACAGCAAGAACGTCGCGTGCTTCAAGCGCCGGCCCGATGCCCCTTCCAACGGGTTGAGAGCCATCTGTTATCTCGATCCGCAAATGAATTCCAAAAGCGGATGCGACCGTATCGAAGACGTTTGAAAGTTGGCGGGCTTCGACGACGTTCTTGACTTTTGCCGTCGGTCCCACGGGCATATCAATAACGATGTGGGTAGACCCGGCCGCGATCTTCTTGGATAGGACGGACGCGACCATCGTCCCCGGGGCATCAAAGTTCAACGCTCGTTCGACACGGATGATATCTGTATCGGCCGGACTGAATCCCACCCCGTCACCCCAGACAAAACACCCTCCCGTCTGACGAACAACCTTTCGCATTTCGTCTCCAGAAAGATCGACACGTGTGAGGACTTCCATTGTGTCGGCGGTTCCCGCGGGAGACGTGATTGCTCGCGACGACGTCTTTGGAATTAGCAAACCATGTGCGGCAACGATGGCAACAACGATTGGCGTTGTCCGATTTCCGGGCAGGCCACCCACGCAGTGCTTGTCTACGACGGTTTTTTCATCCCACTCTGTTTGATCCCCGGTTTCGATCATCGCTCTCGTAAGCGATGTTACCTCGCCATCCGAAAGTGGGCGCGCTGAAATGGCCGTGACGAAAGCCGCAAGATGGATATCAGAGTAAGCGCCACTAACGATATCGCGGACAATAGAACTGATTTGGCGTTCATTCAGGCCATCATCAAAAATTCGCTGGCGGACAAAAGAGAGAGACAGAACTGGCGGGGAGTGCGTGACGGTGACCTCTCCCTTGTCGTCAAGACCAAGCCCGGTCCAGGCCGTTTCTGATAGTCCAATGGTGTTCGTCGCGAGCCAGTCAGCTGATACTTGGTAGAGCGTAGCAATAATGGATTTGCCACCGCTGGTGAGGGTCACCCGGCTATGCGCGCTCACACCTTCCGATCGGCAAATGGGGCAATCCACATGAACCAGCGCGACGGCTTCATGCTGACTGAGAAGTCCGAGGCGACGCGCATGCAACTGATTGATTGATGAGGGAGCATTCATGGGAGGTCCCGCGTTTCGCCATGTTCCGGCATCACAACGGACCATCCGAGCTCCTCAGCAATCCGCAGGCGCAAAGCATCAGAGGCCACGGGCTCGCCGTGAACAATGAACGTTTCTTTCGGGCCGCGTCCGAAACATCCCAGCCAACGCATGATTTCGTCGGAATCCGCGTGGGCCGAAAGCATATGAAGGTTTTGCACTTCAGCGCGAACCGGGTGATAGGAACCATGGATTTTGATCTTCGTTGCGCCGGCAAGCATCGCGGCGCCTCGCGTTCCGCCGGCTTGGTATCCTGCGAACAGGATTGTATTTCGTGAATCTGGAGCGAACGCTTTCAGATGATAAAGAATACGACCACCCGTGGCCATGCCACTTGCCGAGATAATGATTTTGGGGGTCTGGTCCTGGTCCAATTTCTGGGAATCTTTGCCTTCACGAACATATTCAGCAACGCCGCAGGCTTCTTCAGCTTCTGCACGCGTCAATTTATGCGTCTTGGCAAACCGAACGAACAACTCGGACGCGTTAATCGCCATTGGACTGTCGAGATAAACTGGCACCTGCGGAATACGCCCAGAATGTATCAGTCGACTGATATGGAACAGCAGCGTCTGTGCCCGGCCAACCGCAAAGGATGGAATCACGACCGTTCCACCGCGCGAAAAAGTCCGGTTCAGGATCGCCTCGAGCACGTCCTCGGGATCTGTTTCAGTATGCGTGGTATCGCCGTATGTCGACTCGACGAGTAGGTAGTCGGCCTGCTTGATTTCCGCAGGATCATGCATGATCGGCGTTCCGTATCTTCCAAGGTCCCCGGAAAAGACGATCAGATTGTCGCTCGTCTGCATTTCAATGGATGCTGCTCCAAGTATGTGTCCGGCTTCGCGAAATACTGCTTCAACGCCTTCGATGATTTCGATGGCTTCGGAGAACGGATGCGTTCGAAAATGCTGGAGGCAGCGATAGGAATCGTCCTGTGTATACAGGGGCAGGGCAGGTTTGTGACGGCTAAACCCTTTGCGGTTTGCAAACTCCGCCTCTCGTTCTTGTAGGTGGCCACTATCAGGTAGCAATATCTCGCAAAGCGCCCTGGTCGGCTCGGTACAATGAATGTCTCCCCTGAATCCGTTTTTCACCAGAAGCGGCAGGTAACCTGAATGATCGATGTGCGCATGCGTCAGTAGAACGGCATCGATGTCGGATGGCGAAACGGGCAAGGGCTTCCAGTTCCGTAACCGAAGCTGCTTGAAACCCTGGAACAAACCGCAATCGATCAAAACTCGCTTGTTACCGGACTCGACCAGGTACTTCGACCCTGTGACCGTGCCTGCCCCGCCAAGAAATGTAATCTTGTCAGCCATCTGTTATATTCCATCGGTTTTTCACAGCTGGTCCGACCGAAGGCCAAGCCCGTTCCGGTCGCAATCAGTGTATGTACGGACACGCGCCCGTTGTCAGATAGTCTGCGGTTCCTGGATGCTCTCGATATAGGCAAGGAGTGCATCGACATCTTGCTGTGTAAATTGCCATTCCGGCATGTCCGGGTGGCCCACGACGATGCCCTGCAAAAAAGGCTGCTCAAGCTCATCAACTGGATACTTCCAGGACAGTTGCCGCAATGGTACCGCATCAGGATGCGGGCTTTCTCCGGTAATGCCGATCGCATGACATTTGGCGCATAGATTTTCAGCGATCGCTTCGCCGCGCCCCAACAGCTCAACATGATCGGGCGGGGCCGCCTCCGGAAGGTCTTGCGCGGCCCGCGGTTCGCTACACGCAGTCAAAATCAACAAGCAAAGGCTTATGCCCAGAATTACTCGCAACATCGTCTTCCACCTCCCTCCAGGGAGATTGAAGGCGCTTTTCGAACTTCGCAACCTCCAGAATCCTGCGAATGAAGCGGATTTCGACGCCGACGAGCTCCACACCGGCGTCGCGCCGCGAAAAAAAGCTGGCGGAGGAGGAGGGATTCGAACCCCCGGAACGTTTGCACGCTCAACGGTTTTCAAGACCGCCGCATTCAACCACTCTGCCACTCCTCCGTGGCCGGGCGCCTGTTTCCGACATGGTAGCGCGAAAAGCAATAGGGCGGCTGAACCACATTTCCGCCTCATTTCGCCAGATAGTTAATATTGTGTTTTGGTCGCGCTTGAATCTCGATGCAGCCATTCATGCTATGTCCATTGTGACATGGTAAACGGCCTTTATCAGGAATTCGTTCCTGGGCTGCCGACAGAAAAGTCGCGCATGCAAGAGACCACAGAATGAGGTTCAAATGGCACGCCGTTTCAAGTCTGGATTCTCACCAATAGCCATTGCAGCGCTCGCCGTGACAATGGCCCCGGCCGCGACCGCCGACCGCAAGCATCCTGCGCCCATCGAGTATGTCAGCGTGGGGCAGGGCGGCGCTCGGATACAGGCCGATCAAACTCGCCAGACAAGTAGTGTACCGAAACCCAACTCAGGCGCCACATACGATGAGTGGCGCGGTCCGGTTACCCAGACGCGCGCCGTGCAATTGCCGGAGAGCCGCGAAAAAGTGCGGTTTTCTTATCCTGGCTCAGGTTCACAATCGGTCGCCCAGCAACGCCAGTATGCTAGCGTTGACTCAAGTCCTTTGGCTTCCCAGCCACAAATACCGACCAGACTCTGGCCCGCTGAAGCGTCCGCTTCACCTCTTGAGGCCTCGAAATCTCCGTCTGTCAGCACGCTCACGCTTGGTGAAGGCGCCGTCTCTTCGTCGCAACCCGCTGTCTCTCAGACCGTGACGCCGAAAGCATCCGGCGTGCCTCATGAAGAGCATGGTCTGGCGTCATGGTATGGTGAGGATTTTCACGGCCAGCCGACCGCAAATGGCGAAATATTCGACATGTATGCAATGACTGCGGCCCACAGGACACTGCCGCTTCCCAGCCTCGTCCAAGTCGTAAATGAGCGTAATGGCAAGGAAATTGTCGTTCGCGTCAATGACCGTGGTCCATTTGAAGACGGACGCATTATTGATCTCTCGAAGAGAGCCGCTGATGCTCTCGGCTTCGCTGAACAACAAGACGCCCCGGTGATCGTGCGCTACCTGGGACCGGCTCCAGCACTTGGTTCTACGCAGTTTGCCAATGCAGAGACGAGCTTGCCGGACGTGCGGAATACAGAAATGGCAAACGAAGCATCCAGCCGAATGAGCCGGCCTGACCTTTACGAGGATATGCTGCTCGGCGCCTATGAGCCATCGCTGGGCGTTCCGGACCCTGGCAATTCTATTGCAACGCCGGCTCGGCTCGCTTCTCCGTCGCAAACGCGTACGGACATCGTTCCGGCCGACATCAATGAAGAGTCGCTTCCGCCACTCCAGCCTTATTCAGCGCCAGCACCTGCTGTCAGGACCGTCAGTGCATCGCCACGCACCATGAACGTCCGCCAAACAACGTTCAGCCCGGAAATATACGTCCAGATCGGTGCCTTTGCGGATATTGGAAATGCACAAGGCAGACACGCACAGGTTGGCGGCATGTTTCCGGTCAAAGTCGAGGATGTTCAGATGCATGGCGCGGACTATTTTCGTGTCATGGTCGGTCCGTTTCCAACGCGCGACGCAGCTGAGCGGGCCCGGGTCCAGCTTCGCACACGCGGGATCAATGACAGCTTTGTCGCTCTGCGCTGATATCTGTCATCAACATTGACCTTCGTCTCAAAGCAGCCCTTTTCTTGAGTCAGGTTTTGCCAACAGGCAAACCGTGATCAGGAGGAGTGCTGCTTTGCTGCTCAAGCCCAAACACCTCATCATTCTGGCGGCCGCTTTGTCGGCGTGCTTTTCCGCGCACGCCCAGCTGATAGATACGCAAGCCAGCAATGCGGTCATCATGGATTATGAGACTGAAGAGATTCTGTTCTCCAAGAATGGCGAAGAGGCCATGATCCCCGCGTCCATGACGAAGATCATGACGGCGCACGTCATATACGAAGCGATCGAGAATGGGGAACTGACCCTCGAAACACGGCTGCCCGTCAGCGAACGGGCATGGCGTGAAGGCGGCTGGGCGACCGGTGGCTCTACAATGGGACTGTCCATTGGTGAAACGCCCACGGTCGAGGAGCTGCTCCGAGGCGTTATTATTCTGTCTGGCAATGATGCCTGCATCGTACTGGCCGAGGGGCTATCGGGCACTGAAGAGGCTTTCGCTCGGCGCATGACGGAACTCGCCCATCAAATGGGACTCGATTCAGCGCAGTTTGAAAATGCCAGCGGCCTCTACGCTGAAGGACATGTCATTTCGGCTGCCGATCTCGCCAGGCTCGCGCGGATGGAGATCGACAAGTTCCCCCAATATTACAAGTTTTACTCCGAGCGCGAGATGACGTGGAATGGAATCACACAACAGAACCGTAACCCGCTACTCGGTTCGCTCGACGGCGCCGATGGCCTGAAAACGGGGCACCTTGAGATTTCCGGATACGGGCTGACCGCATCAGCAGAGCGTGATGGCCAGCGCCGGATATTGGTCATTAACGGCCTTCCTTCCTCTCAGGCCCGCGCAGACGAAGCAGCACGTCTCATGCGTCTGGCTTTCACCGCTTTCGACACGCGAACAATTGAACCAGGCGAAAAAGCGTTGGCTGTTTTGCCGGTATGGAATGGTGAAGCGCGAGAAGTTGGCGTCAAACTGGCAGAACCGCTAAGTGTAACCGCTCACAAGAGTGCATTTTCACAGGCCGAGGTGGCTATTGTTTTTGACGGACCGATCAAGGCGCCTGTTCAGGCGGGTGATCGCATAGCAACTCTGGAGATAACCGTTGCTGGCAAAAAAGATCCGGTTGAAGCGCCGCTTATCGCAACTGAAAATGTCGAAAAGCTGGGCTTTATCGGGCGCGCAATTGAAGGTTTGAGCCTCAAGATCGGTAACGAGACAGCTTCATGAGCGTAACGCGAGGCTTCTTGGTGACTGTGGAGGGTGGCGAAGGCTGCGGAAAATCTACGCTACTTCAGGGACTCGCGAAGAAACTGTCTGATGAAGGCAGGACCGTTCTGCTGACACGCGAACCGGGTGGAACGCCACTGGCGGAAAGCGTTCGCAAGCTCGTTCTTGACCCGCCCGAGGGTGACGTATGGAGCCCTCTGGCGGAGGCATTGCTCATGAATGCCGCCCGCAGCGACTATGTACAAAAGAAAATCCTTCCCGCCCTTCAGCGAGGGGAATGGGTGCTTTGCGACCGGTATTCCGATTCAACCCTGGTCTACCAGGGTGTAGGCGGTGTCAGCCCGAATGTGTTGAAGGCCATGCAGGCTGAAGTCACGCGTGAGGCGCGCCCCGACTTGACGCTGATCCTCGATGCCTCTCCGGAGGACTTGCTGCAGCGCCGCATCAATCGGGCCACCAGCGACGTGTTTGAGAACCGGCCCCGAGAATTCCATGATGCGGTGAGGAACGCATTCCTTAAAATCGCTAAAACGAATCCTGAGCGATGTGTGGTCCTCGACGCGATGCTGTCGCCCAAAGCGCTCGTCGAAGCCGCCTTCGTTACAATAGAGGAGCGTCTGGCGGTCTCATGACGGTTGCGCCAGCCCTTCCATTGTTTGGACACACAAATGCGCAGAGCGCTTTTCTCGCCGCGAGAGACAGTGGACGTCTGCACCACGCCTGGATCATCCAGGGTCTTTCAGGCATCGGAAAATCACGTTTTGCGTTGCGGCTTGCCGCGCTTCAGCTTGGCGCCAAACCAATTTCTGAAGATCCGGCCGGGGCTCCGGCTAGCGACCCTGTCATGCAAAAGATTCTGTCCAACGGTCACCCGGATCTGAAACTCATTCAGCGCCAGCTGAACGACAAGGGAAATCTCAAGCAGGATATTTCCGTCGATCAGATCCGCGAACTAAATGCGTTCTTTAGTCTGAAGCCCGCGTTAGGTGGGTGGCGGGTTGGCATTATCGATGCTCTCGATGAACTGAACACAAGCAGCCTGAATGCGCTCCTGAAGACGCTGGAAGAACCGCCGGCCAATTGTCTGCTTTTCCTGATTTCCCATGCTACAGCGCCAATCCTTCCGACCATTCGTTCTCGGTGCCAAACACTTCGCCTTCGTCCTTTGGCTCTGGAAGACACACAATCCGTGCTCGAAACGACAGAAATGGAAAACCCAGTCGAACTGGCAAGCTTGGTGCGCGGTAGACCCGGTCGGGCAGAGGAGCTGGCGGGAGGCAAGGTGATGGTTGCCTCCAGTGCCGCCCAATCACTTGTAAAAAGCCTGCCCTCGGCCAATGAGGCTCAACTATCCCATGCGATCCTTTGTGCCGGGGAAGACGACCAGACATTCAGCGCATTTGCGGACACGATACTGAATTGGGTGAGCGAAAAGGCCGTCGAAGAGCCAGTTTGGTCTGAAGTCTGGTTTGAGGGGCAGAAGATCGTGTCTGCGCAAAAATCGCTACATATCCCGGCAGACCAGGCTGCGGCTAAACTGGTAACACAGCTTCAATCCGCCTTCGCTAACCGCTAGACGCTTGGTTCATGTTTGATACGCATGTAAATCTGCACGCAGAGGCATTTGCCGACGATCTGGAGGCTGTGCTTGCCCGCGCCCGCGACGCTGGCGTCACCCGATTTCTCGCAATTTGTGACCGCTTCGACAACTATCACCGGGTCGCTGAGATTGCGGTTGGAAATGCAGACATCTGGAACAGTGTCGGCGTT
>MDSW01050511.1_pt1 | contig 10507 bp, 10 predicted proteins | sample 811171 | NCBI WGS metagenome assembly MDSW01 (sample SAMN05326641, study PRJNA326480) | marine metagenome | isolation source: seawater | place: Atlantic Ocean: North West | collected 2012 | reverse complement strand
GCACCATCCGTAATTATAATTGGTTTATCATCTTTTTCTAATGTCATATGCCAAATATGGCTTAATCTATTTTTATTTATTAACTTATGTTGTCTTTTCAGAATTTCTTTCATTAAAATATCTGTGTGAATATGTCCTTTTACAATAATTTTAACTTTATCTTCAGAGGCTAATTTAGCCGCGATTCCTGCAGTATTGTTTTCCACAGGCTCATGAATAATCTCATAACTAGAAATATCCCATTTTAACTCTTCAGCACAATTTTGAATTTGATTTTTGTCTCCAATGAAAATTGGTTCTATTAATTTTTCATTAACAGCATCTAATACAGCAAGCATTGGAAGCGGTTTTCCAGCATTTACGATAGCTGCCTTTACGCCTTTATTATTACTTGCTTTATCTAGTAGATTATTTGGACATACTACTTTTTTATCAGATAACATGGGTTTTCTTATATTTGTTTTTCATATTTCTATAAAGAAATTTTAACAATTTTGTGATATTTAAATCATATGGAAATTGTTACAAAAATAGCTCCATTAGCACTCGCATTGATTATGCTTGGTTTAGGATTAGGGCTTACCTTGCAAGATTTCACAAGAATTTTAAAAACACCAAAAGACTTTTTGGTAGGTTTAATATCTCAATTAATAATTTTACCAATAGTAGCATTTATATTAATAAAATTTCTGGGCACAACACCAGAGATTGCACTTGGAGTAATGATTATTGCTGCAGCACCAGGTGGAATAACTTCTAATATTTTAACCAAATTTGCAAATGGTGATGTAGCTTTATCTATTTCTCTAACAGCAGTAATAAGCATTATCAGTATAGTAACTGTGCCATTAATTGTATTTACGTCAGCAGATCTTTTGGGGATTAGTTTTGCATCTGAGAGTATAAATATTACTTCAACCGCATTAAAAATGGCATTGGTAGTTGCTGTACCTGTTATTATTGGAATGGTAATTAGAAGGTTTGCAGATAATTTTATTTCTTCGAGAACATCATTAATTAATAAAATTACAGGTTTATTATTTTTAGTAGTGTTTGTAGCTATTTGGGTTGAAGAAAGAGAAAATATTTTTAATTATTTAGCTCAAGCTGGATTAGTAGTTTTAAACTTAAATATAGTGATGATGGCAATAGCATATTTTCTTGCAAAAAAATTTGCTTCAGGAGTTAAACAAGTTAAGTGTATATCTCTAGAATGTGGTCTACAAAACGGAACACTAGCAGTTTTTGTTGCAACAGAAATTTCAAGCGAAATAATTTATATTATTCCTACAGCCGCTTATGCTTTAACAATGTATTTGACAGGATTTATATTTATCTGGTTACTTAGGAAATCGACCTAAGAATTATTTGATTAAATATTTTTGCAGTAAAATCACTAAATTCATTTAAACATAAGTTTTGAATATTATACATTTCAGCTTTATATTTACCTTGATCACCAGGATGAATTAATTTGTTTTTATCCATATATAAATGTTGATTAAAAAATAAAGATTTTAACTTTCTAGTTACAGTTGGTCTAGGTATTCCAGTTATATCTGATAGTGACATTGTATTTATTCCTTGTGTCTCTATTTTTTCTATTTCTGCTCTCCAAGTAGAAATATTAATATTGGGATTATTTTTATCTACTCTCATTTTATTAGCTCGATGAAGCATTGGAATACACCATATAATGAATTTTTCAGTATCACTGTTAAAAAATTTTTTCCAATTAAATAACCATGTAAAAATAAATTTATAATAATGAAACCATGTATAAGTTAAATTTGATTTCATTGAATTTGTAATACTTTCTTTTTCAATATTTTGATTAATAACACCATTTTTTTTACAAATGTTATAAATCAAATAAAAAACGTTTGTTAGGTTTTTCATAGTATTAATTGGCTCAACTAATTGAAATGCTTTTTTATCGATTATTAAATGTTTACCTTTTTTTTTGATAACTCCTGCACTCTCAAGTTCTGATACTTTTCTTCTAGTAGTTTCTTTTGGAATCCCAAGGGCCTTTGCTATTTCTACAATATTGATTTTTTCAATATCAATATGATCACTAGAATAAAAATCATCATATGTAACTTTTATGAAATTATCATAATAAAAAGTTACGTTTTTTCTGAAAAGGTAAACTAAAATGGTATATTTATCTGCATCATTAAATGCTTTATAAGTTCCCGTGATCCACTCACTAAGAAAGGACATGTATTCCGGAGCAAAATTAACATAATTCTCTGATATAATTACTTTTAAGCCAGCTGTATCTATGCCACTATAAATATTTGGAATTTCACGCATTTTCATACCCAACCCATTCTGGTCTATAGGATAATTTTGTCAACCCATTTTGAACATTGGAATTCTTAACAATGGAACAAATTGATGATTAAATTTGATTTATAAAAATGAGTACTGAAACTTTAAATAGAACATCTGTGGTTACTGAGGTTTACCCTCAAAAAATTTCTGAGAAAAGAGACTTGTCCCCAAACAAAGTAAATATAGATGTTCTTAAGAAGAGAGTATTCGAAGAAAAAAAAAGAGAAAGATTTCAAAATAGAGTGTTAATTTCAATGTTCTGTCTTTCTATTGCTATATTGGGTTATATCGTTGTTTGAAAAAAAACATTACAAACCGTTAAATATATTATTTTTATCTCTATCTATAGTAACCTTAATTTGGTTGGGATCAGCTTTTATTTAATTTAATAATTTCAGCTAAAATATTTTTTGGAATATTAATCTCCTTTTTAGAATTCTGATTAAATCTTTTTGCTTTATTTTCACCTGGATAGTAAATTTTTTTTATACCTTTTAATTTTGGTAATTTTTTAACACTTTTAATATTTTCTTTAATTCGTTGTCTAAAATTATTAACAAATAAATTTGGCTTAAATACAATAAACAAGTGGCCAATATTTTGTGGTCCTGAAAAATCATCAAATGGATCTTTTACTTTTCCACCATGATTTGCACCTGTAAATACACCTGATAAAATATCTATGACCCATGCTAACCCAGATCCTTTAAAATCAGCAATTGGCAGCTGCATACCCTCAAGTGCTTTTTTTGGATCAGACGTGGGTTTGCCATTTTTATCTAATGCAACATCGATCGGAATTTTTTGGCCAAGTTTTGCTGCTCTTCTTATCTTTCCTCTGTTTATTTTGGAAATTGATGTATCGAACACAAAAGGAATTTTTGTATTCGTTGGACATGAAAAACAAATCGGATTTGTTCCAAATAAAATTTTTTTTGTACCATGTGGTGCTAAAGCTGGCGGTGCATTTGTAAAACAAAATGCAACTAAACCTTTTTTTGCTGCTCTTTCAGCGTAATAACCAGACAATCCATAATGGCCACTATTTTTTACACCAACAAATCCAATACCTGTTTTTTTTGCATTTTTTATAGCAATGTTAATACCCAAGTCAGCACCAATAAAACCCACTGAATTATCGGCATCAATATTTGTTATAGATTGAGATATTTTTTTTATTTTTATTTTAGGCTTAGCTTTAATAACTTTTTTTTTAATTCTGTTGCAATATGAACTGAGTCTCGCAAATCCATGAGATGGAGCTCCAACCAATTCTGCATTAATTAATGCATTAGCACAAATTTTTGCGTGCCCTATGCTTAGCCCATGTTTTTGAAAAATATTAATTATTAATTTTTTGGCAATATTTTGTTTCATTCGAAAGTATCCACTAGTTCTTTAATTATCTTTTTTGTATTAAATTTTTGTTTCCATTTTGGATAATGTTTCTTAAATTTGCTTAAATTTGAAATATACCAAATATGGTCACCAACTCTTGGTTCCTTAATTATTTTTCTTTTTATATTAATATTAGATAATGACTCTACTAAATCCAAAGCTTCAATTATTGAACAATTAGAAAATCTTCCACCACCTATATTATAAACTTCACCAACTCTTGGTTTTTTAAAAAATTCCCAAAAACAATTAACTAAATCAACACTATGTAAGTTATCTCGTACTTGTTTTCCTTTATAACCAATTAATGTATATTTTTTGTTAATGAGACATGATTTTACCAAATAGGATAAAAATCCATGTAATTTTGCGCCACTATGATTTGGTCCTGTAATGCAACCACCTCTAAAACAAACAGTTTTTAAACCTATATTTTTTCCATATTCTTGAACTATCAAATCTGCATAAATTTTTGAAACACCAAAAAAACTATGTGTTGAATTATCTATAGAAAATCCTTCATCTACTCCTTTAAATAATTTATCTTTATTTTTTAACTCCCACCGTGTTTTTTTTTCTAATAGTTTAAGTTTATTTGGGCTATCACCGTAAACCTTATTTGTAGACATGAAAATAAAAGGTGCATTTGGGCAAAATATTTTTGTGAGTTCAAGTAAATTTAATGTTCCTGTAGCGTTTACATGGTAGTCTAAAAATGGAAATTTTTTAGCATAATCATGAGAAGGTTGTGCAGCACAATGTATAATCACTGAAATATTATTCTTATATTTGTTAAATAGTTTCTCTAATCCCCTATAATTTCTTATATCAAGGTTGTAATGTTTGAATTTTTTATTCCGTTTCTGAAGACCTTTCTTAACCCAAAGTGTTGATCCGTCCTTACCAAAAAAAAATTGTCTCAAATTATTGTCAATTCCAATTACATCAAATCCTTTATCACAAAAGAAATTGACTGATTCAGATCCTACTAAGCCACTTGATCCTGTTATTATTGCTAAAGACATTAAAAATATTTCTTAATTATTTTTTTGTTTTTAAATAGCCAATTATAAACGTCATAAGAAATTTCATATATATCTTTTTTAACTCTCCATCCATAGGCTTTCGAAACTTTTTTATTATCTGAAATATATACTGGAATATCATAATTAGATGTTTGAGGAATTTTACTAATTTTAATTTTATTTTTAGTTAATTTTTGACAAATTTTGGTTAATTCAAAAAGTGAAGTCTTGCTTTTTAATGATCCACCAACAGTGAATATTTTATTATTAAGTTTATTAATTTTGTTAATCTGAAGTAAAATCAATTCTAGTAAATCATTTACATGCAAAACATCTCTAACTTGATGTCCATATCCACCATAACCAATATAACTAAGTTTTAATTTATTAAGGTGTCTCCAAATCCACAAACTAACAAATCCTTGATCTTGTTTACCAAATTGTAATGGTCCAGAAATAACGCCACATCTATTTATTATATACTTTATTCCAAATTGATATGAAAATTCCTCTATTAACATTTCAGAAGCTAATTTTGTAAAACCATATATTGATCTTGGGCCGTCCAGATCAAAATTTTCATTTATTTTTTTTAGAGATTTTATACGTCTGTTAATATTTTTTGATTTTACAAAATTATTTAAAGTTCTTATAGGATAAACCCTGCTAGATGATAAAAATACTATTTTAGATTTATCGTTTTTAGCTTTTTTTAGAACATTATGTGTCCCAACTAAATTTGTATTAAAAACTCTATCCAATTCATTTTTTGATATCTCTACAGCTGCTTCAGCACAACAATCTATAATAATATCAACTTTTGGAATTTTTTTAAATTTCTTAAAATTTGAAATATCAATTTTAAAATTTCTAATTTTATTTTTTTTCAATAATCCTAGATTGTAGCTAGAACCTTTTCTTGATAAATTATCAACACTAAAAACTTTGAAATTTTTATTTTTCAAAAAAATACATAAATTTGTTCCAACAAAACCACATCCTCCAGTTACTAAAATTTTCATTTTTTGTTTTTATAATTGATTAAAATTTTTTCCAAAATACAGTAACACAATGTAAATAGATACATTGAACTTAACTCTTTTATTTTAAAATTTGATTTACCAATTTTTCGATTTTTCCAATTTATGGGAATAATTGAATATTTATATTTTCTAGCAATTATTTTTAATGGTAATTCTAAAAAAACATTAAAATGTTCTGATACGATAGGTAAAATTTTTAATAGTGTTTTACGCCTGTATATTTTAAACGCATTAGTGAAGTCATTATATTTACTTAAAAATATAATCTTTACAAAATTATTAAAAATCCTATTTAAAATTAATTTTATAATTGGATAATCTGTAATTTTAGATTTATTTGAAAATCTTGTTCCAAAAATTGCATCTAATTGTGTATTATTTATATTTGAGTAATATTTATATAAATCGTTTACATCGTCAGATAAATCACCCATAAAAATACATATAAATTTTTTTTTGGAATTAACAATTCCAGTTTGAATGGCTGATCCTAAACCTTTTTTTTTATTTTGAATTAATTTAAGATTTTTATATGTATTAGATAGTTTTTTTACTAGTGATTGAGTATTGTCAGTACTGAAATCATTAACTACAACTATTTCTAATTCTTTTATTTTTTTTTTTACACTTAAAACTTTTTTTAATGTTTTAGTGATCTGTGAACTTTCATTGTAAACTGGTATTATTATAGATAAACTCATTATAATTTATTAATTAAATTGAATGTCAAAATTAAATAAAAATTTCATACTATATATTTTACTTATTTTTTCAGTGTTAGTTAGCACAATAATTTGGGAATATCTCCAAATTCCATATGGCGATACTGAAATTATAGGTCAATATTCTCTTAATAACTATCACCCTTTTAATGACGTTATTAAATATTTAATTTTTATTTTACTTCCTTCAACTACTTTATTTTGCTGGAAATTGTTTGTAAGAAAAAAAAAATTATATTTTCTTTCTGAAATTTCAAATTTTAAAAATAATTATTTTAAAAATAGTTATATAATTTCATTTTTTTTTCTGATTTTATTTATATTAATATTATTAGAATTTTTCTCATTAACTTTTCCAATAAATGAACTGGATATTTATCACTCTGGACAAAGATTAAGTTCTGTAATTAAATATAATCTGGATGGATCCCTTTGGAGTAGTTCTTATATTATTGTTGGACTTATTTACGAAATTTTAGGATCAAAATTTATATGGGATATTTTTGATATTCAATCAATTGGCTCTTATAGGTTTTTAGATTTATTTTATATTTTGAATATTAAAATAATGTTTATCCTAATTTTGTTTGAAATATCAAAAGTACTATCAATTTCAAATAAATCTAAGATTATTTTTATTATTTTGAATTTATTTTTATTTCAAAAGTTAATTGACTATAACCTAGTAACCTATGATGCAATTTCTTTTAGGGATTTGCCTATTTTGATTTCTTTATATTTGTTTATTAATTTAATAAATAAAAATAAAAATATACTACCAAACTTGATACTTTTAGGTGTTTTGTTTGTAATCAGTTTTTTTTGGAGCATCGATAGAGCAATAGTCAATTCAATATTATTAATATTTATTTTAATTTTTTTGATTTATTCAAAGAATTATAAAAGCTGTGGAATTATTTTTTTATCAATAATTTCATCATTAATTGTATTTATGTTTGTTTTTGGAAATGAATTTAAATATTTTATTTCTGATACAATTTTAATTTTATCTGAAATTAATGCTATACACGGAATAATACATCCAATCCCATTCTCGGATGATCCGAATGCTTCTCGAGCAACTAAAACAATAATGTTTATTCTTTTTACATTATTAATAAGTATTAATTTGATATTTAAAAATAATTCAAAATATTCTTCAAATTTAAAAATTATATTTATATTATTGTCATTAATTTCTGTTTCATCTTATATTTATGCAATAGGTAGATCAGATGGTGGCCACATCAATCAAGCTTTTGGTTATCCCTGTATTTTTCTGTCTGTATTTTTCAGTTATATGATTTTAACAAGACTTAATATTTATTTAAAAAAAGGTTTAAATTCTTTCGAAAATATTTTCGTTATTATTTCTTTAGTTATTTTTTTATTAAGTTTGAATTTAAATATTAGCAATGTGTATAAATTTAAATCCAGATTGTCTGAATATGTTAAAATTGATGATCTAGAATATTTAAATGATTTGGATAAACAATTTGTTTTAGAAGCTAGAGAAATCACTCGTAACGAAAAATGCATACAATTATTTACTAATGATGTTGCTTTGCTTTATTTATTAAAAAAGCCAAGTTGTTCAAAATTTTATTTTACTTGGTCAATTGGGTCTTTAAAAAATCAAAAATTATTTATTGATGATTTAAAAAATGTAAACCTAGTTATTACAAATGGATTAACGGACTATTGGGATATCCCCTTAGAAACCAAATATCCTGCTATAAACGCATATATTTATAATGAATTTCAAAAAGTAATACCTACAAGTTCTAGAGAAATTAGAGTTAGATGAGCTAAACTAAAACCATCTGATCATTCCAATAATACCAGCTGAAGCGTAAAATACCTGAAGCAGTAATATTCCATTATGTTTTCCAATGAATGCCCAAAGACCTATTAAAACAGCTGATATTAATAATAAAGTAAATCCTAAAAATTCTGCTCCTATATTTAATGCGACCAACAAAGAATAAATTATTGCTGTTATTACACCGCCCCATTCTAAAATTTTTTCTTTCATAATTAACCCTTACCTCTCCATGGAATAGTCTTATCTATTATTTTCCTTATTGTAATATCAAACAGCAAACCCAGCATTCCCATTACAAATATAGTAATCCAGATTACTTCGTACTGCATATACTTTCTGGCTACATTTTCTACAAAACCTATCCCTGTAGTTCCTGCTAAAAATTCTGCAGCAACTAATGTTCCCCAACACATTCCTACAGCAACTCTTATTCCTGTTAAAATTTCAGGTAATGAGTTTGGAAAAATTACTTCCCTTAAGATTTGCCATCTTGATGCCCCAAGAGAATGCGCAGCGTGAATTTTAGATAATTGTGTACCTGAAGCACCGGCTCTAGCAGAAATAATCATAATTGATAAAGAAACCATAAATAAAAGAAATATTTTACCAACATTATCAATTCCAAAAACAGTTATAACCAAAGGAGCCCAGGCCAAAGGTGGGACAGGTCTATATAATTCAACCAATGGATCAAAAAATCCTTTAGCAAATCTGTTTAGTCCCATAAATATTCCAAGCGGGACACCAAGAATAATTCCAAACACCAAACCTAAAAATACCCTTAAAAAAGAGTCCCATATATGACCAACAGGGACCGGTATCTTAAATGCTTCAAAATTTCCAGTTACTATGTCTAAAACTTTACTTTTGAAGTTTGGTTTTACTTGACCATCAGAACTATGAATAGGATATTTACCTGGAAGTATATCGGCTATCCAATCTGGAAGAATAAAACCAACTATTTTATTAACACCCATCATTTCATACCAAAGCATTGGAACAAATTTAAAACCTACACTTGGTTTAAGCATATCTGCAAAAATTCTGAATGTATCTGATGGTTTTGGTAACCATCTCCCAGGTCCATCTTCAGCACACGTTGGTCCACTACTAACAATTGTACCACCAGGAAAAAGCAATGCATCTTTTGTTGCAATAGAACCTTGCTCTTCTTTTTGGACATCATCAAAATTTCTTACTGCCTTCTCAAATTCGATAAGTGTGCTTGGTGGAAATATACTCGCAAATTGTAATCTTTTATTTAATTTATTTATTTCCTTTAGTAATGTTATTTCTAATTCTTGATCATCGTTTAATTTATCTCGATGAGTTTTTATGTCCGCTTTAATATCATTCATTAATGACTTGTACTGAGGATTATGATTTCTAATTTGAAAAAATTCATCACTTATTAATCTTAACTCTTCAGCGGCTTTATGGTATTTAAGTCCTAGCTTTGTTTCAGGTAGTGGAGGTATTTCCATTCCTGTAGCACCCCATCCTAACTGTTTACTTAAGCCCTCATTTAAATTCTGCTCTTCATCTAAACTTAAAGCTGATGGAAAATTGTCAGTTGGAAATACATTTATTAAATTATTTATTCTTGTAGTTAATTCATCAATTGTATTTTTTGTCTCAAATTCTAAATATTTTTCATCAGTTAAATAAGGTATTGATAATTTTATTTTATTTAAAGTATTTATATAAAAATTTTTATCAATCTGACTTAAATTTGGATTTGAGGATATTTCATTGATATAATTGTTAATATTTTCATTTTCTCTATGAATTATAGCAGTACTCTTGTGCTGTCTTTCATCAATTGGAAAGAGATATTTTAATGAAAGCATAGATTCTCTTACTTTTGCAACCTGACAAATTTCATTTGCTGATTTTGGATAAAATGCTTTCGCTATATCCCAAGAATAATATAGCCAAAGAAATAATAAGAAACTACTTCCAACAACCACCCAATGAATACCTCCTTTAGATCTTTCGGGGTTTCCAAAAACCGCATCTGACTTTTCAGTTTTAATTAATCTTTGTCCATATAAAATTGCACCTATAACAGCAAAGATAATTAAAAATGTAAGAGTGGATATTATCATCTTGTATCTTTACCCATTATTTCCTCTTCCATATCCCAAATCATGG
>MDSW01013814.1_pt1 | contig 10507 bp, 11 predicted proteins | sample 811171 | NCBI WGS metagenome assembly MDSW01 (sample SAMN05326641, study PRJNA326480) | marine metagenome | isolation source: seawater | place: Atlantic Ocean: North West | collected 2012 | reverse complement strand
TTTATAATTGTTGGAATTAATAATAATAATATTAAATACCTGAGATTTAAAAAATTATTTTCATAACTCCATAAAAAAATAAATGATAGAATTGAAATTAGAACAATAATATTACTAATATAATTTTTATTAGATATAGTTTGAATCATTTATATGGTACAGTTTATTTGTATATTAATCATTTCAAACAATAGGTTAGAAAATAAACAAACTACCATGTTTTTTTCAACTATGATAATATAAACTTAAAATAATTATTAATAATATTTAAATTTTTAGTTATATAAGAGAAAAGCATATTTATATATCAAAGTGTTACAATCAATTATGTTAAGTCAGGATATAATTTTATATTGGAAGTGTTATATAAATTTTTGCTTATTTAGAATTTAAAAAAAAATCAATTTTTTTTTTAAAAAATTGAATATCTTTTTTCTTTAAATTAATATTTGAAGGAAGTACTAAAATTTTTTCAAACAATTCTTTACTAATTGGTTTTGAAAAAGATTTTACAGATTTAAAAGCATTCATTTCACTTAAAGGCCAAAAACCAGATCTTACCTCAATGTTATGTTTATTTAAAAAAGAACCTAATTTTCTGACTTTTATTTTATTTAATTTTTTAAAGTAAATAGCATTCAACCAAAAAGCAGGTTTAAATTCTTTTGATGCTTTTTGTAATATACAATAATTATCATTTTCTAGAAAAATTTTTTGATAATATTTACCAATGAAAGTTTTCTTTTTTAAAATAATTGGTTTAAAGTTTTCAATTTGTGCTCTTGCAATAGCCCCTAAAAGATGGGGCATTAAGTAATTATAGCCTTCACCTGAAACATAATATTTTTTCCAATAAGGGTCATTTTTTTTTCTAAATGGCGCATGCCTTGATGCTATGAGCTTTATCTTATTAAAATATGACTTATTATTTGTACATATTATGCCACCCTCTCCAACACCAATCATTTTCTCTGACCTAATCGAAAAAATACTAACATCACCGAAACTTCCTATTTTTTTATTATTAATTTCTGCGCCAAGAGACTCGCTTGAGTCTTCCAAAATTTTTACTTTATATTTTTTACATAATTTAATAATCTCAATTGTATTTTTTGCTGGAAAACCATAGACATGCACGATTTGTAAAACTTTTGGTTTGTATTTTTTTATAACTTTTTCTAAATTTTTTATTTCTATACCAAATGATTTCTTTTCAACTTCTACAATAATAGGGATTGCATTTAATTGTGAAACAGCAGAAATATTTGAGACACAAGTATAATTTGGAACTATAACCTTGTCTCCATTCTTTACTCCTAATGTTTTTAAAGCTGTGTGGAGTGCAGCTGTACCACTTTGTACTGCTACAGTATATTTTGTTCCTATATAATCATTAAATTTTTGCTCGAAAATTTTTGTATTTGTGCCATTGATAGAAAGCCAACCATCGCTTAAAACATTTTTTACATATTTTTTCTCTAACTTAGAGATGTATGGTGTATTAATAAGGTATTTCATTTTTTAAATGTTCTCTTTAATATCAAATATATAAATATTCAACATATTAATGAAACAAAAAAAAATAGCTTTTGTAATTTCATCTGACGAAATAGGTAATTGGTCTGGTGGAATATCTTACTTTAGAAACTTATTTGAGATAATTAAGGACCAAAAAAAAATAAAAATAGTAGTATACACAAACTCTGTAACTTTTTTAAAAAAACAAAAATTAGGAAATTTTTTTGAAATTAAAGAAATAAGATTTTTAAAGAAAAATACACTAAGCTATTTTTTTAGAAAAATTATTGTTTTTACTTTAAATAAAGATTTATTTTTATATTACACTTTATTAAAAGATAATGTTACTACACTTTCACATAGGAAATTATTTAGAAATAAAAAGATTAAGTCAATAGGATGGATACCTGATCTTCAACACAAAGTTTTAAAAAGATTTTTTAAAAATAAAACATATCTAGATAGAGAGAGATATGTAGTTAATGAGTTAAAGAATTCAGACAAGATTTTTGTAAGTAGTTTTCAAATTAAAAAAGAATTCAAAAAATTTTATAAAATTGATCATAAGATAATACCTTTAAGAATATTAAGTAAAAAACAGTCTTTAATAAAAAATACTAGTAAAAGGTATATTCTTTTTCCAGCCCAATTCTGGGAACACAAAAATCATGAATTTTTATTAAAAGCTGCAAAAATAATAAAAGCCAAAAATATAAATATAAAATTATATTTTTGTGGAAAAACAAATAATTACAAAAATCATAGTCATTTTGAATTGATAAATAAAAAAATAAATAATTTTAAATTAGATAATGTAATTAAGAATTTTGGAGAAGTCTCATTGTATCAATTAAATATATTTCAGAAAGAATGTTTGGCTTTTGTCAATCCTTCTTTATACGAAGGGTGGAGTACAATTAACGAGGAAGCTCGTTCAAATTTTAAATATATATTTTTGTCTGATATTAAAGGTCATAAAGAACAAAATAATTCTGGCTCAATTTATTTTAATTTAAACTCTCCTGATGATTTTGTAAGAAAAATTCAAAAATTCTTAAATGAAAAAAAATACTTAGAAAGAAAAAAATTGTTAATTTATTATAAAACTTTTAATTCAAAAATTAACAATGAAGTTAAAAATATATTAAGTAAAGAATATATATAACTTATACTTCAATTAATTTAAACTTGTTAATAATTTCAAATTCTTTTTCTTTTGTTAAACTTATAAAATTATTTTTTTTATCCTTTAATTCTTTGAAAGAATTTATATTAAAACACTCTTTGGGTGTACGAGGTTTTATAAGATGATGATCTTTGGGCATAATATTATTTTTAACAAAATATGCATTGTTTCCATTTGAATTTGTGCATATTAAAGAATAATTTTTTTTATTTGCTAACTTGAATAATGCTTTAAGTGATGCACCATAATAAATATTGCTTCTACCTTTATTTTCTCTATTAAAATTTTTTTCATATGGAATCGTTACGCTTAATTCATCGCCAAATCTTGCATTATATTCAATAATTACGATTGATGGATCTACAGAATTTATATTCTCCCATACCCAATAATCATTACCGTCAATATCTATAGATAAAACTCCAATATCGCTGGAAAAATTACAATTTTTTATTATCAAATTAATATTCTCTTTGGTTATAAAACTATGAATAACCTCTAAATTATTTCTCCAATAATAATTTTGTTTTTTTATATAATTTATATAATCAATGTTAGAATCAATTATTAAGCCTTTCCAATTGAAACACTCAAGGAGAAATCTTGTATTTGCTTCCTCATAATTTTCTACACCAAATTCTATAAACTTATTGTTTTTTAATTTTAAATTGTCAATTAGGTACGAAATTATTCCATCATCTCCGAATTGCGAAAATGTTTGAAATTCATAATCTTGAATTTTATCAAATTTTTTTTCTTTATTAAATTTGAAATTTAAAAGACCTAAATTTTTTAATATTAATTCATTCTTAACTTTTAATTCATGTAAACCAATAATTTTTTGCAATTTATTTTTAATAGTTTTTTTCATCTAATAGTTAATAGCTTGGTTTTCATGAACTTTATAACTTATTATTATCTGATATAGAGCTCTTATTACAGATAAATATGATTTAACTTTAAGTAACTTTATCAATTTTAAACTTTTTAAAATTCTTATAATATACAGAGTATTTAACATAAAGATTAGTCAAAAAGAATCTTTTAAATTTTTCAAATCTTATAATAGTATGATTTTATGAAAACACTAAAGATAATTTTTTCAGGTGAAAAATGCTTAGATAACAAAATATTAAATATTTTAGGAATACAATCATTTAGATATTTAATATCAAAAATTTTATATTTAACTAAATTCTTTTTTTTAAAAAGAACAGAATACCTAAATGTGTTTAATAATGGTTTTGATAAAGAACAAAATTTTTTAGATGAAAAATATTTTTTTAAAATAAGAGAGGAATATTTCAAAGCGATTGAAGATCCAAAATACTCAAAAAAAATTCTACAAACTAATCAACAAAAAGAAAGCATAGAAATTACTTCTGTAGATATTAATGAAAGTATAAAAGAAGATTATCCTAATCTTTATAACTTAAAGAATAATATAAAAGTTAATAACTTTTTTTTAAAATGTGAGCAAAGAAAAAAAGTTAATATTTATATGAGCTTAGAAAAAATAGAAACAGTAAATAGTTTAAATTTAGATACACAAAAAAATTATCACTATGATACTTTTTATAGTACTTTTAAAGCATGGTTATATATTGATGATGTAGAATTAAATGATGGTCCATTTTACTATATTAAAAACTCTCATAAAATTTCATTTAAAAGACTGATTTTAGAATGGATATTTTCAATCAGACGATCTTTTAACAAAAATTTTGATGATTCATTCAGATATGGAAATTCTTTAAAAAATCAAAAAAAATTAAACGATATAGCTGAAAAATTTATTGATAAGAAAAATACTTTTATAATGGCAAATACACATGGTTTACATAGAAGGGGCGATTCTAATGTAAATACAGTAAGGAATACTATACATTTTTACTCAAGGGAAAACCCTTTTAAAATTATTCAATAAATTTTTTTAATTCTTTAAAACTATTTATTTTATATTTATATTTCAAAGAATTTTTTCCAAAACCATAACTTGCAAAAATGAAATTCACACCTGCATTTTTTGAAGTAAGATAGTCTGTATAGGTATCTCCAACATAACAAGTGTTTTGTTTTAAAAATTTATTTTTTTTTATACAATAATTTATATGGTCGGGAAAAGGCTTTCCTCTTAATTTTTTATTTGGTGAATGTAATGATTTTGGTTGAATTTTGAATTTCTTAATTATTTTTAAAGATCTTTTCTTATCTTTTGAGGTAACAATTGAAAAGGGAATACCTTTTCTTTCTAGTGCAGTTAAGGTATTTTTTATATTTGAATATAATTTAATTAAATTTAAATTTCTAGTTGACTCATCAGAATAGAATTTTTCAATATTTGCATGTTTTTTCTTTATGCCAAGTTTTAAAAGAATTTTTTTAAATGGTAGACCAATATATTTTTTATATTGTCTAAAACTAATTTCTAAATCAAACCTTTTAGATGTGTTCGTCCAACTTTTATACATATTTGCTCTAGAATTGATAATAACTCCATCTAAATCAAATATAATATTTTTAAATTTCACTTACTTAACTCAAGTAGCGCGATAGCATTATATAAATCTTTTTTTGTATTAATTGAGAAAAGGTCATTATTTATTTTAAAAGTTCCAACTTTAAAATTATTTTCAATTGCTCTAAGCAATTCAATTTCTTCACACATTTCTAAAGGAGATGGCTTTAATTTGACAAATTTAAGCAATGCGTCTCTTTTAAATGAAATATAATCAAGATGTTTTTTCATTACGTTTTTTGCATTTTTATATGAAAAAGGAATGTCTTCTCTTGACATATAAGTTATCTCATTTTTATTGTTGGTAACCATCTTCACCGCGCTTTTATCTTTAGTTTTCTCAAAATTTATATGTGGAATTACTATATCAAAATGCATATTTTTCTTATGAAAATCTAATAATTTTTCTAAATTTTTATGATTAACAAAAACGCTATCACATTGGACATCTACTATTAACTTTGATTTAATTTTTTTTGCAATCTCTGCAATTCTCTCTGTTCCATTTCTATGACTTTTGCTTGTTAATACACCTGAATGATTATATTTTTTTAAAACATTTAAAATTTTAATATCATCAGCACAGACAATAACTTTCTTAAATTTTTTTGACTTTAAAGTTCTTCTTAATACTCTCACAATCATAGGTAAACCCCCAATTTTAATTAATGGTTTATTTTGTAATCTTGAAGATTTCAACCTTGCTGGAATTAAAGCTATTGCCATTTAATTATAATATTAATGAATAAAAATTAACTACCACAATTATAAATAAATGTAATTAATTATTAATCTAAATTAAACTATAACTTTTTTACAATACTATTAAAATAGTAAAATTATAATATATGAGAGTAGAAAGATTTAAAATACAAAAATGTATAAAATTAAAGATATGTTCAAAACAATATTCTATAAATTAAAAACTAATTTTATTCTTAGATCTATTTTAAGGAAAACTATTTATAAGTATCCACATATAATACATTGGAAAAATTATAAAATAAATACAAATAATATTAGGAATAATAATTCTTCAAAAAAAAAAAATTCTTATAGCTCCTTTAGTAAATGCTGATCAGACATTAATATGTCTTCATTCATTACTTGGTGTTTCTTTATCTCTAAAAAACTGTAATGTTGACTATCTTATATGCGATACAATACTTCCTGCTTGTACAAATGCTATTAACTTTGTTATTGATGAAGATGAATTTGTTAAATATGGACCAAAAAAAGTGTGTAACTCTTGTTATGATTGTAATCATACCCTATTTACTCAAATCGATAAAAATTATCTAAAACTGAGTAATTTTTTAGATGATGAACATTTTAAATATGCTGAAAAACTTAGTGTATCTTTATCTAAGGAAGAAATAATAAATTTTAATCAAGACAATGTTAATATTGGAGAACACTGCCTTGCTGGAACATTAAGATTTTATGGCATAGGTGATATTGACAAAAAAAAAAATTCAACAAAAGTTTTAAGAAAATACTTTTGCTCCGCATTATTAGTTAAAAAATCAATTGAAAAGATTTTAGATCAAAATAAATATGATGCAGTGGTTGTTGATCATGGATTATATATACCACAAGGTATAATTACAGAAGTTTCGAACAACAGAAAAATTCCAACAAAAGTTATGTGGCAAGGATATAAAGAAAATAGTTTATTAATCTCAGATAAAATTACTTATCACAAATCTTTAATAAACGAAAATAAAGAAAATTGGTCAAAGTATGATTTTAACAATAATAAAAAAGAAAAAATTATGAATTACCTTAAAGAGAGAAATACAGGTTTAACTGATTGGTTTAGTTTTAATAAAAACCCAGATATGGATTGGGAAAATTTTAAAATTGAAAATAAAATAAACAAAAAAGTTATTATCACTTTAATGACAAATGTAATTTGGGATGCACAACTTAAATTTGAACAAAATATTTTTAAAAATCAAATGGAATGGATAAACTCCTCAATAAATTTCTTTAAAGATAAAAAAAACATAAATTTAATAATAAGGGTTCACCCAGCTGAAATTAGAGGTGATGTGCCTTCAGATCAAAAAATAGAAGATGAAATAAAAAAAACTTTCTCAATATTACCTGATAATATAAAACTTATAAAACCAGATGATAAATTTAGTTCATATAAGTTAGGGATTGAGAGTAATGCAATTCTAGTTTATGCAACAAAATTGAGTTTTGAATTACCATGTTATGGTAAAAATGTGATAGTTTGTGGAGAAGCTTTTGGAAAAAACAAAGGTTTCACAATTGATCCTAAGTCACAAGATGAGTACATACATATTTTAAACCAGTTACCATTTGAAAATGAGCTAGATTTTCATAAAATTGAATTAGCTCAAAGATATGCGTATCACTTTTTCTTTAGAAGAAGTATGCATTTAAATTCTTTGAAAAAAGTTGAAAACCAATATCCTCCTTTTAAGTTAAGAGAAGATTTTGTAGAACATCTTAAAAATAGAAAAGATCCCGGTTTAGAAATTGCTTGCGAAAGTATAATAAACAATAAATCAGCAATTTTAGATGTTTAAATATTCAATAATTTTTAGCAACATGTAAACCATTATTAGAATACAATTTTAGATAATAAAAATTAGTATTTTTGAATAAATTTAAATAATTATGCTTAAATATTAATGCATTTTTAAAGTTAAGATTTGAAACATTTGTTTTGCTACCAGGTTCTATAAAAGCAACAATTGCATTGGTAAACTTTGAGATTTTTTTTAAGAAAATTTTAACTTCTCTGTAGGGTAAATACATCATGGAAGTCTCTGAGTAAATTAGTATATTTTTATAATTATTTTTTCTAATGAAAGCAGGTAAATCTATTATATCTATTTGATTTACTTTAACTCTTTTGTTATTTGAAAATAATTTTTGATTTATTATAGTTGCTTTACTACTTCTGTCTGTTTGAAAAAAATTTTTTTTTTGAAATATTTTGACAATATCAAATTTTGAGAAGAAGTTGAGCTACCTACATGAATTATATAATTTGATTTTTTAATTAATGGAAAAATTTTTCTATAATTTTTAAACTTTTCATTTTTGTAATAATTATTTTTTTTATAAAAATTTGTCTTCGTAGAAAAGAAATAATTCTCGTTAAAAATATTTCTAAAAATTTGAAAATTTTGTACCTTTTTAAATCTTAAGAAATTCACTTTTAGATTAAATTTTATATTATTAATCTAACATTTTTTTTTGTAAGAATAAAATGTACTATATTCGGGTTTTTCGTAAAAGTTTTTTTGGTTTAAACCTAAGATTTCGAGGATTTTGTTCACAAACAGAAAAAGTATGTAAGAAAAAAAATTAAATAATGTTTTTTTATTTAAACTCATTTAAAATTTAAATCACTTCACTTTTTTTCCTAGGAACTCAATATGATACGTATGAGTATATTTATAAATTTTTGACATCCACCTACTCTTGAATTTTAAATCATAAAATCCATTTGAATTATATTTTTCAACTCTCTTATTTGGTCTATTCACACTATAAAAATATTTCTTTGTACATATTTCAAGATTATGCATATAATAGTTTTGCATATTCTCCGTCATCTCTCCTAGTGATGTAGTGTTTATTGTAAGGTCGAAGATGTTAGATTTAAATTTATTCATGAAATTTGGTGTTAAAATAACAAAATCATACTTCACTAAATCTTCAAATGAAATGCTTTCTTCATTTTTAAAATCTTCAGTTAAGCCAACTTTAGAATTTGGGAAACATTTTTTAAGATAATAAGAACCTAATAGACACAATTCAGGTAGCTCTATTATTACTAGAGTAGAATTTGTATAATAATGTTTTAATACCCGCGATAGACCACCATACCCTCCACCAATATCCAAAATCAAATTTTTTTTCTCATCATTTAGATCAGTATAATTTTTTATTTGTGAAAGATAGTAAGCGTAACGCATTATCCTGTAACCTATCCTTTGACCCCTATAAATTGGACAATAGTTATTTCCTATCGTACTTTCCGAACAAAATCTTAAAATATTATGATCAACGTGTTCAGATAGCTTATGGTAAAGATTTACTAATGATAATGTTCTAATTTTATTTATTAAATTTAAATTTTTCTCAGTTATAAAATTTTGATCTGCTAGAATTTCTGCTTTAGTTTGAACATCATTTCTAAAATTTTCTAAATTAGATTTATTTACTTTTTCATAGCTTAAAAAAATCTTATTAAATTCTTCCCTACATTCTTTCCACCAATTAGAGTCAATAAAAAAATCATTTTTAATTAAGTCTGAGGATGAATTGTTATAACTCTCTTCAATTTTTCTAAAGAACTCATCACTTATATTTTGATTATTTTTCAATTCTATGTCTAACATTGATTGAGTTGGCCAAGGCCTAGTGTTAGTATTTTCCTGATAATTTTCAGTAGTGTAATTTTTTTTTAGTTTTAGGTCTTTTTCTACAAATTTACGAAAGAAAATAATTGAGAATAAGTTTGAAATAAAAAAAATAATTCTTCCAAATAAATTATAATAGCATGTGGAGAGTGGAGGAATTTTTAATAAAAGTATTCTTTCAGAAAAATTTCTTGAGATGTTTGTGTACCTAAATGAATTTATGTATGCAACAAAATGCTGAAGTTTTGCTAAAGGTCTATGGTAACTTTCCAAAAAATAAAATTTGATTTTTTTTTTTATATTTCTCATAAATATTTTTTATACTTATTCAATAAAATTGTAGCATTTATTAATCCAAAAATTAAATGACATTCTTGATTTGTTTTATTTTTTTTAGTCATTAAATTTTTTACTTTTTCTATATTTAATAAATTATTAATTTTTTTATTTTTGAATATTATCCTATATATTTTTTTATCGTTTAAGTTAAATAAATGATCTAATCTAATAAAGAAACCAACCTTTTCTCTTGAATTTAGTATCTGATCATCCACAATATTTTTCATTGCATCCCTAAAAATTGCCTTACCATAACCCTTTCTGACTAGAAAATTATTTGGATATTTAAATGCAAAATTAAATAGATCTTTTGACAGTATAGGAGATCTACATTCCAAACCATTTGTCATAGAAATTATATCCAAGAATGGAAGTTGACCAGGTAAAGAAAAATGCACTATATCCTTGAATAATTCATTTTTATGGAAATTGGAAAAGTATCTATTCTTTATTTTTTTTTGCTTTTTGAATGACTTAAAATACTTGCTAATAGATAGATAATCAAAAAATGAAGGATCAATTTTTGATATATTTTGT
>MDSW01170628.1_pt1 | contig 10508 bp, 7 predicted proteins | sample 811171 | NCBI WGS metagenome assembly MDSW01 (sample SAMN05326641, study PRJNA326480) | marine metagenome | isolation source: seawater | place: Atlantic Ocean: North West | collected 2012 | reverse complement strand
TACTACAAGCTCCATCCCTAGAATCTGCAACTGTAATTTGAATAGCGTATTTATGCATATCGACTTTTTTTCCTAGAAGCTCAGCACATACCACTGTGTCTTGAATAAAGTTCTTTGGAACTCCTCCACCAATCATCATCAATCCAGATTGTTTGGATTTTAATTTAATTTCCGTAAGCTCTCTAAATTCTCTTATAGAGTCAATGGTTATATGTCTGTTTGGATTTTGCTCTTGATGCATTACCAATCCAAAACCTGCCGAGCTATCTGTAAATGCAGGGCAAAAAATTGGAACATTGTTTTCATACGCTGTTTCAATAAGTGAAGATTTTTTTTTAGAATTCTTTGTAAGGTACCTACCTAATTCTTTAATAAATTCTCTTGATGTGTAAGACTTTGGTTCCAAAGTGTTTGCAATCTCGCATATTATTTTGTCACATGTCTGTAACTCGTTTTCGTCAATATAGGTATCGTAAATCCTATCAATATAGTTATTTCTTAACTCTGTATCATCTTGAAATTGTGAACCTTGATAGTGGTTAAAACCTAGAGCCTCAAAAAAGTCCATGTCTATTATCGAGGCTCCCGTAGCTACTATTGCGTCAACCATATTATATTTAACTAAATCTGAGTACAATTTCATGCAACCAGCTGCGGACGTTGAGCCCGCAAGTGTTAAAAAAATACTGCATTCTTTATCTTGTATCATGTCATTGAAGATCGACGCGGCATTTGCTGTATCTCTGGACGTAAAAGACATCTTTCCCATAGACTCAATTATCTTTCTGGAGTCAAAGGAAGTTATATCAATATGCTCAACTTTTTTATTTAAAAAAGAAGATTTATTATGCCCCATTTTTGGGATATCATTTTTTTTCATTAGGCAACTAGGAAACTTAAATTAGTCGTCTCATCATACATAGACATTATAGGCTTATCTTGAAGTTCTAAAATTTGATCTGAGAAAAATCCATTAAATTTTGTTCGAAATGTAAGTCCATAGCCCCCTAATTGTCCAATTTCAATATAGTCGCCTTCTTTAATATTGTTTGGAAGAAGAAAAGGTCCTTTCATATAATCTAAACTGTCGCAAGTGGGACCATAAAAATTAAATGCAGTAATTTTTTTAGATTGTACTCTTCCAGCACTTATCATTTTAGTTGGTAAAATAAAATTTGGTACTCCTGCGTCAAATAGAGTTCCATAGGTACCATCGTTTATAAATAATTTGTTTCTTTTTCTTAGGTTTATTTTAACAATTGTTGATCCGCTTTCGGCCACTAAAGCCCTTCCAGGCTCACAAATTATTTCCGGAAGTTTGTCTAGTTTTAAACTGCTAAGAGCATTATTTATTTCAGTCATATAATTAGTTAAAGGCTCTGGCTTTAAGTCTGGATAAACCGATGGAAAGCCTCCTCCTATATTTATAATATCAGGAACTATTTTTGTTTTCTTTATAATAGATCCTATCTCTTTTATACCTTTTGAGAACGAGATTTTATGCATGCATTGTGATCCCACATGAAAACTTATACCTACTTTTTTACCATGATGTTTGCATAGCCTTACTAATCCTAAAGCCTCACTTGGGCTTGCTCCAAATTTTCGAGATAAATCTATCTCGGCATGCTCATTTGATATAGCAACCCTCACAAATAAATTTAAATCTTTTGCATTATTCGTTGACTCCAGAATCTTTTGCAATTCATCTCTTGAGTCTAAAGCAAAATTTTTAATATCATAGTTAAAATAAGCTTCAGAAATATCTTCTCTAGCTTTTACGGTATGCATAAAAAATAAGGTTGCTTTATTATCTAATTTTCTTATCAGTTTAACTTCATTTAAAGATGCTACATCGAATCTATTAATTCCGTTTTTAATTATATGTTTTAGGACGAATTCATTTGGATTTGTCTTAACAGCATATAAAACGTTTCCAGAAAAATTATTTTTAAAAAAATTTACTGCCTTTTTGATTGAATTTGGCCTAATACAGTATACTGGATTGACTGGCCTAAGTGCGTTGACTACTTCTTCAACGTTACTAAATTTTTGCATTTCATGTGTCCCCCGTTAATTTACACAAAGGATTTTCAAAAAAATTTATAAAAAATCCCATATAGGGCCATCTAAGGTGTTTTTATAATTTTGTAAAGAAAAAAAAACCTTTCTTGACTTGAAATTATAGAAGAAATTATTATATCCGCCTTATGAGACCAGTAGATCAAAAGCAGTCCAATCAGTTAAAATTGAGTGACTTTTCCGACAAATCACTCCTTATCGTTGATGACGACGATCCATTAAGGAGCAGGCTTTCCAGAGCAATGGAGAAGAAGGGTTTTATCGTAAAAGAGGCAAAAACAGTGGCTGATAGCATCGAAATATTGCGAAAAAGCCCTCCTAACTTCGCATTGATAGACCTCAGATTAGAGGATGGTAACGGGTTAGATGTTGTAAAAGAGTTACACAAAAATAAAAAAGACAGCAGGATAGTGATGTTAACCGGTTATGGAAACTTACCCACAGCAGTGGCTGCTGTTAAAGCCGGAGCTATAGATTACATAGCAAAACCAGTGGATGCAGACGATGTAGAGGCAGCTTTACTTGCCAACCCCGAATCAAAAGCCAAACCACCAGAAAATCCTATGTCCGCAGATAGAGTAAAATGGGAGCACATTCATAGAGTTTTTGAGCTGTGTAATAGGAATGTCTCAGAAACCGCTAGGCGTTTGAAGATGCATAGAAGAACATTGCAAAGGATACTGAGCAAAAGGTCTCCAAGATAAATTTAAATTAATTTTTTCAGTTTTTTTATGTAAGGTATAAGCAAAGTAACTAAGAGCACCTTAAATAATTCAGCTAGTAAAAACGGTTGGGCACCAATTTGAAAAAGTGGTTTATCCCAGCCTAATAATACACCTAACCATATTATTCCCAGAAGATAGATAAAAGTTACAGAAAAAGTTAATTTCATAAAGTTGATAAATAGATTTTTATTGTAATTAAACATTCCGGCTAGTGTTGCAGCTACAATGAATCCTAATAAATAACCCATAGTTGGACCAGTGAAATAAACTAAACCAATCCCTTTCTCCGGAGTACCAGAAAAAACGGGTAAACCGATTATACCTTGAAAAACATATAATAGCATTGTTGTCATCGCTAATTTCCATCCAAAAGCTATTCCAAGGAAGATAACAATAAAAGTTTGCATAGTCATTGGTACAGGATAAAATGGTATTTTTATTTTAGAGGAAATTGCTAGTAAGATTGTTCCTAAAAGGACTATTAAGGTTTTTTTAAAAAAAGATATTGCAGTAGTATTTTTTACTGAGTCCATAAAATCATTTTACTTTTTTTTTATTATAATATCTAGCTCTTTGTTAATTCGACAAAAACTTCTTCTAAATCTCCATCATCTGCTGAAATATCAAGTATTTTAAGGTTTTTTTCAATTAATATTTTTAAAATATCATTAAACGTATATCTCTTTTTCTCGTAACTAACATTTATTGTGTCATTTGTTATTTTTTCTATCTTAATCCCTTCATTTTTATCTTTAAAACCATTTAGTTGACCGTCAAGTTTAAGCTGAACTTTTTTATATTTTATCTGGTCCAAGAGAGCCTTTGGAGAGTCCAAAGCGACTAAGTTACCTTTATTTAAAATTGCTATTCTGTCACACATTTCCTCTGCTTCAAATAAGTAATGTGTGGTAAGAATTATTGTGACACCTCTTTTATTAAGCTCTTTTACATTTTTCCATAAATTTTGCCTAAGCTCTACATCTACTCCTGCAGTTGGTTCGTCTAAAATTAATACGGGAGGCTGATGAACCATTGCTTTTGCAATCAAAAGTCTTCTTTTCATTCCTCCTGAAAGACTTCTAGAGTAAGCATTAGCCTTTTTTTCTAACGAAACAATTCTTAATATGTCCTCAGTGATTCTATCTTTTTTTTTCACGCCATATAAACCAGCCTGGAGTTCAAGAAGTTTTTTTGGGGAAAAAAAAGCATCTAAATTTACCTCTTGAGGTACAATCCCAATCGAAGCTTTCACTTGTCTCGGATTAGAGTCTAAATCAAAACCCCAAACATTTATTTTGCCCTCGGTTTTTATAACTGTTCCAGCTAAGATATTTATAAAAGTTGTTTTTCCAGCTCCATTTGGACCTAAGAGCCCAAATATCTCTCCCATTTTGACTTCGAAATTAATGTTATTCAAAGCTTTTATTTCTCCACCATTTTTTAATGTACTTAAATAATTTTTAGAGAGGTTTTCAACAATTAAAGCTTTTTTAGACATATAGTTTATAATTATATAGTTAATTTAAGGTATTATAAACTTATGTCTTCAATAAAAAAAAGTGATCATTTTTATCTAATAGATGGATCAGGTTATATTTTTAGGGCTTATTATGCTCTGCCGCCTTTATCAAGAAAAAGCGATGGATTGCCTACCGGAGCTGTTAGTGGTTTTTGCTCTATGTTATTTAAGCTTCTCGAGGAAGCTAGAGCAGATGATAGCCAAGAGAGACCAACTCATTTTGCCGTAATTTTTGACTCAGCTAGAAAAAATTTTAGAAATGAAATTTTCAAAGACTATAAAGCAAATAGAAGTGAAGCACCTGATGATTTAGCCCCACAATTTGAATATATAAGAAAATCAGTAAAAGCTTTTAATTTACCCTCAATTGAGCTTTTAAATTATGAAGCCGATGACCTAATAGCCACATATGTAAAACAAATAACTGACTTAGGCGCAAAAGTCACAGTTATATCATCGGATAAAGATTTAATGCAGTTAGTATCAAAAGATATCAGACTATACGATCCTATGAAAAACAAAGTCATAGGAGAAAAAGAAGTTTTGGAAAAATTTGGAGTAAAACCCGAGCAAGTAGTAGATGTTCAGTCTCTTGCAGGAGACTCTTCTGACAATATTCCAGGAGTTCCAGGAATAGGAGTTAAAACAGCAGCAGAATTAATTAATAAATACAAAAACTTGGACAACTTACTTAGTAAAGCAGGGGAAATTAAACAAAATAAAAGAAGAGAAACTTTATTAGAAAATAAAGATAAGGCTATTTTAAGTAGAAAATTAGTTACATTAAAAAATGATGTTCCTGTAAAAGATATGTTAAGTGATTTTTTGCTTAAAGATGTAAACAAGGAAATTTTATTTTCGTTTTTACGAGAGATGGAATTTAATAGACTTTTGAGTCAGGCAATAAGTTTTTATGGAGAAAGCGATCAAACTAAAACTTCAAATAGACTAAAAAATGACAACAAAGTAAAAATAGACGTAAAACAATATAAAAAAATCTTAACAGAAAAAGAGCTCGACAGCTTAATTATTAAATTAAATGAAAAATCTTTAATATCAGTTGATACTGAAACGACCTCTCTAAATCCAATGATTGCCGATTTAGTTGGTATTTCCATATGTTGCGGTGATAATGACTCTTATTATATTCCTGTAGCTCATAAAAACGCTAAAAGCCTTGAAAAAAACTTTGTAACAAAAAAGATTAAAAAAATTCTTGAAGACCCCAGTATTAAAAAAATAGGCCAAAATATTAAATATGATCTTATAGTTCTTAAGAAATATGGAATAAATATTTTTCCAATAGAGGACACAATGCTTATTTCTTATACATTGGATGCCGGGAATAATAGGCATAATATGGACACACTCTCAGAATTACACTTGGGCCATAAAACAATTTCTTATAAAGAAATAGTAGGTACAGGTAAAAAAAAATTAAATTTTTCAGAAGTAGATATTAATGATGCAACAAAATATGCAGGTGAAGACGCAGATGTGACTTACCGCTTATATAAAATCCTTAAAGAAAGATTGGATCAAGAAAAATTGAATAAAATTTATGAAGAATTTGAAAAACCTATGGTTAAATTATTGTCTGTAATTGAAATGAATGGAGTAAAAATTAACGACACTTATTTAAAAAAATTATCAAAAAAGTTTGAGGAAAGGATAATGAAAAAGGAGAAAGAAATATTCCAAATTTCTAAGAAAAAATTTAATATTGGTTCTCCAAAACAGCTTGGAGAAATAATATATAATGATTTAAAAATAGCAAAATTAAAAAAAACAAAAAAAGGGAGTTTGGCTACTAGCGCAAAAATTTTGGAAGATCTAGCTTCCTCTGGACATAAATTTCCAAAACTTGTGCTTGAATGGAGACAGGATTCTAAATTAAAAAGCACTTACTCAGACGCTCTTCAAGATCATATAAACCCAACTACTAATAGGGTTCATACCTCATTTTTATTAGCTGCAACAAATACTGGCAGACTCGCCTCAAGTGATCCAAACTTACAAAATATCCCCGTAAAGTCATCTGATGGAAAAGAAATCAGAAAAGCTTTTATATCTGAAAAAAATAATATTTTAATTTCCGCAGACTACAATCAAATCGAAATGAGAATATTAGCTGATATGGCAGATGTAAAAGAACTCAAGAAGGCATTTAAAGAAAATCTAGATATACACTCTATGACCGCAAGCCAAGTATTTGGAGTGCCTATAAAAAAAATTAATGAATCTTTAAGGAGAAAGGCAAAAGCTATTAATTTTGGAATTATTTACGGCATAACTCAGTATGGATTGGCAAAACAAATTTCTGTTTCAAATCAGGAAGCTTTAGACTTTATAAATCAGTATTTCAAAAAATTTCCAGAAATTAAAGATTATATGAATGACACAATAAAGTTTTGTAGAAAAAATGGGTATGTAAATAATATTTTTGGTAGAAGAATACATTTACGTGGAATAAATGACAAAAATTTTAGTATTAGATCATTCCAGGAAAGAGCTGCAATAAATGCTCCTATACAGGGGTCAGCTGCTGATATAATAAGATTAGCCATGATCGAAATTGATAGAATGATTGAAAAAGAAAAAAAAATTAAAGCTAAAATGTTACTACAGATTCACGACGAGTTAGTTTTTGAAAGTTTGATTAAAGATTTAGAAAGTAATAAAAAATTAATTAAAAAAGCAATGACTGAAGTATCATCTTCAGAACATCATATGTTTTCAATACCATTGGAAGTGAATATAAATTCAGGTAATAATTGGGGGGAGGCACATTAATAAAATGTATCACGCCTAAATTTTGACAATTTAATTTTTATTATAACAATATGACTCATACAATCGCACTTGTTGACGATGACAGAAATTTACTAACAAGCATATCTATCGCTTTAGAAAGAGAGGGATTTAAAGTTCAAACATATATAGATGGAGAATCTGCGTTAATTGGATTAACAAGAAATCCACCTGATCTTGCTGTTGTAGATATTAAAATGCCAAAAATGGATGGAGAAGAACTTTTAAAAAAACTCAGAAAGAAAATGTCTATACCAATAATTTTTTTAACATCAAAAGATGAGGAAGTAGACGAACTTTTGGGTTTAAAATTAGGTGCTGATGACTTTGTAAAAAAATCTGGCGGTTTCTCAATGAAAGTTTTAATAGAGAGGATAAGAGTACAATTAAGAAAAAAAACTGAGATCTCAGAAGATAATAAAAATATAATCACGCACGGTAAACTTAAACTTGACCCTTCACAACTCGAATGTGAATGGGCAGGTAAAGCTCTGCCAGATAAATTGACTACAACTGAATTTTTAATTGTAAAAGAGCTTGCTAAGAGACCAGGGGTTATTAAAGAGAGAGCTCATTTAATGGATATAGCCTATAAAGAAAATACTGAAATTGAGGATAGAACAATTGATAGTCATGTCAAAAGAATCAGGAAAAAATTCAAAAAAGTTGATGAAAAATTTTCTGCGATTGAAACAAGATACGGAAGTGGGTATAGATGGAATGTTAGTTAATGAAACAAAAAAATTCAAATTCGATATTAAGAAAATTCTTATTATTCAATCTGCTAGTTTTTTCAATACTCGGCTTAATTACTTTTATTTATCTAAGCGCTATTCAACCTAATCTTGTTAAAAAAAGAACCACAAATCATTACGTAATTATAAAAAACACAAACGATCATCTTGAAAGATTGAATATTAAATTTGATAGAGAAAATTTAAAAACCTTTTTACTATCGACAAGATTTTTATTTCAAAGTTTGGACAGAGTACAATTTTATTCCATAGAGGGAAAATTAATTGGAGATACGAATATATTAGACTTAGATCAAAGTGTTTTTGAAAAATCTGAAAAAATATTTGAGGAAAGTATTGATGGTACCACAATAACTCAGCAGCCCAGGGAAGAAATATCCTTTGACACAAAAGAGGATATAGTAAAAGAAAAGATACAAAAGAAGAATCAAAGCTTTCCTTTAGTTATTGAGAATATAGTAAATAACAATTTCTTTGTAAGCACTTTAAGTGAGGTTACGCAATTCAATCAAAAGGTAGGGTATATAATAATATCAGAGGAAGCAAATGACATTTTGTTAGCTGTAAGTGAAAGAAAAAATTTTATCCTAAGAACAGTTCTTGCTATCGGTCTTGTAATTTTAATATTTTCTTTGTTCTTGAATAAATATGTACTAAAACCTATCGGATATTTAGTGAGATACACACAGTCAATAAAAAACAAAAGTCTGAAAAATATTAATATTGAAAATTTTGTTATTAGGAAAGATGAAGTTGGAATTTTAACTAAATCAATTGATGAAATGACTAAAGAACTTCAGAAAAGGACTAATAGAGCTGAAACATTTTCAACAGATCTAGCTCATGAAATAAGGAATCCATTAGCATCTCTTAAAGGAGCGTCCGAACTTTTAGATAAATCTCATGATACAAATGATAGAGAAAAACTCTTAAAAATCATTACTCATGATGTAGAAAGAATAGAGAGACTTATAACTGATTATTCTCAGATGTTAAAAGATGAAGCATCATTATCAAGAGAAAAAATGAAAAAAGTAAATTTAATACAAACTATTAGCAATGTTGTAGAAGATTTTAGGCAGGACATTAAAAATCAAAATAAAAATTTAAAAATTGATATCAATATTAAAAACAAAAATGGTAAAGAATATTACGTCTTAGGAATAGAAAATAGGTTAGAGCAAGTAGTTGCCAATCTATTAGATAATTCTATATCATTCAGTGACAAGGGTAAAACTATTGAAATTGAAATTGCTGAAACTTCCAGTAATTTCGTAGTACTTGTAAAAGATGAAGGTCCAGGATTTGAAGAAAATTCTCCTCAAAGAATTTTCAAGAGATTTTATAGTAATCGTCCTAAAAGTTTTGGTAAACATTCAGGTTTAGGTTTAAATATAGTTAAAAATATAGTAGAGCTTCACAAAGGAACTATATCTGCATCAAACAGGGTAAATACAAAAGGAGCACAAATAGAGGTTTTATTACCAAAATTTAATTAGTGAGAGTATGCTTACTTGATTAGATCGAACTATGTTGTTAAGAATAAAATATGTCAAAAGACTATAAGATTAAAGATATAAAGCTTGCCGATTTTGGAAGAAAAGAAATATCTCTTGCCGAAACAGAAATGCCAGGGTTAATGGCATTACGTAAAGAGTATCAAAGTAAAAAACCTCTTAAAGGCGCTAAAATTATAGGATGCTTGCATATGACAATACAAACAGCAGTTTTAATAGAAACTCTAACGCAGTTGGGTGCCGAGGTTAGGTGGTCATCTTGTAATATTTTTTCGACACAAGATCATGCCGCAGCAGCAGTTGCAGCTTCCGGTGTACCTGTATTCGCTTGGAAAGGTGAAACAGAAAAGGAGTATTGGTGGTGTGTTAAACAAACTATTGAGGGCAAATCTAATTGGAAACCAAATTTAATTTTAGATGATGGGGGTGATCTGACTGCATTAATGCATAAAGACTACAAAGATCTATTAAAGTCAATTAAAGGAGTTTCAGAAGAGACTACAACGGGTGTTTTAGCTTTAAAAAAAATGGAAGCAGAAAAAAAATTATTAATACCTGCGATTAATGTTAATGACTCTGTTACAAAGTCAAAATTTGATAATTTATATGGTTGCAGAGAAAGCTTGGTAGATGGAATTAAAAGAGCTACGGACGTAATGATGTCAGGAAAAGTTGCTATCGTTGCTGGATTTGGTGATGTAGGAAAAGGTAGTGCAGCGTCACTAAGACAAAGTGGAGCAAGAGTTCTAGTTACAGAAACTGACCCAATTTGTGCACTTCAAGCAGCTATGGAGGGCTATGAAGTAGTTTTGATGGATGAGGCAATCAAAAATGCCGATATTGTCGTAACCGCAACTGGGAATAAAGATATAGTAACTGCAGATCATATGAGACAAATGAAAGATAGAGCAATATTATGCAATATTGGACATTTTGATAACGAAATTCAAGTTGACGCTTTAAGAAATTACAAATGGAACGAAATTAAACCTCAAGTTCATGAAATTGAATTACCAAGCAAAAAGAGGATAATTTTACTAGCCGAAGGCAGACTTGTAAACCTAGGTTGTGCTACTGGTCATCCTAGTTTTGTTATGAG
>MDSW01161153.1_pt1 | contig 10509 bp, 5 predicted proteins | sample 811171 | NCBI WGS metagenome assembly MDSW01 (sample SAMN05326641, study PRJNA326480) | marine metagenome | isolation source: seawater | place: Atlantic Ocean: North West | collected 2012 | reverse complement strand
GCAAACTGAAGAAGTATTTGATTGACCCTTCGCTCTTCCTCTAGATCATGACGAAGAAGTTCAACATAAAAGTCATCACCAAATTGTTCCTTCCACCACACAAATGCTTCTTCCGCCTGTTCTTTTCCAAAATTCAGTATTAGGTTGGGAATCTCACCACCAAGTCCTCCAGTAGTAACTATCAGGTCATCTTTGTATTCAAGAACTGCTTGTTTGTCTATTCGAGGCACGTAGTAGAAACCCTCGACAAAGCCCAAAGAAGACAATTTTGACAAGTTGCGATACCCCTTTTTATTTTTAGCCAGGAAAAGAACCTTTGAACCATTGTCCTGATAGCTTTTATCCAAACGGTCTCTGCAAACATTTAATTCACAACCTACAATGGGTTTTACTTTTCCATCATTGTATCGGTCAATTTTTTTTCTGATCTCAATCCTTTGTTCAGGATCCGTAACTTCCTCCAATTCTTTCTCATGCTGCTGTATTTGTTGCTCCAAAGCTCCATTGTGTTTCTCAGCCGCAGAAACAAACTGAAAGGCTGCCATCATATTACCAGAATCCGTAAGTGCTACAGCAGGCATTTTCTCCTCAACCGCCTTTTTTATCAGCGTATTTACTTCCGTGGTGGATTGAAGAATAGAAAATTGGGTGTGGTTGTGCAAATGGGAATAGCGAGCCGAACGGAGTAATTCGATATTATTTCCAACATCTGCTTGCTGACCTGAATCTTCATCTGACTCTCCTGAGGCACGAATGGCTGCACTCTCCTTTTTCAGACTAACATGATCTATTCCAACCGGTTCAAATGGCGACTCGTTGTGCTGTAAAAATTTCTGCAGATACGATTGATCTTGAAGCAATTCAGCGCTTGTAAATTTATCTCTCCTGACAAGTTCGAGAAAACACCTCGCAGTAGCCTCGACATCGGCGGTAGCATTGTGTGCTTCGCCAAACTCCTGAACAAATAAGAACTGATGAAGCTCTGACAATGTTGGATATTTGAAGCGGCCTCCTTTTCCACCGGGAATCTGACAAACTTCGGCTGTGGAACGACTGCACGTATCCAGAACAGGGATATCCAACAGTTTAGTCTCTACATCTTCTCTGTAGAATTCACACCCTAAAACATTGATGTCAAATCCAAGATTATGCCCAACTATAAAATTCGACTTACCCAAAACAAGCTCAAACTCTTTCAGCACATCGGACAAAGGAGATCCCTTCGCTTGAGCCAATTCAGTGGAAATACCATGTATCTGCTCGGACTTATATGGAATTGAATAGCCATCGGGTTGTATCAGAAAGTCCTTGTGCTCCAATAAAGTACCCATCTCATCGTGAAGCTGCCAAGCGATTTGAACCATTCTTGGCCAATTATCCGTGTCACTGATCGGAGCCTTGTCATTCCGCGGAAGACCTGTTGTTTCGGTGTCAAATATGAGATACAAATTCCCTACTGTTTTAAACTATAAAATTACGTTATAATATCAGATTCAAGGTGAATTAAGGAGCAAGATATTCACAAGATCATTAAATTTTTCAAGTTATATTTGATCGTGTGAAAAAGAAAAATCTAATCGACAGTTTCTTGCCATTCGCCGTGCTTTCGGTAATTTACTTTTTAAGTAACAGTTTTATCACAAGCCATTTGGGAATGGTGATCGGGGAAATTGTTGGCTTAGCTATTGTTTACATTCCATTTATTGCATTGGAGTACTTCAAATTCCAGCATCGGCCATATGCATTATTTTCAGCTCTCTCCTACATAATTCTAATAGTTATGGCCCTTTTGTTCGATCTCTATTTTTACACGGCAAAGATTCCATATGTAATTGTATACTCAGTATGCAATACCGTTCTTATCTTGTATTTTACCCATCAAGGCAATCAGAATTTATATGAGCGTAAATTCAACCAGCTTCTTGGGATGAAACTCGAAGGACTCGAAGAGTTGTTTGGTCAAGACTGGATTGAGTATCAGAATGATTTTCTTAACGAGCTAACACACATTAATGATTTGAAATCTTGTAAGCTAGATTCTTATGACCAACAATTCAGCATCGTTAAGGTTGCTCATTTTCCATCCATGAACTGGACCGTTTTGTTCATTGATTCTAATTTCAGAAAGTCAATTGTTGCCATTGCGCGAAATGAAAAAAAATTAGGAATGTACTCCGTACCTATAGAAACCAATTACAAATTGGATACTCTTCTGTATAAAGCGCTGGAAAAATTGAAGCAGTAATATGAAGAAATACTACCTACTGAATATTGGAAAGATTAATTTACTATGTAGTGTGCTCGTCAGTTTTGCACTAACCTCCTGCAATTCTGATCCTAAAGTTGAGATGATCGAACCGGTATCCATACTTCCCATGCCACAAGAATTCGGATATCAACCTAATTCATTCATTCTTAACCCGGACACAAAAATTTGCTGCAACATAGAGCAATTGAGAGAAGCGGAGTATGTGCGCAGCATGATCATGGATGTATTTGGACTTGAACTTGCCATCAGCCATTCAACTAGCGAAGCCAACTTAATATCCATCAACACAAATGATTCCCTATCGAATTCAAAGGGAAATCCAGAATATTACGAGCTGTCCATCACTCCAGATCATATTCTGATCAATGCAGGTTCTTCCGATGGTGTCTTTTGGGCAATACAATCATTGAAACAAGTATTTGATCAAACTGACCATCAGGACGGTTTTGCTGCTAGAGTTCAAGGTTTGAAGATTATTGATCATCCAAAATTCAAACACCGTGGACTATTACTTGATTGCTGCCGCCATTTTTTCAGCAAGGACATCATCAAAAAGTACATCCAATTGTTGGCCTATTACAAAATGAATGTGCTGCACTGGCACCTCACAGAAGATCAGGGTTGGAGAATTGAAATTGACAAATACCCTAAACTCACGGAAAAATCAGCATGGCGAATAGAACAAAATGGTGAGCTATATGGAGGATTTTATACTAAGGAAGACATAAAGGAGATCGTGGAATATGCAGAAAGGCATCACGTAACCATCATACCTGAAATTGAATTGCCGGGTCATTCACAAGCAGCCATAGCGGCTTACCCTAATTTATCTTGTAAAAATCAACCGGTTGAAGTAGCCAATGACTGGGGCGTATTTAAGGAAATCTATTGTGCGGGAAACGATTCAACTTTTCAATTTCTTGAAGATGTATTGTTAGAAGTGATGGAGCTTTTCCCTTCCGAATACATTCACATCGGTGGTGATGAGGCTCCTAAATATCGATGGGAACATTGTGATAAATGCCAAAAGAGGATCGCCAGTGAAGGGTTAAAAGATGAACACGAGCTGCAGAGCTATTTTATTCAACGAATTGAAAACTTTCTAAACGCCCATGGTCGGAAGCTCATTGGTTGGGACGAGATTTTGGAGGGGGGATTGTCAAAAAATGCAACTGTTCAGAGCTGGAGAGGAATGGAAGGTGGCATAAAAGCAGCGGAATCGGGACATTTTGCAATCATGAGCCCAACTTCTCATTGCTACATCGACTATCCCTTAGACGCTATAGATCTCGAACGGGTATATTCGTTCAATCCGATTCCCGATTCTCTAGAAGCTGATCAGAAAAAATTCATTCTTGGAGGCGAAGTAAATATGTGGACCGAACATGTTCCCGATGAAAACAACCTAGACAGCAAAGTATTCCCTCGGATGCTGGCGCTTAGCGAAGTATTATGGACAGGAACAGATACAAGTCGATTTGATGATTTCCAAGAACGAATCGACGATCATTTTGACATTCTGGATTCTATGAACGTAGCCTACGGTGCCGAAACGATTCCTATATCCATGGTTAAGAAAGGGGATTCGGCTCTTTTGAAAAAAGAAGTAAATGGAATTGAAATTGAATACAGAATCGATTCGTGGGAATCTGACGATACTGCAGAGCAAGCGATACATTTCGCTCCCTATACAGGTCCTATTGATGTGAATAGGGACTGTTTTTTAACAGCCCGTGCTGTTAAGAAGGGAAAGCCTTATGGAGATTCTATCCAACAAAAATTCTGTAGTAAAATAGAGATTACAGAACTTCCGGAATATAAAAATAGATTCAGTGAGCATTATTCTGGTGGAGGAAATTATGGCTTATTCGATGGCCAGTTGGGCTCAATTAATTTCAGAGATGGGAACTGGCAAGGATTCTGGGGCAAAAATTTAGTCGTTACCATAGAGCTGGAAGAAGGACAAGAAGTGCACGAAGTTTCGGCGAATTTTTATCATTATGTTAATTCCTGGATCTTTCGTCCGATACGATTTGTCGTGGCGATTTCAGACAACGGAATTGACTGGCCAAAGGTTGGCATAGAAACCCCTCGGATAGCGGAAGACTTAAGAGGGCAGCATATAATTGAGATGAAAGCCGTGTTGAGGGAACCAGAAACACCAAAATATGTCCGAATTATGGCCTGGAACGTCAATAAAGTTCCGGACTGGCATGAAGCCGCCGGATCGGATGCTTGGCTATTTGTAGATGAGATCGTAATCAAATGAAAATTGAAGCTTGTGTAACGAGTTTAGAAGAAGCATTGGCCGCGGATCAGTATGGGTTTGACCGGATTGAGCTCTGCAGTGCACTACCAGTTGGTGGAGTGAGCCCCAGTTTGGCTCTTATCGAAGAATGTAGCTCCCGTATTTCTGCAGAAGTTCATGTCCTCATTCGACCCAGAGAAGGAAACTTTACTTACTCACCAGATGAACTAACTCTAATTCAAAGAGACATAGAAGTAGCAGCGGCCGCCGGAGTAACAGGAGTTGTTTTTGGTGTATTGGACAATAGTAATCGATTTGATCACTCAACCAATAAAATGATTTTGGAAGTTGCCAGGTCGTTCGGTCTAGAAGCGACGTATCACAGAGCAATGGATTCATGCGAAAACCCAACAGAAGGATTGACCCAATTGATCAGACTTGGTTTTACACGCGTATTAACTTCCGGAAAGGCTGCTTCCGTAGTGGAAGGGATGGATACAATTGAAAGCTTCTGCAATTTAGCTTCGGGTAAAATTCAAATTATGGCTGGCGGAGGGGTGAATGAAAAAAATGCTCTACAGCTGAAAGATGCGGGTGTTGATGCATTGCACTTTTCAATTAGAAAATGCCAAGCAATGCATGATCAAATGGGGGCAACATACGAAATCGACCACAAGAAAATTCAGGCAATATTATCAGCAATTGGCAAATAAGCTAGCATACATATACTTCATGTTTGTTCTAATGAGCTGTGCTCCCACACAACAAGAACGTGGTGTCCAAAGTAAAGACTTGGTGGTTCAATGGGAATTCCAATCTCAAAGTGAAGCGGTTTTAAGACCTGCATCCGTTCCAGGCTGTGTGCATCTTGACCTGCTCAGAAACAACATTATTCAAAACCCATTTTATGAAAACAATGAGCTTAAGCAAAGATGGATTGAATACGAAAACTGGGAGTATCTCACTGAGTTTAATCTGTCGAGCAAAGAACATTCAAATCAACACATTGAACTCGAATTTGAAGGGTTAGATACTCGAGCAGATGTGTATTTGAATGACTCTCTGCTGATAAAGGCCGACAACATGTTCCGATCCTGGAAGGTAGAGGTTAAGAATCAAATGAAAATTGGAAAAAACAAGCTGAAAGTTATTTTCTATTCTCCGGTCAATTATTATAAGGATCAGGTCAATGATTATCCACACCGTCTTCCCTCCGGTTGCGAAACTGTGGAAGTCCAAGTAGGTCCATTCATTCGAAAAGCCGCCTATCACTTTGGATGGGACTGGGGACCACGCTTTGTGACTTGCGGTATATGGAAACCTGTCCGATTGAATTTTTGGAATAAATCAAGGATCAAGAACATCAACTGTTCCACAATCCAAAACAATGGTGAACCAGTTAGCGTCGAGGTCCAAGTTGAAGTTGAGTCTTCAGAGGAAGGAAAAGTCGGTATTGCCATAAACGGAGAAAAACAGGATGTGAAACTTGATTCCGGAGTAAACTACGTAACAACAACTTTAGAATACTCAACACACGACTTATGGTGGCCGAACGGATTTGGAGACCAAACCCTACAGACTATTCACGTTGAGCTTTATGACAGTCTGCAAACGATACAGGAAAAGTCGATACAATATGGTGTAAGAACCATCGAATTGGTCAACGAACCGGATAGTATCGGAACATCCTTCTACTTTAAAGTCAATGGCGAACCTATTTTTATCAAAGGCGCCAACTATATTCCGCAAGACGTGTTTCTGACCCGTGTAACCGACGAGGACTATGAAAAGTTGATTCTACAAGCGAAACAAGCAAATTTTAACATGCTTAGAGTTTGGGGAGGAGGTGTTTACGAAAAAGACATTTTTTATGACCTCTGTGATAAGCATGGAATTCTCGTTTGGCAAGACCTGATGTTCGCAGGAAGCATGTATCCCATTACGGAATCATTTAGGCGAAATGTACTTGAAGAGGTAAAAGAAAATGTCATTCGATTGCGGAATCACCCGTGTTTAGCACTGTGGTGTGGCAACAACGAAATTGAGGTTGCCTTCAACAACTGGGGTTGGCAAGGTCAATTTGGTTGGAATCAATCAGATTCTGAAGCGCTTTGGGAAGGATATCAATCGTTGTTTCAAGATGCTATTCCTCGACTCCTAAAAAAAGAGAGTCCCCTTATAAATTATGTGTCCACTTCTCCCCTTTCCAATTGGGGGAAAGCCAAAAATTTCAACCATGGCTCAATGCATTACTGGGGTGTATGGCATGGAAAAGAACCTTTCAAAAACTTCAAGAAGAACGTTCCACGATTTATGGTCGAATATGGCTTTCAGAGCTTCCCTGACTCGACAGCTTTGAGCAGTAGTATTGGTCCAGATCACTTTTCTTTAGACGATACCGTCATGAAGAACAGGCAGAAAAGCTACATTGGTAATGACCTAATTGTACTGCATAGCGAGGAGCTGTTTGGAAAAGCAAGTTCATTTTCTGATTTTATAAAAAACAGTCAAAAAACTCAAGCCGTTGCCTACAAAACCGCAATCAAATACCACAGACTAAATCGAAAACATTGTATGGGCACACTTTTCTGGCAATTTAACGATTGCTGGCCGGGTCCTTCCTGGAGTGTTATCGATTATTATAAAATCGAAAAGCCAGCATTCGATGCAGTAAGTGACATGTACCGGCCTTTAGTAGCATTTGTAGAGCTGATCAATGATTCTATCAAAGTAACGGCAGTTTCAGACCAAGCAAACACTGCATTTGTAACACTAACATTAACTGTGCAAAGCGATAATGATCAAAACGAGCTTTGGAAAAAGCAACTGGATGTATCACCCAATGGGTCACAAGTTGTTCTATTCAAACCACTAGATGATTTTGAAATACAAACATCTCTATTCCAAAGCATTTGTATCGAATTGGAATCATCAGATCAGTACAATTTCTCTGACACGATAAAATTACACCAGGATTAGCCTACCTCCTTCTCCTGCCGCGAGAATTTCTACGTGCATTGTTGCCTTTTCGGTGATCCCTTCTCTGACGGGATCGATTGCCTCCCTTTTTTGGACCGGCAAATTCCACGTTTATTGAGTCACCGTCGATCTCAGCATCTTCCATTTTTGCAAGAACAGATTCCGCAACTTTCTTGTCCGTCTCAAAAAATGAAAATTCTCGCATAATATCAATCTCCCCAATTTGACTGGAATCTATTTTTGCATAATCACAAATTGCTCGAACAAGAGCTCCAGGATTGATATTATCTAATCTTCCTTTATTGACAAAGAATCGCTGAGTATCTCCTTTTACATTTCTGCCGCGATCAGAAGATCCTTTATCCGATCCCCCTCTAATATTCGCATTCAGATCTTTTGCATCACGATAGTAATCCAGAAACCGATTGAATTCCAAGCTTAAAAATTTGTGAACCAGATCTTCAATTTCCATACCGCCAAGTTTATCGTATATGATATCCTCGTATTTCAACATCGCCTTTTCATTGATTTCTGTTGCAACAACTACGTCTATTAAATTCAATAGTTGTTTTTCACAAATTTCTGTCCCTTCTGGAATGTTTCGCTTTTCAAAACTCTTTTGAATGATCTTTTCAATACGCTTGATTTTTCCAGCCTCCCGAGAATTGATCAGTACCAAAGACTCTCCTGACATTCCAGCTCTTGCTGTTCTACCAGATCTGTGAGTATAATTTTCAACCTCATCAGGCAGATTGTAATTGATCACGTGCGTGATTGCATTTACATCGATACCCCGAGCAGCCACATCCGTCGCTACCAAAATCTGAGTAACTTTTTCTCGAAATTTACCCATTACATTGTCTCTCTGCTGCTGAGACAGGTCTCCATGCAATGCTTCAGCATTGTACCCATCTCTAATCAAGTTAGATGCCACAGTTTGAGTTTCTCTCCTGGTTCGGCAGAAGACCAAACCAAAGATGTCAGGGTTAAAATCAAGTAACCTTTTTAGAGCAAAGTACCTGTCTCGCTCATTGACTACAAAATATGCATGGGTTATATTCTCCGCACTTTGATTTTTACTACCAACCGATACTTCAATTGGATCATCCATGTAATTTTTTGAAATGCGCGCTACTTCTTTTGGCATGGTTGCTGAAAACAACCATGTATTTCTTTGCTTAGGAACATTGTTTAAAATCTCATCAATATCTTCTTTAAAACCCATGTTCAGCATTTCGTCAGCTTCATCCAAAACGACCGATGAAACTGCATTGATCCTGACCAGCTTCCTACCAATCATATCAATAAGCCTACCGGGGGTTGCAACGACAATATGAGTACCTTTCTTGATCTCTCTTGCCTGCTGCTCTATGCTTGCCCCGCCATAAATCGCTGTTACTCTAAGTTTCTTATAGACTGAATACGATCGAATGTCCTTTGTAATTTGAAGACAAAGCTCTCTTGTTGGACAAATTACCAAACCTTGAACGCTCTTTTCTCCTGAATTAATTCGTTCAACTAATGGTATACCAAAAGCTGCGGTCTTGCCCGTTCCTGTCTGAGCCAAACCTACTAGATCCGATTCGCCTAAAAGCAATTGTGGAATTACCTGTTCCTGAATTGGTGTGGGATTTTCAAATCCCAACTCGCTTAAGGCCTGAAGCACCTCATTGCTCAAACCTAATTCACTAAATGTCATTTCAAAAAATTTAACTGTCGTTCGGACTCTGACAGCGGGTGCAAAGGTAGTTCAATTTAATTTATAACGGTCATTTTGCACCTTTCCACCTTGCAAATAGATCTAACTGCACCAATTATTACATGAATTCTTAAGCTACAAATTAGTTAGAAAGTGACGAAGGGCCTCCTTTCGGAAGCCCTTCATTTAATTTACAAATCTATAAGCCGGGTTCTGTGTCCTTATGGACGCTTGTCATTTATCTAGGACCAACATCACTATTGGCCTCAAGCAACCTACCCTCCAGGATCAGGCGAGCAACCTTCAATCCCTGGTTTATTTGGTCTTTCAACGCATAAGGTTTACCTAGCTACAACTGTTGCCAGCTGCACTGGTGAGCTCTTACCTCACCTTTTCACCATCGCCTGCCGAAAAACATCGACATCGGCAGTTTGTTTTCTGTGGCACTATCTGTAACCGAACTGCATTACTGCAAAATCAGTCCCTTCCCGTTAGGAAGTATGCTGCTCTTTGCTGCCCGGACTTTCCTCAGCAAATCAAATGATGATTCACCGCGACAAGCCAATTTGCTTTGCAAAGATACGAAGACTATCAATTATGATTCTATTCTGCTTTGAAATACTAACTTTGCTCTCAAATCCGAAAGATCGTTGTCTTTATAGACTATTGAAGATTAAGAATGCTCAAAGGAAAAAAGCTTGTCATAGTAATGCCGGCCTACAATGCCGAAGAAACACTTGAAAAAACGTACAACGAAATCCCCTTTGACATTGTGGATGAAGTTATACTCGTTGATGATCACGGAACGGATAACACTTCCATCTTAGCGAAAAAACTTGGTATTGACCATGTCATTCGTCACGACAAAAATATGGGGTATGGTGGTAATCAAAAAACCTGCTACAACAAGGCGCTGGAAATAGGAGCTGACATCGTGATTATGCTCCATCCTGACTATCAGTACACGCCCAAGCTGATTGAAAGTATGGCCTATTTGATTGCCAACCAGGTTTATCCGGTGGTACTTGGTTCCAGAATTTTGGGTAAAGGTGCTTTAAAGGGCGGAATGCCAAAATACAAGTACATAGCCAATCGAATGCTGACCTTATTTCAAAACATCATGATCGGGCAGAAATTGTCGGAATACCACACCGGATATCGGGCTTTTTCAAAAGAGGTTCTTGAATACATCGATTACAACAACAATTCTGATGATTTTGTTTTCGACAATCAAATGCTATCACAAATCGTGTATGCTGATTACGAAATTGCCGAAGTGACCTGTCCTACAAAATATTTTGAAGAAGCATCATC
>MDSW01040947.1_pt1 | contig 10509 bp, 8 predicted proteins | sample 811171 | NCBI WGS metagenome assembly MDSW01 (sample SAMN05326641, study PRJNA326480) | marine metagenome | isolation source: seawater | place: Atlantic Ocean: North West | collected 2012 | reverse complement strand
AGACTTAATCTTCCCCTTCCAGTGACCCTCGCAAGAAACACAAGTCGAGGGACATTTCGATGGTCGATTGGACGATTACGAAACGGCTATGTTGGTGTTCCGGAGTTTTATGCCCTGGAGCGACAAGCCAACGGAGCTCGGGAAATTTCCTTAGGTAGCGAAAAGGTTTGGGTAGCTACCGAAGACGGCCCCAATCGAATTGCTTTATTCGAATGGACAAACGATAGCGGCAACACGACTGTGCGGCTTGAAGGAATCGATGCTCCACAGGGTTATCGACGCAACGAACTTAAATTAGGCTACGTTTGGAAGAAGTGACTACCGCTAACCTACGAAAGTATGCTGTGCTTCATTGCACCTACTTGTTGAACAGGAAGTGGCAAATGTCACCGTCCTGCATTTCATACCCTTTTCCCTCAACACGCAGTCGACCGGCATTACGGATTTCTTTTTCACTTCCAAGTTCCTGCAAGTCGTCGAGCGAATAAACTTCAGCACGAATGAAGCCACGTTCAAAATCTGTGTGAATGACCCCCGCAGCCTGTGGAGCGGTGGCACCGACAGGAACCGTCCAGGCGCGAACTTCCTTTTCACCCGCAGTGAAATAACTTTGCAAGCCCAATGTGGCGTAAGCCTCGCGAGCTAACACGGCTAGAGACGGTTCTGACAATCCAACAGACTCGAGCATTTCTTCTCGATCCTCTTCATCGAGTTCCGCAATTTCAGCTTCTAATCGAGCACAAACATGAACGACTCCAGCATTAACTTCTGTGGCGTAATTACGCACACGCTGTACCAATTCACTTTCACCACTGAGGTCATCTTCAGCTACGTTGGCTACGTACAAGACAGGTTTTAGAGTCAGTAAACCGTAACTGTGAATCCACTTCAGTTCGGCGTCATTTAAACCCAAACTTCGAAGAGGCTTATCCTCCGACAAATGCTCCAAGCATTTTTTGACAACTTCGACCGTGGCTTTCGCGTCTTTATCACCACTTCGAGCAGTTCGTTCAGCTTTATTCAGTGCATTTTCAAGCGTCTGAATGTCTGCAAGCATAAGTTCTGCTTCGATGATTTCGATATCGTCCAGCGGATCAATTTTCCCAGACACATGAATAACATCGTCGTCTTCAAAACATCGAACGACCTGCATAATCGCATCGACTTCACGAATGTGACTGAGAAACTTATTTCCCAAACCTTCGCCTTCACTAGCTCCTTTGACTATTCCTGCGATGTCAACGAGCTTAAGTATTGCAGGAATGACTTTTTGAGTTGTGATATGGCTACTGATAACATCCAAACGCGGATCGGGAACGGGTACGATCCCTTCATTAGGTTCAATCGTACAAAAGGGATAGTTTGCACTTTCAGCTCCCTGAGAACTGGTGAGCGCATTAAATAACGTACTTTTACCAACGTTTGGTAACCCGACAATTCCTGCTTCCATAATCGATTACTTTGTTTGGGCTTAAAGAGGACTATTTGTAGGTCATTTATCGTACTACAAGTCACATGATTGAGAAATCCCGCCACTTGCAGCCAACAGCCAAGTCAACAAGTGCCACCCACTCGTTCTCAGCCATGCCAACTCACTTTCCGAGCAACCAATCCGGTGTCAACTATACGACTGTTTTCTAATTCTGAAACATATCAAGTAAAGCAATCGCCGGAACATTGTCTTTTAGCTGAGTAGCCATGGCCGGATCGACCCGCTGAATCCGTTTCACTTCGTTTTCCAGCTTGATATGAGCTCCAGCCTGTCGCCCTTTAAACTCTTCCATCACCGACATTACCTGCATATTCGGCGCGTTACGATCTACGGCATTTACCAGCGGATTTTGAATAAGTGCGATCTGAGAAAGTCGTTTAAGGTCATCCATAACTTCCTCCAATTTCTCTGATGAATCTACGTACTCTAAAACTACCCCCATCGTTTCAGTGCAGGTACACTGAGCATCCATGTACCGATCCAGCAATGTTGTCAGAGACGAGTCATCGCTAGTATTCATTCCCTGCAGCAATTCGTTTGCCAGTTCTTCCGTAAATTCATAGCGTTGTACTGGCCGACTTAAGTAGTAGGCGTACCAACCGATCGCAATAATAGCGACTGCCAGAATCCCCAGCATCGAGTTTCTAGTTGCCTTATCCTGATCGAATTTGGAACTATCGAACTCTACACCTTCGGCTTTTGCTTCCTGCTGAGCTTTTCGTTTAGCGCGGAATATTGACTTGGCTTCTGTCCCATCCGCCAATACTTCTTTGGTTTCACGACCGGCAACCTGGGAATCAGCACGATTCACCACTGGAGCGGGAGCCTCAACAGATTGCTTCGGAACATTTAGAGTAGCTCCGCATTCCGGACAATCGATCATCGCACCCTGCTGATCTACAGTTGCATTGACTGTCTTGGAACACATTAAACAACGGAACGATATCATCGTTTAATCACCTAACGCATCTAAGGTTTAAACCGAATGTAACTTATTAATTTCATCGAACAAAATCTATTCTAACATCACCCAAAGGGGAATTTCTAAGCAATCCGCATATGGTTTGCAGATCGCCAGCGAGCCAACTCATTTGAATCAAACATTCCAGCTTTCATGGACCGAACTACCGCATCAAGCTGCTCTATCGAAAACGGCTATAACTCCAGGCCTCTCGCTTCTACCTACCGGTCCGAATCATACCCGGTTAAAGGGCGAATCCAAACATTTCTAAAACGCACAGGGTTACCATGATCCTGCAGTGTTAACGGCAGTTTCTCGGCATGAGGCTTCCATTGTGGTGGATCTTTATGAGCAACCTGTCCCAGACTTGTGGCGCGATTGTGAACCACAATCCCATTATGGAATACGGTTATATAAGCTGGTTTCACCAATTCCCCCTCTTTGTCAAATTCCGGTGCCTCGAACACGATGTCGAAAACCTGCCATTGCCCGGGAGCTCGAGAGGCATTAACCAACGGAGGGTACTGACCATAGATGGAGCCAGCCTGACCATCGGAATAACTACGATTATCAAAGGAGTCCAACACTTGAATTTCATAGAGTCCCATAATCATCACACCGCTGTTACCTCGTCCTTGACTCTTGCTTTTGACTTCGGTCGGCGTAGCAAATTCGACATGCAACTGACAACTGCCAAATGATTCGCGCGTGCGAATAGACCCTGTTCCGTTTACTTCCATATACCCGTCCTTGACGGTCCATTGAGCATCACCATTTCCACCTTGCCATTGAGAAAGATCTGTCCCGTCGAACAGCACCGTTGCATCAGATGGAACGGTGCCTGGCTGAGCCTGAGTACTGGCTGTCGGAGGAGAGATTATCCATGGTTCTGGTCGTTCTTTATCGTGAACTCCCCACTGCTGCCCCGGCACATTCAAGGTATCATCATATCCCTGACCTGGCTGGCCTGTGCGGTGACGGCCCTTGAGCATGGACTTAATTTTCCCGGCATCCGCTTCAGTGCAAACGAATACGACGGAAAGGGCACAACAGATAGTAATTGCTCGATTCAGCATGCTATAGCTCCTCTATACCTGACATTAAACATTTTTAGTCGTTCGAACAGGATAGTATATCAGAGGGAGGATTCTATGGTTGGAGGCATTATCCACCGACAAGCTGATCAATCGGCGTTCCTTGGGAAATTGCCATTGGCCTTCCAATCGGCGTTTCTAATTCCTGACTGTAGTCAATCGATAATGCCTTGAGGACGGTTGCGTGCACATCTGCGATAGAAACCGGATTTGCAACGTCAGCCGCCTTATTTTCTGCTCGTAGATCAGGTGTAGGATTGGTTTCCCCGATCACCTTGCCACCGCGTATGCCACCTCCTCCGAGGACAACTGAAAAACCATGAGGCCAGTGATCCCGTCCACTGGCGCCATTAAGCTGCGGGGTACGGCCAAATTCTCCAGCCCAAATTACAACCGTATCCTCAAGCAGGCCATCGGCTCGCAGGTCAGCCATCATCGCCGCCATGGCCGGATCAAGAATACGAATACGGCCTTTTTGAGCTTCGGTATTATTCACATGGGTATCCCATCCTCCGAGAGTCACTTCGACGCACCGTACTCCGGACTTTACCAATTGAGTTGCTACGTAACAGCCTCGGCCAAATGCATGATTTCCGTACCGATCCAGAACGGTACTTGACGCCTCTTTTACCGAAAAGGCCTTCAATTGTTCGGATGACATCATCCTCATCGCTCGCCGCATCGAAAGCTGATGCAGTGTTTTGGCTTCATCCAACGCACGCAATCGTCCTCTGGCAAATTCAGATTCCACCACATCAAACAGGTCGTTATTACGATAATCCTGCCGCTGCTGATTAACTCTGGGGCGAACATCCGAAATCGGGCGTAAAGGATCTCCCACTTGAAATGCATCAAAAGCGTCCCCAAGATACCCCCCTCGCCCCGGCCGATTGGTGGATAGGATCGATACATGCCTGGGTATATCGCAATCACTTGGCGACTGGTGGCAAACGACCGCTCCAAGCGATGGGTGCACCAAGGTGGGATCCGGTCGGTAACCGGTTTTTATATTGTAAACTCCTCGAGCATGATCCCCTTCTTTACTAACCACACTCCGAATGACACTTAAATCCTCCATTTGCTCGGCAACCAATGGAAGTGACGACGCGATTTCTATGTCACGAGCGGCAGTCTTGATAGTCGTCACACCTCCCGAGTACTCCTGTCCAGCTGCTGCCGCCGGGTCGAATGTGTCACGCTGGCTAGGCCCTCCTTGCATCCACAAGACAATAACATTTTTAGCCGGTTTACCGGGATCACGGTATAACTCCTGAGCTTTCGTCAGATTCGTTGCCAACGAAGTTAACCATGAGACACCAGCTGTGCGCAACAATGTACGGCGATTCCAATGGGTGGACTGTCGACATGCCATACGATTCAACTCTGTGCTATTCAATGTAAATTCCAACTTAATGAGACCAGGAAAACTCAGTACTATTGGTCAGTGTCCAGAACAAATCTTCAACAAGAAGACTACGCTGATTGTCAGGATGGTCTTTGAATTTCTTAAGAAAGTGCAATAACTCAGGCTGACTTGGCGGTCGAGTCAACACAGCCAGATAAACAGAGCGAATGGCATCTTCGTCATCTTTAGTGATCATAGCAATTCGGGCAGAGGCGTTACTGGCATTTCCATTGGCAATCCGACTCTGCAATAGGTTGCCGTTCATCAGTAACAAGCGTTGCGTCACGGTACCACCGCGATCTTCGAACTCGTCTTCCCCTGTGTCTCCATATCGCTTCACAAAGTCGTTTATTTCATTTTCTTGTTGCAGGCGAACGAGGTAGCTAACATCTGCATTGACGGTTTTGAGGCTGGCGGTCTGATTCAACGCCCCGGCAACTTGTTCCGGACGCAGTCGGACAAGAGGAAAAACGGCCCACGCTACCTCGTGATCTTCGGTCACCTCAAAATCTGCTCGACTATCCATTCGGAAAGCCTGCAGTCTCATTATCACACGGAAGAGATGCTTAATATCAAAACCACTACTTACAAATTCATCCGTTAAGGACTCCAACCCCGGAGGAAACGGACCTGCTAAAGGAATATCGTCGACCGGAGTTACCAGGGGGCGTCCAAACGCAATCGCCCAAATACGATTTACCGCAGTCCTGGCAAAAGCACGGTTATCCCTGTGTGTCACCCAATCCGCAAGTTGTCCACGTCTGGTCCCCTGAGACTCAGAAAGTTCTTCAAAGAACGGAACGACCGGAGGCACAATCACCTCCTCCTCTTCACCAAGATACTTGAACGCATAGTGTTCCGGATCATCATCCACTCCGTAAAAGCCTGTATGTACCTGAGAGTAAAAAGCCGCGAATTGATGAAAATCTGATTGCAGGCTACCTTCGGAAGGATCGTTCGGATTGAGCGAGATGGTTCCAAGTCGGTCATCATGACATTGCAAACAGTCAATTCGCATTCCTAGAAAAGCTCTACTGGTGCGACCTGCCAGCTTCATCACGTCCGGTCTTCCACCATTACCTTGTGTAATTGTCGCCGTTACAAAATTGACTTCCGGGTCACTTGTCCAGACGCCCTTGCTATCAATCAGTGAATGCACCAGCTTGTCATAAGGCTGGTTGTTGATTAACTGATCGCTAAGCCACAGCCGAAATCGTCCACGGCGATAGATGAGAAATGGTCCTGTGTCGACCCCCACAAAGATGCGTGCAAAACGTTCACTCAAATAGTCCGAATACCGCCGATCCTCGAGAAGGTAATTAATGTAGCGATCCAATACTTCATCATCTACTTCGTCGTATCCTGAGAATTCCGTAAATGCCTGAATCTCCTCAAGCGAAGGAATAGTTCCATGTAACGCAAGCGATGCGCGACGCATGACAGTCAACGTGTCAGCAGAGCCGGCAAAATTGAGCCCCCTATCCTGCCATTTCTCTTGAAACTGGTGATCGACCTCTGCAACCAATTCCAGAAATCCTGGCTGTTGCTGATAAAAATCACCGATGCGATTCACCTTTCGCTCCAGACGCTGCGAGCTCAATGCATTACCTATTAACGCAACAATCCCACCAAGGCAAATCAGCCCAAAGAGGACTACCTGAGTCGTGGGTTTCAGCTTGGGATTTAGAGTGTCGGACATCCAAAAATGACTACTGAATATTCGGCGTGTGAAGAACTAATGAATCCATGGATTGTATATATTATTATCAATTAACGAGGAAAAGACGAACCTTGTTTTTCAGTAATTGAATCGGTATGAATGACGCCCTAACATCACCAGACGGATCCGGCCGATCGGACAATGGTGGCCAGCCGGCAATGCAGGCAAAGCCGATTCACGATCTATCTGAGTTTGAGGCTAAGGCAAACCAAGTTACCAGTCTAAAAACCGGCACGACATCGACATTGGCCGTGTTGAGATGGCCGTTTTCCAAAATCTCACGTATTGTCGAATGGTTATTCGGCGTAATTTCAATGATAGGCTTACTTACGATCTGTGCCGCCATTCCGATTTTGCAATTCATGGCATTGGGCTATTTGCTCGAGATATCTACCCGAATCGTGCACCGGAAGAAAGTTCGTGAGGGGTTTGTTGGGATTCGCCGGGCTGCAAGAATCGGAGGATTTGCACTGGGGACGACACTCGTCTGGTTACCTGCCTATAACGTCTCGGGAATATACCATGACGCTCATATTTTGCTAGCCGATGCAGATGAACTCCGTCCATTTGATATCAATCTTTCAATCGTCATCATGCTTACATCCGTCTACACGATGTGGGCCTGGATTCGCGGCGGTAAAATTCGCCACTTCCTGTGGCCTGCTCCTATCCGGTTTTTTAAATCTGTCTTTAAACGCGATTTATATCTCCAGACAATTGAGGACTTTTGGATATTCGTAGCATCACTACATTTGAAAGAGTTATTCGTGCTTGGATTTTGTGGATTCCTGGGAGCTGCAGCCTGGCTTTTCCTGCCGGTGCTTTTATGTATCGGAGGCACTCAGTTACCGGAAGGACTACGCGGGCTCGCGACTCTTTTCGGTTTGCCTTTACTGGCATTAGTTCTGGTATATCTACCTATCATGCAGACTCGGTATGCTGTCGAAAGACGATTCAAAGTCTTTTTAGAAATCAAAGAAACACGTGCCGTTTTCAAGCTGGCACCTATCGCACTTTGGATTTCCATGCTTTCTGTCTGGGCTTTTGCACTGCCCGTTTATCTGGCAAAAATCCAATTAACACCAAGAGAAGTGTTTCTGCTACCAACGCTTGTGTTTGTCATCTTTGCCTGGCCGTCACGCATACTGATGGGGTGGGCATATGGACGAGCTGATAAACAGAAGACAAACCGAAATATCATTTCGATCTGGCTAGCAAGATTGGCTATTATTCCAGTCGTTTCTATCTACGCCGGAGTTGTATTTCTGTCACGCTACACTTCTTGGTACGGCGACTGGAGTCTTTTTGAACAACACGCTTTGCTGATTCCCATCCCTTTACTAGGTGGCTAAATCATTACTCCGGGTTAGATGTAGATTCAGCATCGGATTTACCATCGTTCACAGAAGTCTCAGCAGCCACTTTACCCAAGATTCTACAAAGTCCATCTCGAGCATCAAAAAAGCGAACAATTCGTTTTCTTCACCTGACAATCGATTTGTAGGCAACTTAAAAGTTCGATAGGAATCAGCCAGTTCAGAGATAGCAAATTGCAGATATCCGAGTGAAGCGATGACGTTCTCACCATTCGACCAATCTCTAGGGTTGCGTGATTTCTAATGTGGCAAACATTACGAAGCCAAGCCAAAATACCGAAACCACAACACGTTCGACGGGGACGTAATAGAGCAAACCTAAAGGAGTACGTCGGTCGTCCAACTGACCTTACTGCATACCATTCATAATGGCTCATTGAGTAATTAACATAATAGTAAATCATCCGAGAATTGTTTTTTAATTTGACCACGAATGCAGAAGCTCGAACACCAAAAGACGGAGCCGGCGATCAGACAACTTCAGTTACTGATGCGAAGTTTTGGCTTTCTATGCATCGTTGCGTTTATTCCATTTGTGATGCCCGTTGCGTGGATGGATTGGTGCCATCGCCAATTAAATCTGGGCCCCTTCCCTGTAGACAAACCCATCGCGATCTATTTGGCTCGCAGCACTTCGGCCCTATGTGGCCTTTACGGAGCCTTCGCGCTCGTTCTGGCAACTGACGTCATAAAATACCAACGTCTCATTCTGCTTCACATTATGGGGCTATTTTCGATCGGAACTATCGGAACCATGCTGGCTTACCAATGCGGCATGCCTCAGTTCTGGATCTTGACCGACTTCATCAGCATTTCAATAATCTGCCCCTGCAAGTACATCCTATATAAACGTGTCGTCGGGTAATTATCCGACGCTTCAGCGAAAGTGACTGGAAGGCCCTTTTGCATTGGGAAAGCCATGAAGCTATGTAGAAAGATGGCCAAAACTAGCATGATTCACTAGTGGCTATTCGTCTCCCCCTTCCTGTCGTCTGCATAATTCACGCTAATCACAGCAAGCTATTGAAATGTTCTTCACGGATTCCCTGTATAATAAAGATGGAATCGGCCCGGGGAAAATCGATAAGCGAAAGTCTGCTCCTATGAATCCATATCAAATGACAGCCCCGCCCAGACGATGGGACCCTAAACTCTCGCCAACAATCGTCAGGCTTTTCAAACACATAAGTCGCTCCAAAGCTAAAACGACCTGTAAGCTGATGGAAGTCAAAGTGGAAAACGTGGAAGTCCTTAAAGAGGCTGTTGCCGCCAATCAGGGAGTTTTAATTACTCCCAATCACTCCACGCACGCAGACCCATACGCGATGAACGAAGTGTCCTATCTCGCCAATCTTCCGTTTTATTTCATGGCGACATGGAACATCTTTGATGTTCAGGGAAAAATTGGACAGTGGGTGTTGCAAAAACATGGCGTATTTAGCGTCGATCGCGAAGGCACCGACCGCAAAGCGATGGAAATTGCTCAGGACATTCTTAAACACAAAAAGCATCCGCTGGTGATTTTCCCGGAAGGCGAAGTTTATCACTGCAATGACCGAGTGACACCTTTTCGGGAAGGAGCGGCTGCGTTGAGCGTGTTCGCCGCTCGTAAAAGTGAACGTCCAATCGTAGCCATTCCCTGTGCCATGAAATACCGCTACACGAAAGATCCGACTCCGGAATTACTGGAGTTAATGACCCGTCTTGAACATTCCATCCATTGGTATTCTCAAAATGACCTCTCGCTGAGCGAACGTATTTACCGTCTCGGAGGCGCCCTCATGGCGTTAAAAGAATTGGAGTATCTGGGGCAGGTTCGCGAGGGCGCACTGAACGAGAGAACCCGATTCCTTGCCGACAGCATACTCCGACGGCACGAACAAAAATATGAGGTTGCGAAGATCGGCAACACCATTCCAGAGCGAGTAAAAGAACTGCGCCGCCGAACTATCTCGCTCATGGATGATGTCCATGACGAATCAACGGATCAAGAGATTCGTCGCAACCTTGCCGAGTACATGTTGGTTGTTCAGTTATTTAGTTATCCTGGCAACTATGTCGCAGAGAATCCATCCGTGGAACGTATTGCTGAAACACTCGACAAAATGGAAGAAGATCTGCTGGGTATCGAAAGTGCAATTCCACGAGGAGAACGCGCTGCACAAATTCGATTTGGTGACCCGATTATTATTCCATCAGAGCGTAAACGAGGCATCGCAACAGAAATCACTCATCAACTTGAAGGGGCGGTTCAGGCGATGCTAGACGATATGAATAACGAGGGTTAAATGTCCAAGGCTTTGATATGGCTGGCATTAGTCGCCTCGGCGTGCTTTGAAAACAGGACTCTTGCAGCGGCAGAACCACCAGTACCTGAACAACCCCTCACTTTACGTCGCCCGGTCGATCTGGCTCGTAGTGGACAGTGGATGATCGCTGCCAATCATATGGAAGGATCCGT
>MDSW01000416.1_pt1 | contig 10509 bp, 7 predicted proteins | sample 811171 | NCBI WGS metagenome assembly MDSW01 (sample SAMN05326641, study PRJNA326480) | marine metagenome | isolation source: seawater | place: Atlantic Ocean: North West | collected 2012 | reverse complement strand
GAGGGCAGCAGTGATGCAGACAGACAACATTTTCCAGATGGCCGCCTCCAACATTCGGTTTGGTACCGGATGCACGTCAGAGATTGGCATGGATCTGCGAGACCTGGGCGCCAAACGAGTCATGGTGCTGATGGATCCCAATGTCAGTCGACTGGCAACCGGAGAAGTGGTGCGGGAATCGTTGTCACAGCAGCGAGTTGAGCATGTCGTATTTGACGAAGTGTCCGTGGAACCGACCGACGCCAGTTTTCAACACGCTGCCAGCGTGGCAACTGATGGAGGGTTTGACGCGTTCGTTGCGGTTGGTGGCGGCAGCACGATTGACACGGCCAAAGCCGCAAATCTGTATTCCACGTGGCCAGCCCGGTTTTTTCATTACGTCAATGCACCGATTGGAGATGGACAACCGGTGCCGGCCCCTCTGAAACCTCTGATCGCTGTACCAACAACCGCCGGAACCGGAAGCGAGACAACTGGTGTGGCAATCTTCGACTACGTCGAGAAGCAAGCGAAGACGGGAATTGCGCATCGATATTTAAAACCGACACTCGGGATCATCGACCCCGTTAACACAAAAACTCTCCCTGCTGCCGTCGCAGCCTCCAGTGGACTGGATGTACTCAGTCATGCTCTTGAGTCATACACGGCCCTCCCTTACACCCAGAGACCAAAGCCGAAAGGCCCGCTGTTCCGTCCGGCCTATCAGGGCTGCAATCCAATCAGTGATCTCTGGTCGCTCCACGCATTGCAGCTGATGGCTGAATTCCTGCCGCGAGCCTACGCAGATACCAGTGATGACGATGCTCGTGGCAACATGTTGCTGGCTGCAGCAATCGCCGGCATTGGGTTTGGAAATGCGGGGGTGCACCTGCCGCACGGGATGTCGTACCCGGTCGCAGGAATGGTGAAGAACTTCGAACCTGCTGGATTCGACGTGGACCATCCGCTTGTACCTCACGGGATGTCGGTCATCCTGAACACGCCGGCGGTCGCGCGTTTCACTGCTTCCGCGTGTCCGGCGCGACACCTGAAAGCTGCGGCAGCACTGGGCGCCACGATCACTGATGCCGATCCCGACGATGCTGGTGACATTCTTGCAGAGCGCGTGATTCACTTTATGAAGCTGACAGACATGCCGGATGGACTGTCAGCCCTGGGATACACCGAATCTGATATTCCGGCTCTGGTTGACGGCACACTTCCTCAGCATCGAGTCACGAAACTCTCCCCTCGGCCGGCAGAGCGTGATGACCTCACCCAACTGTTTCACGATTCGCTGACCGTCTACTAAGACCAGTAACAGGGTCCTGAGACTCGTCATCAGCTTAGACCTGAGTGAGCAATTCAGGTCATGCCACGATTTCGCAGTGATTCGGTGATCCGGGAAGCATTCAGTCACTCGCGGGTGACAATTGGCCGCAAATCTGTACAAGATGGCAGGAACAGCCCCCCCCGCACACGTGCACATTTGGCCAGCATGCAAGATGGCGGTGCTGAACATTCCCCTCGTGAGAGAAATCGTTAGGCAAACTCGAGGACAGTGTGAAAGAGCGTGACGTTAAACCGACTGATCATATCGAATCGATCAGTGAGACACTTCTGGGCGCGGTGCAGCAGCGATCAACTGGCGGTTCGCGAGATCAGGAAGCATGGAACAGACTGGCAGGTATTTTTGGCCCGCTGGTATTGCGGTGGTGCCATTGGAAAGGTCTCAGCCATGAAGACAGTCTGGACGTTTCACAATACGTGATGGTGTCTGTTGACCGGCGAATAGACAGCTTCCGACGAGAAAAACCAGGGGACTCTTTTCGAGGCTGGTTGTGGACAATTACTTCAAACGCCATCAAGGACTTCTTTCGACGGGAGCAAAAAGAGGAATCAGTCGGACTCGTCTTTGATCCCTCTGCCGGAGCAGACGAAGCAACGGAACAGCGCTGGCAACTGTACGAAGACGACGCAGAACCAAACATTGAAAAAGGCAACACTCTGTTGATCCGCAGCATTGTCGACTTCGCTGAAGAGAGATTCAAAGAAGATAACTGGCGTGCCTTCTATTTAAGCGCGGCTCACGGCATGGATGCAGAGACCATTGCAAAAGAACTGAAGATCAACACCAACAAGGTCTACATTGCTCGGGTCAGAGTAGCCAGACGCCTGAAAGAGGAGTTTGGAGATGACTTCCTCAGCCTGTTTCCGCGATCAATTACCCCAAACACAGACGACGATTCAGCATCAGCCGGAACCACGTCATGAATGATGATCCAGGTGCGACGAGGATTCTGACCGAATGTCCTGCCCCGGATGAACTCAATCGATTTCAATCCGCGGACCTGCCACCAGAGCGACTTGAGAGCATCGCGGTCCATGCCTCCACCTGCAGGCAGTGCGGCAGCACTCTCGAACAGCTGAATACCAATTCAACGGCTGATTTTTCAGGCTGGCTGCAAAAGACTGCAGATCTGGAAGACTACCCGGCTGAAGAGCAGATCAAGGAGCTGGAACGTCGAATCGTCCATCAGCCTGATCGTTCGATGCCGGAACAGATCGGCTCGTTCTTTATCCTGAGGCAGTTGGGGCAGGGAGGATTTGCAACCGTTTACGAGGCCGCTGACGATGCTGGAAATCGCGTTGCAATTAAGACGCCTCGGGCGGACAGGATCTTCACCAGAGACCAGGAAGAAGCGTTTCTCGCAGAAGCGCGAACAGCGCTGACTCTGAAGCACCCTCACATTTTGCCCGTCCACAGCTTTGGGCGAGACGATTCCGGGCGCTGCTTCCTTGTCATGGACCTGGTGGAAGGCAATGCGCTTTCCAAAGCCAATCCCGACAACCTCTCCACACGCGACAAGACACGAATTCTCAGCCAAACCGCCGAAGCATTGAAGTACATTCACGCGCGCGGGCTGATTCACCGCGATGTTAAGCCCGACAACATTCTGATTGGCAATCATGGAGAGGCACTGCTGACTGACTTCGGACTGACGCAACAACGCGAGCTGCAGTCAGAAGACCGCAACCAGCTGGCGGGCACTATCAAATATATGTCCCCCGAGCAGTTGCAGGGCAAGGCTGATGTGCTCGACGGTCGCTCAGACGTCTGGTCACTCGGCGTAGTCATGCACATGCTGTTCATGCGTGAAGCTCCATTCGTTGGAACGGACACACTCGAGCTGCGAGATGAAATCGAACGACGCCCCGTTCGCCCACTTCGTGAGTCGCGGCCGGATGTTCCGGCGTGGCTGGACACATTGTGTCGCAAGTGTCTGGAACGAGATCCGCGTGACAGACCGGATACGATGGGCGATGTGCTGGAAGCCCTTCAGACGCCGCAGAAGGTCATTCGAAAACGAATCCGCAACACCTGCATGGGGATCGCAGCCGCGACCATCCTGCTTTTTCTTGCAGTGTCCTCCGGAAACATTCGAAAAAACGATTCAGCTCCTCAGTAGCAAGGACGGACAGCCTCCAAAGACTCGCAGCGTTATTGTGGAAAAGCCAAACGGCACGTACTCCTACGACGCTCTGGCAGAATCAGCGACACTCTCCGGTCGTCATATCGAAACGTTTGGCGTTTGCGGGAAGAACTTTGACGTCAGATTCGACATCCAGAAGGACCCCATCAGTGACAAAGCAGAATGCGGTTTCTTTTGGGGCTTGACGGCATATGAACGAGTTTCCCTTCTGGGAAAGAAGAGGCCCGCTCTAAGAATGGGCGCGGTGTTCCTCGTCTGGTCGGACGAACCGGTCCACGGTCATGGAGACCACTGGAATGATCGCATGGCCCGTTTCCATGAATGGCAGGTCGACGCACGCGACGGTGCGTCGTTGTTTTCCGGAGCATTCGGAAGCTGGGACACTCCTGACCTGCAGTCCTACTCAGTCGAAGTCAAAGTCCGCGAGGGGGCATTTGAGAGCCTCAGCGTAAATGGCAATCAGATCGGAACCGCAGAAGACATGCGTGTGACCCCCAACTACAGGGAGTTGGTCGGCCAGGAATTCGGACTTGTCAGCCAGCGAGGGATGTGCCGGATCACCAACTTTGAAATCACCGAGCTCGATCCATAGTCACAAAGCAAATTGTGGCGTCCCTGCCGCCTGGCCCGACCGACTCGCACAATAGGTCATTTAGGGAATTTGCCAATTTTGGCAGGGAAATCCCTGAGTGGCAGTGATACGGTGTGACTTGAGCAGCCTCCCTAAGGCGTTATCGCGAATCAATTCGTTCCTACCGTCGCTGGACGGTTCTTTTTTGCCAGTTCCGTGCATTCTGGAGTCTGAGATGCTCCAGTCAGTTACCATTGTCCTTGATACCGCTTCACACCAGATTGATGTTACCGTTGAGAAGAATTCGGAAGAAGAATTCCGGGACAACTCAATGATGGCAGTCGCAGTTCAGGTTGACTCATCCAACAAACCCGTGGGTTCGCCGATCGGCCTCGGAACTCCCTCGAACACAGTTCAGGTGAATCAGAACAAGCGGATGTATGAGTTCAACGCTTCAGGCCTGGCGTTCAACCCCATGACCATGCAGCTTGCATTTCCATATCGAATCGAGGTTGCAGGATGTGTGGCTGCTGTAACAGACATCAGTGCCGAAGAAATTCTCAGCTAGGGCGCATTCGATTCAGGTTTAGCGTCTGCCTGAACGGAAACCGGAGGCATCTGCTCGCCCGAGAAACGCTTTTCCCTGAACGGCCCGGGAACAACAAACGCCGGACTTCCGCCCGGCGTTTGTTATACGCTCGTTATTGAGTCGCATCAGTGTGTGGAGTCAGCTGATTTCTCATTTGGACTTCAGCACCACCTCGCACCATGTCTTAGCCATCAGGGAATGTCCGGCCAGACTTGGATGCACGCCGTCCCCCGCCCAGTGTTGAGGAGGAGCATCCTCCAGGGCTTTATTGAACATTGTCTGAAATGGGACGACCGTAAGTTTCAGATCATTCGCCAAAGCCAGAGCCGCCTCCCTCCGTTCATCAAACTCGGGGAACCACTTGTCATTCACTGCACCGCACTTCAGGACAAATGGTTCACAGATGACAATTCGGGTATCCGGCAGTGCCTCCATCGTCTGTGTCAAAAGCTCCCGGTAGCCGTTGGCGTAGTCTTCCACTGTCCCCTCATAGCGACCGTTGAGTTTGTGCCAGATGTCATTGACGCCAATCAGGATGCTCAGAACATCGGGCTTTACATCAAGACAGTCCGCCTGCCAGCGGTTCTGGAGGTCAGGCACTTTATTGCCGCTGATGCCCCGGTTGTGAACGTGCAGGCCAGGAGCATCCGCCAGCAGGCGTCCGGCGACGAGCATCGGATACCCTCGTCCAAGCCCCCGTGGATCATTAGCCGACTGACGCTTGCGATCGCGACCAGCGTCTGTGATCGAATCTCCCTGAAACAGGATGACCTTTTTCTTCGGTTCATCACGATGAGGCTCGGCAGCACTGGTATTCGATAGCAGGGTCATGGAAGCTCCGGCAGCAACGCCCGATGCAAGAAGAGTTCGGCGAGAGACAATAGTGTCGGTCATTATGTGCTTTCAAAATTATTTCTGAGGACTCGGACGAGCGCGTTGCTCGGACAGGAATTCAACCAGATCCACTAACTGCTGAACAGTCATCGTTCGATGAAGTCCATCCGGCATCAGTGACACTTCGAGCTTCCTGATCTCGTCGATGTCAGAACGCTGCAGTGTTCGCAGCAGTCCGTTGTTCTGGCGCAGCTGAATCTGTTCTTTATTTTCATTCACCCTGAGACCAGTGATCACCTGACCGTCGAGAGTCACTGCGGCGAAGCTGTCGTAGTTGTGACTGATCGAGGCACTGGGGTACAGAATAGACTCGAACATCGCACTGCGAGCGAGCTTCGTTCCTACTGAACTCAGGTCGGGACCCACGTCTTTTCCCTGTCCTTCAAGCTGATGACAGGTCACACACTTGCCGGTCTCGAAAAACATCTGACGCCCCGACTTTGCGTTGCCCTTCATCCTGACAAGTTCCGGCAGGGGAGGCAGCGGCCTGGCATCAACCGTTGGATCCAATGGAAACAGGCGGTGCGCTTCTTTTGCAATCTCTGGATCTCGATGAATGCATAATGGGCCCGCCACAGCCAGGCGAATCGCCACGGGCAGTTTCTTTTCTTTGACGAGCTCCAGAACCAGCGGTGCTGTTGCACCGCCTGCCAGAGCGACCGCCGCCCTGCGGCGTGCAGAGGTTGGGATCGACTCATTGAGGATGAAGGGTACGACAAGTTCGATGGACCTTGAGTCGGCGGAGAGTGCGAGTACCTCGCCCATCGCTGCAAGCGTCTCGTAATCATCGGAATCGAGTTTCGTTTTGATGACTGACTGCTGCTCTAAGTCGAGCAGCAGGACCAGTGCGTCCACACGCAGTTCGTTTTTCTGTTCGAGCGACGCCCTGAGCAAAACATCGGCCGCTTCCCTGAGTCCTGAACGCCGAATCAGATTCAGCATACCGGACGTCACAGGCACCTTTCTTAAGCGTCGAACGAGTTCGGCGCGGCGGTTGGGATCGTCCACCAGTCCCGAAGGCAGTCGCTCAAACGCTGCTGTCGTAAGCTTATCGGGTAGCCCTGACATGAGTGCCACTCTCAGGAGTGCGGCATCGCGTCTGGCATTCTGTTGCTGAAAATCAAATGCCCGCACATACCGAGCTCCGTCTTCTTCCGGTTGAAGATTCTCGAGTATGTCTGCCAGCAGGGCAGGCGTCTGCGTTCCACGCGACCGCCAGATAATTTCGTGTTTGGCAGGGCGCGACTGTCGGGAACTGACAGCGATCCACGCTTCCAGGCATGCAGTCCAGTTTCGTCGGGCACCAATCCCCAGGGCTTCAAGCGACCAGCGATCTCCGGAGGTATGCATCAACGCAAGTTGGGCCCACGGATCGGGCACACGTTCCACGGGCAGATACTGAAGGTGGACAGCCGCTTCAGCGCGAACACGCGGCGATGAGTCATTAACAAATCGTGTGATGACCTCCTCAAGCCTGTGATCTGTCTGAGCGGCAATCCGGAGCGCCGTGACCCGGACGTCTGGGTGTTCATCTTCTGCTGCCGACAGCACGGCTGCTTCTTCCTGCCCCTCGATTTGACCAATGAGCCACAGCGCGCGGGCTCGAATCTGAGGAGACTCGTCTCGAAGCAGGCTATTCAGCACCGACAGTCCGGTGTGCTGAAATCTGTGAAATGCAAGCCATGCCTGAGCTCGCAGACAATAGTTCGGGCTCCGCAGTGCTCTGGCTGCACTTTCCGGACTGGAGAGGTCAACTTTTTCTGAAGTCGAGCGATGTCCGGGCGGCGCGATGCGATAAATTCGTCCTCGTTGAATGTCATCCTGCCTGAAACCACCAATGACCGGGTCGTACCAGTCGCTGATGTAGACGCTGCCGTCCGGCGCGACAGCGACGTCAACTGGACGATGGAACTTGTCAGTCGACTTCAGCAGATCGAGCGGATTTGACCGAAAACCAGCTCGGTCTCCAGTGACGTTCATCCCCCACGTGACATGAGGACCAGCATCACAAAACAGGACCTGATTCTGAAACGCCGGCGGAAGCAGGCGTCCTTCGTAGACAGTGACTCCTGTGGGGGCTCCGTTTCCCAGTTCAATGACATTGGGAGATGAGCCAGGATCATTGAAGTGCCAGTGACGTTTTCCCTTCCACGAATGCTGCCCAATTCGATTCTTCTGCCACCGCTCGCCGGTCAACTCGTCAAGATACCCGTAGTTGCCTCCGGTCATCACATAACTGAGTCGCACGGCTTCGTTTCCATCGTCGTCGTTGTCCGACTGCCACACGCCTCCGAACGAGTCGACCGTAAGTTCGTAGTTATTGCGAAAGTTGTGTCCCAGCACTTCGAAGCTGCGGAAATCCCGATCGCACCGAAACGCAATTCCCCCGTGCCATGGTTTGCCACCGTCCTGAATCACGCGTCCCTGTGCATCAGTGATCGGCTTTCCGTCTGGACTCTTCAGTCGATGCCCTGTATTGCCAAAGTTTCCGTAGAACCGCCCGTCGGGTCCAAAGACAAACGAATGGAGCGAGTGGTCATGCTGAGCGACAGCATCACTCGTGAGCAGTATGCGCTTCTGATCGGCACGATCATCGCCGTCCGTATCTTCGAGGAGAATGATATGCGGCGCACAGGAAACAATGACACGATTGCCGAGCACGCAGAGCCCCATCGCGATGTCTATGTCTCTGCCCTGATAGAAGACCTTTTGAGTATCACACGTGCCGTCCCCGTCTTCATCTTCAAGAATCAGAATCCGGTCCCCCTCGGGGCGTCTGCCGTTATTGGAGCGGTAGTTCACACACTCACACGCCCAAACTCGCCCACGGTGATCAACATCGATGTTCGTAATGCTGACGATCTCCGGATCCGCTGCGAAAGTGATCACCTCAACGCCGTCGGCTACGGTCATCGTCTGCAGGGCATCGCCCGGATCCAGTTGCGCTTCCACGCTGGAAAAACTCAACATCAGAATGCCGAAGATACTGCATCTCTGAAACATGCCATCTCCCGTTAATGATAGATGAATTCAGAGTCTACCGGCTGGCTGACTGATCTGCACACGACACCTCGCATGCATCCCTGTTGCGATCGCTATTCTGCGCATGAGCCAGTGATCAGAAATCGAACGGGCCCGGTGTTGATATAGCTACCATCCCGAATCGCATAGACGGGGTAACACGGATCCTGAATACTCGCCTGCAACGTATTGTCCCGGTTTTTTTGAATCGTCAAACCTGAGATCTTCACCGTTGACGACATCCAGTCAGACGTCAGTATCCAGAAAGCCTGGGATCGTCAGCCGGGTCGGTGCCGACACAATTGCCTCGGCCTGCTGCTTTCGCTGTGCAGGAGCCAGGATCTGTGCACCGTCTGTCCGAACATTAAAAGCGGCGCGAGTTGCTCGGCAGCCAGGGCATGGACTGGTTCTACCGCGATCTCAGCCCTGGAGCTGAATCGCTCCTTTGCAGAAGCGGCAGGCCACCTTCTGGCCGGAGTACTTCATACTGGCCCGAATCTCATCGGAACAGTGCGGACAGTTGGTGTACATCGCGATCTGCTCAACTTCATCGTTGTAGTTGAAGGTGTGATTACAGTGCCGACACTGGACAGTTGCCCCGACGTACTTGGAGTTGATTCTGAGTTCTTCACCACATCCGCTGCAGCGAACGTAGTGGCCGCGAGCTTTAGCGTTCTTCATTTCCTCGAGTTCCGGAAGCGGGACGTAGGCTGGAATCTCTACGCTGTCTTCTTTGAGTTCAGAATTCAACAGCCTGCGGCACTTGATGCAGTGCACCACGTTCGCCGGAACATCCTCGCCACACTCCGGACAGGGGCCCCCCTTCCATGCACCACGAACTCCTGGCAAATCTTCAGTCATGTCAGAAACACTGCTCATATGACACCCTGACGCTTGAGGCAGAATTAAACACCTGAGTCCTTCGTTGCTCAGATTTGCCCGAATGACGCGTCAGATTCGGCAACGGACACGTTTATACACGATCCATTAACTCAAAACGAACGTAGCTTTCACCCGGAACCGGAATTACTCATTCCCTACTGATAGCGCAATGTGCGGAACCCTCGAATTCTACCTCGCAGGGTTCCATGGCTGTAGGACTATTCTCCTGAACACGGAGAACCCTCTGACATGAAGCAATTTTCGTGCCGAAAAAACCACTACAACAGACCGGTTCGAACCAACCGGATCGCCAAACCACAGCTCTCGGGTAAGCCGATGGTTGGCTGCACCTTGTTCTGATTACTCCGGCGCTGACCTCTCAGTCGCTGCGCTGCAATCAACAAATTGAGTGGATGATTGGCAGGACACGTTCGAAACCATCGAATTTGGGTGGCTGTCCGAGTATCCTCCAGGGAGGTCAGCAGGGATTCACCATCCCGGATGGCAGCGCACGACAGCACGTTTCCAACGCCTGACGCGACAGCGTCAGCACACAAAATCCGGAGCCAGACCCGGCAGGCAGATTTCATGGCAGATTCGGAAACTGTTGAAGCATATATCCTGATCTGGGACGGGATTTCCTGGCGCGATGTTGTACGACTGCGAGAGCTGCAGATTGTCACGATCGGCCGATCGACGTCCAACAAGATCATCCTTCAGGATGAATCATGCAGCCGCAATCACTGTGAGATCTTTAGCGGCGGCGGCGAGTGGCGTTTGAGAGATCTCGACAGCCGAAACGGGACACTCCTGGGCAGTGAACCAGTCTCCGGAGACGTCTCGCTCACTTCAGGCGATGTTGTTGCGATCGGCAAATGCCGACTGGCCTTTACAACAGACCTCGAATCACAGCCGAAACTCACGGATGCTGAGGAAGTTGACCTCGATCGCGAGACTTCCGTCAGCAACGAAGAACCGGATATTCTGCACCGGACACTGACTCCCGGATTTCTGACGACCCCGGATGCAGCGGCCAGTCAAAAAGAACTGGCGAGGCTCTACCGGCTGGGACTCGAGAT
>MDSW01190914.1_pt1 | contig 10511 bp, 10 predicted proteins | sample 811171 | NCBI WGS metagenome assembly MDSW01 (sample SAMN05326641, study PRJNA326480) | marine metagenome | isolation source: seawater | place: Atlantic Ocean: North West | collected 2012 | reverse complement strand
TTTCAAATAAATAAAAAAGAAAAAATAATGATTGTTGGTGAATCTGGATGCGGTAAAAGTACATTTGTTGACCTTTTACTTAATCTTTTAAAACCAGAGTTAGGCGAAATAAGATTAAATGGCATTCCATATTCAGAAATTAATTTCGAAAAATTTAGAAAAAAAATAAGTTATGTTCCTCAGGAGCTATCATTAGTTAATTTTTCCACTAACGATTATTTTAATTTTATTAATAATTCTTCAATAAAAAAAGAAAAAATTGAATTTTATTTAAAAAAATTTGGAATTTTTTCGAATATTTCTAATATGAAATATAAATTAGATAATAAACTTGGTGACAAAGGTATTCTACTATCTGGTGGACAAAAACAAAGAATTATTCTTGCAGCTTCTCTTTCAAGAGAACCTGAAATACTAATTTTAGATGAAGCAACAAACGCACTAGACTCCGAGGCAGAAAAAGAAATTCTTGATATTTTGCTTGAGGAAAAAAATTTAACATTAATTTCAATATCACATCAAACAAATGTTACCGAAAAGTTTGATAAAGTATATAAATTCAAAAATAGTAAGATTATTATTTAATCTATTTTTCAATAAAAATAGACTTATTTTGCTTAATTAACTCATCAAAAGTATCAAATATTTTATCATAAGGATAAATCTCAATACCTCGAAACTTATTTCTGATATTATAACTTTTAACAAACTTTTTATTTTTTATTATTTTATAAGCTTTTTTAAATTTAAAATGATTATTTTTCATATTTAAATATCTTAAATATGCAGAATAATTAGTGCCTAAATATTTTTTTTTTTCAAAAACTTTAGTAGGAAATTTTTTCTCATATCTATAGTTTACATTGTATTTTTTTTCAAAAAAATGCACCATCGTATTTCCCTGCTTCAAAGGTCTTCCAATATGCAAATAACATGCATTTTTTTTATAAAGTGTTTTATGTAGTCCATTATTTCCAAATGCACTCTTTCCAAGATTCTTTAAAATATTTTTTTTTGGACCTATTGCTGCAAAAGAAAATAATGGATGTTTAGATCTGTATGATTTTTTATTATTGAGAATATAATTACTAAAGAAACCAAGAGCAGATTTAGTTTTATCTTTGTAAAAATTTCCAAAAGCAGTGTATGAAAATGTAGGAACAATTATTGTCTTTTTTTTATTTAAAAATAAATTCAATAAATTTTTTGAAAAATGATTTCCGTATTTAATTAAATAATACCTTAAATCAGAATATATATAAATATAATCATATTTGAAAATTTCAGAATCATAAAAAATTCTTTCTAAATCAGAAGAAATTTTTTTCATATATAATTTCTATATTTTTTAAAAATTTTATTTTTTAAATCTTTTCAATTTTTTTCTTTGAGATATTTCGCAAGTTAGTATTTCTTTTGGTTTTAACTTAAAACTTTTTTCGAGATGAGTTAAATCTCTCCTTAATTTTTTTAGACCCTCAGGCTCTAATGACGCAGCATGATCGGTTCCTTTCATTGCTCTATCAAGAGTGAAATGTCTTTCTACCCATCTTGCACCAAGAGCTGCTGCAGCGATATCTGCAGATATACCATAATGATGTCCGGAGAATCCAATACCTTTAACAGTTTTTTCATACATATTTTTTAATCGAACAATTTCAAGAAGACATATATCTTCTGCTTTTACTGGATAATCACTTGTACAAGCATAAAGTATTATATCTTTATTACGTTTAAATTTTTTTGCTAAATTAATTATTTCTTTCTCTTCTTTCCTGCTAGTCATGCCAAGAGAAACATGTATTTCACCATTATAATTTTTAAAAATATAACTTAAAAGAGATTTGTCGGTATTACATGCAGATGGAATTTTAATATATTTAGGTTTTAATCTGATAATTTGTTTAGCTGAATCTACATCCCAAACAGATGAAGAATAAACAACTTTATTTTTTGTACAATAATCTTTTATTTTTTTATGCATTCCCAATGAAAATTCTAATTTTTCTCTATGTAAACCGTATGTTTTACCAAAAGAATTATGGGCATTAGGATGAGGTGAATTATATTCTTTTTTCGATAATAGTTTTTTTGGATTTCTTTTTTGAAATTTAACGTGATCGACATCACAGTATTTTTTAATAATTTTGATCATTTCTATCGCTTGAGCGTATTTACCTTGATGGTTACAACCTATTTCAGCGATTAATTTAATTTTCATTTTTGATAATTATTTATAAATTTAAACTATTATATATAATAAAAATCTATATAAAAAACTTAATTTAATAGATTTTTTTTATGATTCAAGGATTTGCAGAGTCAAACAATGTTAAAAAAGTTTTTTTTGGAGAAAACTCCTTAAAAAAATTCAGTAAAATTGATATATTACAAAATTCTAAAAAAAGAATATTTTTACTAGACAACTATTTTAAAAATAAAAAAAATTATTTAAAAACAAACATAATTAAAAAAGCAGATCTGGTAATATATGTAGATAGTAGCATTGAACCAACTGATGTTTTAATTGATAATTTAATTTTAAAAATAAAAAAACAAAATTTTTATAATTCAAAATTAGTTGTTGCTTTCGGCGGTGGATCAACATTAGATACAGGTAAAGCAGTTTCTAATTTGTTGAGAAACAAAGGAAAAGCATCTGATTATCAAGGTTGGGATTTAGTAAAAAATCCTGGTGTTTTTAAAATTGGAATCCCAACTTTGTCGGGCACAGGTGCTGAATCTTCAAGAACATGTGTTTTAACAAATAATAAAACCGGAAAAAAATTAGGAATGAATAGCGATTTTAGCGTGTATGATTTAATTGTGATGGATCCTGTATTAACAAAAACTGTAGATAAAAACCAATATTTTTATTCAGGAATGGATTCTTTTATTCATAGCTTTGAATCAATCAATGGGAAATATAAAAATAACATTAGTGATAAATATGCAAACTTAGCAAAAAATATATGCGAAAAAATTTTTCTTTCAAAAAATATCAAATCAAACACAAACAGATCTAATTTAATGATAGCCTCCTATTTAGGTGGTCTAGCAATAGGCATGAGTATGGTGGGACTTGTTCATCCATTTTCAGCAGCACTGAGTGTTGTCTTTGGAACAAAACATTGTATATCAAATTGTATTGTAATGAGGGGAATGAGGGAATTTTATCCCAAAGAGTATAATTTATTTTGGAAAATGGTTTCAAAGCAAAAGATTAAAGTTCCCAAGTTAAACTTAAACTTAAATATAAATAAATTAGACAATATTTCAAAAAAATTAATTAAATCAACTTTAATTCACGAAAAACCTTTGACAAATGCTCTTGGTAAAAATTTTAGAAAAATTTTGACAAATAAAAAAATGATAAAAATTTTTAATAAATTTTAATTTTTTTTACATACAATATTTAATTAAATCATAATTTTTAATTTTAAAATTTTCTGCCTCATTAATAAAATTTGATAATTGATTTTTTTTTATTTTTTTTGGGTTAATATATTTTACCAGAGCTCTTTTTTTTATCATATTTAAGGTTTTACTATTTAATTTTCTTATAGGTATATGAAGGTATAAAATTTTTAAATTAGTTTTAGCAATTTCAAAAAAAGATTGGGAAATTGAGTCAAATATGTAAACTTTATAAACTTTTTTAAAGTTAAGATAGCCATCTATATAAATTTTTTTTTTAAATATATTGTAATTAAATTTTTGCTTTGGGTGTGATTTAAAATAGATATTTTTTTTTGAGTTTACTATTTTTTTTTGTAAATTAATATATTCATGATCATTGATATTTCTATATAGACCAAACCTTCTAAAACTATTGTAAGAATCTGGTATATAAATATAGTTATTTAAATCTTTATTAGAAAAATTTTGAATTTTAACTCTTTGAGAAACTTTTTTTATTTTTGGAATAGTGGATTTTTTTTTTAAATATTTCCTATGAAATTTAATATTTCCACTTTCTATATATTCGTTGCATAAAAAATATTCACCAATATCATTTATTGGATCATCATAAATAGATGAAGAATATTTAGCGTGAGCAAATGATATTACTTTACTATTTTGTGAGATAAAATTTGCAGACATAATTCTATTAAAGATATTTTGGTTTGATCCAACTAAAAGTTTAATATTTTTGCTTAGTATTATCTTTGGAGTATCTGCAATAAACATATTAATATAATTAATAAAGTTTATTGAATAATATTTATTAGATATTTTGTTTATTTTGGCAAAATCCTTTAGAAATTTATTTATTAAAGCCAATTGTATTTCTTTATCTTTAATAAAGATTTTTTGAAAAAAAATTCTTTTACTTTTATGAAAACTATTATTATTAAAATAATATTTATTTTGTTCAGAAATATTAAAGTTAAGAATTTTATAAAAATTAATTTTATAAGAATTAATAATTTTTCCTATTTCATGATCTTTGGGAAAAGGAATATCTAAATTTTTTTTTAAATTTAAATTAAGATTAAGATTTTTATTTAAATATTTATAATCAACAAAAGGAAAAAAAAAATTTTTTTTAACTTCAGATTTATAAATAATTGATTTAATTGAACTGTCTAAGTATTTATATAATTCAATAAGAAATATATTTGCTATATTTATTTTTCCAAATTTAGTCTGAAATTTGTAATTTAATTTAATTAAACTTTTAAGTATTTCTAATGATTTTTTATTTTCGTAATTAATTTTTAAATTCATCAATTTATTTTTTAAAAACTAAATGCGCCTCTGAACATATTTTTTTTTTATCTAATATATTTTGAAGTTCGTTAATTGTATTAAAAAAATATTGTCCCATCATTTTTTTATAAAATTTTTTATTAGAATTTGATGAGACAAATAAACTTCTGTATAAATCAGCTATATCAGTTCCAAACCACCATTCTCCAATAATTTTAAGTTTATATTTTTTTTCTAAATATTTTATTGATTGATAACTAAATAAATGAGTATGTCCTCCAGATAACTGCCGAGGAAATACATTTTGAAAAGAATTTTCTAAAAAAACTGATAAAGAAATAGTTGGAACCGAAATATACATATATTTTAAATGAGACTTCAAAAAATTTTTAAAAACTAATTCTGGATATTTTAAATGTTCAAGCACACCAATCATAGCAAGGACTTCTGATTTAGAATTGGTTATTGTAGAATAAATAGTTTTTAAATCAGTTTGATAAATTAAGTTTTTCTTTAAATTTTTTTTTCCTAGCTTAACTAATTTTTTATTAACTTCATACCCTTTTGCGATTATATTATTTTTCTCACACGCTTTTAAAAAATGTCCACCACCACTTCCCAATTCAAGTATACTAAATTTATCTTTTATAACTTTTTTTAGAAATTTTACTTTTGGGTCATATATATGGTTTACACGTTTTGAAAAGTCTTTTAGATAATTTTTTGAATAATTTTTTCCTTTATCTTTATAATATAAATAATTTATAAATTTATCTGTATCTTGATTTAAGCCATTCAAATGTCCACAAAAATTACAGATTTTATAATTAACTTTAAAAGATTGAAAAATTTTATTTTTCAATTTTCTTTTGCATAATTTACAAGTTTTTCTGTATGGTTGCTTTAAATAAAAACTATTTATTTTTTTAATTTCAAGTAAGTTTTTTTTATTTTCTGATATAAAATCCATTTTTATATTATGTATATCGTTGTAATCTTTTGAGAATTTAATTATTTTTTTTGGCATTTTATTTATAAGATATGAATTTTTTTAACTACATCGTCTTCTTTAAGATTTTTTTTTGATCTTTTACCAATTACTTTATTCCATTCAGAAATGCTTAATCCTACTGCGGGTCTCTTAAATGTTAGATTTTGTTCGCTAAATTTCTCACCTTTTTTTATTTTTTTAGCCACTACAATGCTTCTTCTTGCATTTTTAATTGCTTTTTTTTCAGATGGAATGGGTCCTTTAATTTTTTTATTACCTATTAAATTCAAAATTTTATTAATATTAGATCTAAGTTTTTTTAGATCTTTATAATCCATCGAATGATAATGATCATTTCCTGGAAGTTTTTTATTTAATGTGAAATGTTTTTCAATTATTTTGGCACCAAGCAGAAATGCGGTTGTAGGAACCATCATATCTTGATCAGGAAGAGTATGATCAGAGTAACCAATTTTAATTTTTACAAACTCTTTTTTTAATGAATTTATCATATTCAAATTTGCATTATGAGAAGCTGTTGGATAATTTAAAATACAATGAAGCAATGCAATTTTATTAATACCGTATTTTTTTAATAATTTTACACTCGATTTAATCTCTTCAAGATTTGAAGCTCCTGTAGATAAAAATATTGGTTTTTTTTTTGATGCAATTTTCTTTAAAAGAGGAATATTATTTAAATCTGCTGATGCAATTTTAAAATATTTCATCAATGGATTTAAAAAATCAACAGATTCATTATCAAAAGGAGTTGATAAAAAATCGATTTTTTTTTTAACACAATATCTATAAAGCCTTACATAATCTTCTTTTTCAAAATGATCATATTTTTTAAAAAGATCAAATTGATTTTTTGTTTTTTCTTTTTTTGTATCCCAATATGCAGGAGAATTTTTAATTACTAATTTTTCAGCTTTATAAGTTTGAAATTTTATTGCATCAGCACCTCCTTTTTTTGCAAAATCTATTAACTTGTAGGCTTTTTTTAAGGAACCTTCATGATTTACACCTGCCTCAGCTATTATATAGGGTGCAGATATTATTAATCTATTATTTTTATCAAAAATATTATTTGACATATTTTTTATGTTTTTTTTTTATTCTTTGATTTTGGAACTTCATTTTTATCTTATCATTTGTCATATTTTTTTCATGTTTTCTATATCTGTATAAAGGAATATCTATTCTAGAAATTTTATATTTTTTTTCAAATCTAATTCTTAAATCTTTCTCTTCATTCATTAAAAAAGTTTCGTCATACATTCCAATTTTAATCAACTGTTTTTTTTTAAACATAATTCCACATCCTATAGGCTTTCTAAGACAATTTTCTCTAGATATAACTTTTTCTTTATCGTCTATCAGAAGATAATCGCATGCAACAGCATCAACATTTTTATTAAATTCTAAATACAACTTCAAAAGATTAAGATAATTAGAGTTTACATAATCATCAGCGTCAACTCTTACAATAAATTCTGATCTAGATTTTTTTATTCCTAAGTTAAGTGACGCGGGCAAGCCAAGATTTTTTTTATTTTTAATAATTTTGATATCATCTTTAAATAAATTGAGAGCATACGAGGTTCTATCAATACTTCCATCATTAATTACGATTATTTCGTATAAATCTTTGCTATAGCTTTGTGACAATAAAGATCTTAAACATCTACCAATATATTTTTCTTGATTGAAGATTGGAACTAAAACAGAGATACTATACTTGTTAACCATTTATATTAATTTGAGTTTAATATTATGATATTTGACTTTTTACAAATATAAAATATATTTAATCTATCAGTGATTTCAGCAAAATCCTTATCGAAAGAACTATTTAATATACATAGAAGTTTAAATTCATCGAATAATATTAAAACACTTAATATTTTAAAAAGGCATATCAAGAAATTACAAGTTAAATATTTTAAGTTTAAGAAAGTTTTTGATTGGAAAATTCCAGATAGGTGGGAAATAAAAAGTGCATATATTAAAAAAATAAGTGGGAAGAAGATATTAGATATTAATAAGAATAAACTACATGTTTTGCAATACTCTGAGTCTGTAAATAAAATAATAGGAAAAAAACAATTATTAAAAAATTTGTATTTTCAAAAAGATAAACCGAATTCAATTCCATACGTTACTTCTTATTATAAAAAAAGATGGGGATTTTGTTTAGAATATAATAAATTAAAAAATTTTAAGGATAAATATTATAGAGTACATATTAATTCAAAATTTAAAAAGAAACCACTTCCGTATGGAGAAGTATATATAAAAGGTAGAAGTAAAAAAGAAATAATTTTTTGTACGTATATATGTCATCCTAATTTAGGAAATGATAATTTATCGGGCATAATATTAAATTTTCTTTTAGCTTTTTATATGCAAAAAAAGAAAACAAATTATTCTTATAGATTTTTATTTATTTCAGAAACCATAGGTTCTTTAGCTTATATAAAAAAGAACTTAAATATTTTAAAAAAAAACTTACTCGCTGGCTATGTTTTGTCATGTGTAGGAAATGGAAAAAAAATCAATATTATTTCAAAATATAAAGAAAATTTTTCATACAATTTTTTAAACGAAATATTTAAAATAAAAAAAATTAGATTTAATGATTTGAAATGGAATAAAAGAGGCTCTGATGAAAGACAATTTTCAAGCCCAAATGTTAATCTACCTTTTGTATGTATTACTAAAAAAAGATTTACAGAATTTAAAGAATATCATTCCTCAAAAGATGATTTAAAATTTTTAAAACTAAATGATTTATTGGACAGTTTTAAAAAAATGAAGATGCTAATTAACTATATAGAAAATTCTGAAATATATATCTCAAATTTAAAAGGTGAACCCATGTTAAGTAAAAGAAAAATTTCCTCTTCATTAGTTTCAAGTTTTCAAAAAACTAATATTCAAGATAATATAATTAATTTCTTTGATTTGTGTGATGGTCATAATTCTTTAGATATGATTCAAAATAAATTGAAATTAAAAAAAAAAGATATATTAAGAATAGTAAAAATTTTAAAAAAACAAAATTTAATTCGAAAAATTTAATTAGCAAAAATATGACAAAAAGTAAAAATTATGAAAAAATTCTAGAAAATTTTTTTGTAAAAAAAGAAGGACAAAATATTAAAAAAAGTTTAAAAAAAATAAATTTACTTAAATCAGGCATATTAGATTCTATGGATATATTAAATCTTGCATTATTTATCTCAAAAAAATTCAATATTAAGGTCGATATTTCAAATGAAAAGAATTTAAAAGCTTTTGAAAAATTTGATCATATTTTAAAACTTATAAAGAAAAAGAAATAAATGAAATTCCATCACATAGGAATTGTATGTGATAATAAATTTTTAAAAAAAATAAAAATACATAATAAAATCAATTGTATTTATATAGATAAGTTTCAAAAGAATAAGCTATTGTTTTATTTAAACAAAAAAAATAAAATTCTTTATGAATTTATTTTTCCACTAAATAAGTTTTCAACTACTTTTAATTTTTTAAATAAAAATGGACCAGCATTACACCATTATGGTTTTGAAGTTAAAAATATAGATAAAGTAATGAAAATTTACAAAAATAAAAAAGATTATGTATTTATAAATTCTTATTCTGCGAAAATTGCTTGTTTAGGTGGAAAGGTTAAAACATGTTTCTTTTATTATAAAAAAAATATAGTTGAATTTATTGAAATAGAAGAATGAAAAATTATCTTTTAGAAAAAATAATTAAAAATTCAAAAATTTATCCGCAAAAAAAAATTCTTTTTGAAAATGAAAGAAGTATTACTTGGGAAGAATTATTAAAAAAATCCTTAGATTATTCAAACGAAATTTGTAAAGTAAATGACAAATATATTCCAATAATTATAAGTCGAAACATTGATTCTGTTATTTCAATTTTAGGATCTATTTTTGCAAATAAAGCTTTTTGTCCAATATCTGAAAAATTTCCAAATAAAAAAATAAAAAAATTATTTCACCAACTTCAAACACAAAATTATATTAATTGTAGTAAAAAAAAATTAAATATTAAAGGTTTTAATGAAATAAACTTTAAAAAAAAAAGAAAATTAAAAAAAAAAAAAATACCTAATTTTAAAAAAACTTTTTACATATTGTTTACTTCTGGATCTACAGGTGAACCAAAAGGGGTCAAGTTGAGTTATGAAAATATTTTAAATACATTAATATGGTCAAAGAATTATCTTAAATGGAATAAAAAAGACATTATAGGTCTAGCTACTGAGTTTTCATTTGATATTTCTATGTTCGATTTATTTTCGTCATTATATTATAACATTCCCTTATTTATTTTTTCGAATCCTTCAAACCCTTTAATTACCCACGATGAAATTAGAAAATTTTCTATTACATCAATATTTTCTGTTCCAAGTTTTTTCTCTAATTTTTCAAATTATGGAGTACTAAAAAAAAACTTTATTTCTTTGCAACAAATAATTTCAGGAGGAGATTATTTTCCTCCTAAAGAAATTTTAAAATGGAGAAAATTGCAAAAAAAAATTACAATTTTTAATGTGTGGGGCCCAACAGAAACCTCAATAGTTAATTCTATGCATAAATTAACATACAAAGACTATGAAAATTTAAAGAAAAATAAAAATATTCCTATAGGAAAATCTCATAAATTGATGACTATAAAATTGATTGATGAACAAAATAAAATTATTAAAGTTCCATTTAAAATAGGAGAAATATGTATGCTAGGAGATTGCGTAAGCAAAGGCTATTTGGGTGATATTGAA
>MDSW01039304.1_pt1 | contig 10512 bp, 9 predicted proteins | sample 811171 | NCBI WGS metagenome assembly MDSW01 (sample SAMN05326641, study PRJNA326480) | marine metagenome | isolation source: seawater | place: Atlantic Ocean: North West | collected 2012 | reverse complement strand
GCCCGCCTGGTGATCGAGAACCTGGTGTGGGCCAGGGAGTCCGGCGCCCGGATTCTGCCGCATACCGAAGTGCTCGGCGCCCGGCGTCAGCAGGGATTGTGGGAGGTGACCCTGGGGACAGGGCCGAGCCAGAGGACCCAGTGTGCCCGCTGCGTGGTCAATGCGGGCGGCGCTCAAGTGAACCAGGTACTCCTCAGTTTTCCGGAGGTACGCAGCCGTTGCCGCATTGGCCTGAAACGGAAACACTTTGTCCTGCTGGCCAAGTGGTATCCCGGGGATCAGGGTTATGTCTTCCAGACCGTGGGCGCGCCGCTGCGGGTCACGCCGTTGCCGGATCACTATTGTATGGTGTCGCAGGTATGCGAACCCAGCAGCGCCGAACATGGCAGTTCGGCCCGTGACCTGGGGACCCGGACCCTCCTGGAGACGCTCAGTGGCTTTTTCGCGCGGTCCTTTTCCAGCGCCGATGTGATCAGCGATTACCTGCTGCAGCAACCCTTCTACTGTGATGACGGGGACCCGGTCTCGGATCAACTGGAGGATTACGCCCTGGACCTGGACTGCGGAGATGGTCGTTCACCATTGGTGTCGGTGTTTGGGGGCAGTTTTGCCACCCATCACGCCATGGCCCGTGAGGTAGTGGAATTGTTGGCCCCGTATTTGCATCCCCTGCCTGCGGGGGCGCCGGAAATCACTCCATTGCCGGGGGGACGCCTGCATTCGCTATCGCCGGAAGGCTTTATCCTGGACCTGGCCGCCCGCTATCCCTGGTTGCCCAGTGGCCTGTTGCGGCGCTACTGCTGCACTTATGGAGCCAGGGCCCGGGACCTGCTGGAGGGATGTGACTGCCTGGCGGATCTGGGGCCGGAACTGACCCCGGGTCTTTATCAGCGGGAGGCGGAATTTCTGGTGCAGACTGAGTGGGTAAGGGACAGCCGGGATCTGCTGTGGCGTCGCACTCGTTTGGGGCTCTGCACCACGGCCGCGCAGCGGCAACAGCTGGATACCTGGATCCAGGGCTATTTGACCTCCTCAACCGCCTTACAAGACTATATAATGACTAACTCAAAGCAGGGTAACCGGTCACTGCATTAAGCAGCGGGCCGCCGCCAACCCGAGGGAGAACAGCATGCAAGCCGAACAGTTCTATCTTAGCGGCGTCGATGGACACGACATTTTTGTGCGCAAATGGCAGCGTCCGGACGCTTCCCCGGCGGGGATCGTTCACCTCAACCATGGCATGGCTGAACACAGTGCCCGGTACGAACCCATCGCCGATTTGCTGACAGCGGCGGGCTATGTGGTTTACGCCCACGATCACCGCGGCCATGGGCACTCCATTCCCCAGGGGGGGCTGGTGGGCCACTATGCGGACAACAACGGCTGGCGCCTGGTGCTGGCGGACGTGGGCACGGTTAACCGGCATATTCGCCAACAACACCCGCAACTGCCACTGGTACTGCTGGGCCACAGCATGGGCTCGTTTATCGCCCAGGGTTATTGCATTGAGCAGGGACACACGGTGCAGGCGGTGGTGCTCTCAGGTTCCGGCTACACCAGCCCTGCGGGGCTGCGCGCCCCCCGCATGCTGATTCGTCTGGAGAAGCTGCGCAGCGGGCCCATGGGTCGCAGTCCGCTGATTGATAATCAGACGTTCTCCAGCTTCAACCGCCAGATCGAAAATCCCCGCACCGAAGCGGACTGGCTCACCCGACATCCCATGGAAGTGGACAAGTACCTGGCCGACCCACTTTGTGGTTTCCTCTGCACCAACCAGATGTGGCAGGATCTGATCAGCGGCCTGGATACCCTGAGCCGGGAACGCAATTTGCGAAGTATACCGGATCAGTTGCCGTTTTACCTGACGTCCGGAGAGCGGGATCCGCTGTCCTACCATCGCTCCCAACACCGGGTGAACAAGCTGGCGGATCATCTGCGGGCTGCGGGTCAGAATGACGTCACGGTAAAACTCTACGAAAACGGACGGCATGAAATATTCAACGAGTTGAACCGGGAAGAGGTGGTCAATGATCTGCTGAGCTGGATGGAGTCCCGCCTGGAGCAGCAATCGCCGCTGCGGGCCGCCGCAGGCGCGGGCGCCTGATGAAATTCTAAAAATCCGTTACATTTAATCGCTACCCTCCCCGTTGGCAGCCCGCTAAGATCGGTGCAAATTCATCAGGGAGTGAGCTATGTCCAATCTGGAAAACGTCCCGTTCGACGAGCTGGAAGTGGGAATGACCGCAAGCTACACCAAATCGGTCTCTCAGGACGACATCAAACTTTTCGCCATTCTTTCCGGGGATACCAACCCCATCCACCTGGACGAGGAATACGCGCGTACCACGCCGTTTGAGGGTTGCATTGCCCACGGTGCCCTTTGTGCCATCATCATCAGTGCCGCGGTAGCCACCAAGTTTCCGGGCCCGGGCAGTATTTACGCCGGGCAGGAAATGCGCTTCAAGAAACCGGTGCGGCCCGGGGATACCCTCACCGCCCACTTAAAGCTGGTGGAAAAAAAGCGCCGGGGTAACATCGTGCTGATCGATAATCTGATCGAAAACCAGAATGGCGAAACCGTGTTCACAGGGCTATCCACGGTGGTGGCCCCCACGGAAAAAGTGGTGGCCACGCCGGTGGAACTGCCCCGGGTGGAACTGGTGGACTGACGGTTTCCTAACGGGCCAGGTAGCGCATACCCTCTTCCAGCCCGTGCAGGGTCAGGGGGTACATCTTGTTGTCAACCAGTTTACGGGTCCACTGCAGGGAGGTGGTGTAGTCCCAGGTGGATTCCGGCTCCGGATTGAGCCAGATCACTTTCTCAAAATGATCCTTGATCCGCCGCATCCAGGTTTCACCGGTTTCCTCGTTCCAGTGTTCGACGCTGCCCCCCACGGAGCTGATTTCATAGGGCGACATGGTGGCATCCCCCACAAAAATCACCCGATAATCGCTGCTGTAGGTATGCAGCAGATCCCAGGTATGGGTGCGGTCCCCCCAGCGGCGGTTGTTGTCGCGCCAAACCCCTTCGTAGAGGAAATTATGGAAGTAGTAATACTCCATATGCTTGAACTCCGCCCGACAGGCCGAGAACAGCTCCTCACAGGTTTTCACATAGGGGTCCATGGAACCGCCCACGTCGAAGAACAACAATACTTTGACGCCGTTGCGTCGTTCCGGCACCATTTTGATATCCAGAAAACCGGCGTTTTTCGCGGTGGAGGAAATGGTGTCATCAATATCCAGCTGATCCGGCATGCCCTCGCGGGTGAACTTGCGCAGCCGGCGCAGCGCCATCTTGATATTACGCACCCCCAGCTCCACGGAATCATCCAGATTACGATACTGGCGCTTTTCCCACACCTTAACCGCCTTACCGGTGCGCCCGGGCCCGGCCATGCGAAAGCCCGCCGGGTTCTGACCGTAGGCGCCAAATGGCGAGGTGCCACCGGTGCCGATCATTTTGTTACCGCCCTGGTGCCGCTTATTCTGCTCTTCCAGGCGCTTTTTAAACTCTTCCATGAGTTTGTCCAGGTCACCCAGTTGCTGCAGTTTCTCGTACTCTTCCTTGCTCAGGGTTTTTTCGATTTCCTTACGCAGCCAGTCATCCGGAATCATGGCATCCAGCATATCGTCCAGCACTTCCAGGCCGTCAAAATATTTCTTGAACGCCTGATCGAATTTATCGAAGTGCTTTTCGTCTTTCACCATTACCGTACGTGACAGGTAATAGAATTGTTCCATATCCGCATACACCGTGCGCTGTTGCAGCGCCGCCAGCAGATCCAGATATTCCCGGATGCTGACGGGGACCTTGCCCCGGTGCAGCTCGAAGAAGAAATCGATCAGCATAATCAGCTCTCACGTCGGTGCATGAATGCCAGGCGCTCCAGCAAATGTACATCCTGTTCGTTCTTCACCAGAGCCCCATACAACGGTGGAATTGCGCTCTTGTTGTCGCGATTGCGCAGGACGTCTTCGGGGATATCATCCGCCAACAGCAGCTTCAGCCAATCGATTAACTCAGAGGTGGAAGGTTTCTTTTTCAGTCCCGGCACTTTGCGCACATCAAAGAACACTTCCATGGCCTCTTTAATCAGCGACTGCTTGATACCCGGGAAGTGGACCTCCACGATCTGCTGCATGGTTTCCTTGTCCGGAAAATCAATGTAGTGGAAAAAACAGCGGCGCAGGAAGGCATCCGGCAGTTCCTTTTCATTGTTACTGGTAATAATGACGATGGGGCGCTGGTTGGCGTGAACCATTTGCTGCGTCTCGTAGACATAGAATTCCATCTTATCCAACTCCTGCAGCAGGTCGTTGGGGAATTCGATGTCCGCTTTATCGATTTCATCGATCAGCAGCACCACCTGTTCGTCCGACTCGAAGGCTTCCCAGAGTTTGCCTTTCTTGATGTAGTTGCTGATGTCGTGAACCCGGTCATCCCCCAGCTGGGAATCCCGTAACCGGGACACCGCATCGTATTCGTACAGCCCCTGATGGGCCCGGGTGGTGGATTTGATATGCCATTGAATCAGCTTCAGCCCCAGCCCGGCAGCCACTTCTTCGGCCAGCATGGTTTTGCCGGTGCCAGGCTCGCCCTTGATCAGCAGCGGACGCTGCAGGTTAATGGCGGCGTTCACCGCCAGCCTGAGCTCGTCGGTGGTAACGTACTTCTCGGTTCCTGTGAATTGCATAATATTTGCCTTGACTGCGGTTAAATGGTGCCATTATAAACCAAACCGGCCCCCAATTCAGGGAGCCGGAATGGACAAACCACATACTTTAACCGTCAGCCAGGGCACTGGCCAGGGCCGCAGGCGCCACCACCGTGGCGGAAATCATCGGTTCACAGGCTGGGATCGGCCACCTGTACCACCTCTCCTCCGCGCAGGATGGAGCCTGCCGCTGCGGGAAGAACAGCCACTGAATCCGCATTTTCCGTACCGGAAACCGTCGTCACAGCGCTGTCCTGGCTTGCAGCGGCGGGGGCAGCCGGACCGGGCCGGGCCCTGTCGGCCGCCCGGGGGGCTTCAGCTGCACTGGCGGCGTCTGCCATGGCGTCCACCGGCCCACCATTTGCCATCGGTGTGGCCACCGCTTCCGCCGCTTCCCGGGCGCTGGCAGCCTGGGCCAGTGCCAGGCGCTGCGCCTGTTGCAGGCGCTCCAGCGTGGCCATCAGCTGGGCCTGACACTGGTTGAACCGGCCCTGTGCCAGGCTCAGGGCCGCACCGCGGCCACTGCCGGCCGCGAGTTTTTCGGCTTCATTTTGCGCCACCGCCAGGCGCTGCACCACCCCAGCCACCGCCTTGATACCGTTAGTGGTGGGGCTGCTGGCGGCCGCCAGCTCACGACCGGCATCGCAACTGGCCAGGGCCGTGCTGTAGGCGGCCTGGGCCCGATCCCGGCGTTGTTGCTGCAGTTGCTGCTGCGCCTGCGCCAGGGCAATTTTTTCCACCAGACGGTCACAGACCCGCAGTCTGACGCCCACCGAGCCTACCCGCAATACGGTGGGGGTGATGGCCAGAGCCTGATCCCGCTGCTGCTGGAACTGTTCAAAGGCCGCATTGGCGGTATTCAGATCGGCCCGTTCCAGGGCATCCCGCGCCGCGTTACAACGGGCCAGCCCCTCCTCCACTAAAGGCATGGCCTCCGCCCGGGCGATATTATCCTCCACCAGCTGGCAGCGACGATGCTCGCGGGCCGCGAAGCTGTTGGTTTCCAGCAGTCCGGGCTGGATCACCCGAGCCTGTTCCAGATGCGACAAATAACGGTTGAATTGCTCCCGGGCCGCCGCCGTATCGGCGCGACTGAGTTTGGATGCCTGGTTACAGTAAGCCACTCCTGAACGAAACACACCATCCGCCGCAGTGGCGGCTGTGTCCTGGGCCATGACGGGGGTCACCATCAGTGCCAGGCTGGCAATTGCTAACATCCGGTTCTTCATGCTTTTCATCCTTTAACTGACGAACTGTTGCTATCCACAAGGCTAGCAGTGATCCCCCGGGGATGACGCCGAAAAGGTTGATAGACCGCACAGGGAAGCAGGCACTGAGTGGCATTTACAAAGGTTGGTGCCGACACTGTGATTCAGTGCACAGCGGTGGTGTGATTGAAAAAGCCCAGCAGGGGAGTAGAATCGGTGGGCAATCGCCGCAACCTTCAGGAACCTCATCATGGCTAAGATTTACGACGATAATTCCCTGACCATCGGCAACACGCCTTTGGTGCGGTTAAAGCACCTCACCTCTCACAATGTGCTGGCCAAAATTGAAAGCCGCAACCCCGCGTTTTCGGTGAAATGCCGCATTGGCGCTAATATGGTGTGGCAGGCGGAAAAGGACGGCCTGCTAAAGCCGGGGATGGAACTGGTGGAACCCACCAGCGGTAATACCGGGATTGCGCTGGCGTTTGTGTGCGCTGCCCGCGGCTATGTTTTGACCCTCACCATGCCCGCCACCATGAGCCTGGAACGGCGCAAGGTACTGAAAGCACTGGGGGCGAATCTGGTACTGACGGAAGGCCCTAAAGGCATGAAAGGGGCCATCGACAGGGCGGAGGAAATTGTTGCGAACAGCAACGGCAAAGCCATTATGCTGCAGCAGTTTGATAACCCCGCCAACCCCGCCATTCATGAGCGGACCACCGGCCCCGAGATCTGGAACGACACCGACGGCGAAGTGGACATTCTGGTGGCCGGTGTGGGCACTGGCGGCACCATTACCGGGGTCAGCCGTTACCTCAAGCACAGCTGTGGCAAAGCCATTCAGGCGGTGGCGGTGGAGCCGGTGGACTCGCCGGTGATTACCCAGACCATGGCAGGCCAGGAGCCCACCCCGGCGCCCCATAAAATTCAGGGCATCGGCGCCGGTTTCGTGCCCAAAAATCTGGACCTGAGCGTGGTGGACGCGGTGGAACAGGTGAGTAACGAAGACGCCATTGAGTTCGCGAAATTGCTGGCGGAAAAAGAGGGCATTCTGGCGGGTATATCCTGCGGTGCGGCTTTGTGTGCCGCCTTGCGGGTGGCGGAAAAACCGGAGAACAACGGCAAGACCACCGTGGTGGTGCTGCCGGACTCCGGGGAACGCTACCTCAGCTCGGTGTTATTCCAGGATGTGTTCGGCGACGCGGAAAACGTTCAATAACCAGCCCCGGCAGTCACTTCGACCCCCGCGTCAATCTCCGTCTTGACGATGGGGGGCGGGTTTTCGTGCCACCCTGTCAGCCCAGGCCTGATAATCGGTATTGTCCCCGGCAAAGATTTCAAACCCGGCAAAATACCAGCCATCGTCGCCACCAGGCGCAATCCACTTTAATTCCGCTGTGAGAAAGTAGCGCTCCACTTCGCCGGTGAGCTCCACCAGAATATCGGTAATCAGCCCCTGTTCCACCGGCTCACTCATATAGAGCTTGAGGCCGGACGCGGAAAGGTCGACAGTCTCGCAGGCAATCACTTTTTGAATAAAGTCGCCTTCCTCATCGGCCAGCGTCAGCTCCAGATAAGCATCGGCGGTTCGGGTCTGACGTTTTTGGCGCCGTTGTTCGTCCATTGTGGTTCCTCTTTTTTACCCCTGTTTTTCCTGCTGAATGCTGCGGACGATTCGCTCCAGGGAACTGTCAAAACCACGTCCCGTATCCACGATGCTCACCACACCCAGTACCAGTAAACGGGCCAGCTCCCGTCGCTGTATTTCCATGACTTTGATACCCAGGCGATTGACGAATACCAGTTTGTCACTGGCCTTGATACGGACCGCCAGTTTGCATCGCTGTTCGCCCTGGGTGGTCTCCTGGCTCAGCCAGCCACCCACCTGCAGGGCATCGATGGCCGCCAAAGCGGAGTTCATTTCCTCTTCAGTGACTTCCCGCGCCGGCAGGTAATCCGGGTAATCTTCCGGCTCGGCAGAGGTGAGCGGGGTGGCGGGGTCCACCGCTGTGACACCGGTAGCCGGGGTTTGCGGTGTCTCCTCGACGGTACCCTCCCCCGGCGCGGGTGCCGGTGACACCGGATCAGCGGTCTGCGTCACCTGCGCCTGCGCCACAACAGGTTCCGGCGACTGCGCTCGACGGCGTTTTTGTGCCTGCTGCTGGTCCTGCCATTGCCGGTATAGCCGCTGCAACGCCGCGTCCAGTTCCCGATCCCAGAACCATTGTTCCGCCACCAGCTGCACGACTCCCCCTTCCAGCCCCAGAGCCAGTTGCACTGCGGTTTTCCTGGCCACCGAACTGCCGGTCTGACTGATCAGCACCCAGGGCTCTTCCGCCGCTCCCTTCAGCACGATCCGGCATAACTCGTAACCCCCACCGGCGGTGCGCAATCGCAGCCAGGCACCCTCCTCCAGCGCGTCGATGGCTTCCATTGACTTGGCCGACACCCGGATCAGCTGCGCTTCCAGCACGGCAGGATCGGGTTGCGGTATCGCCGCCAACACCCCGGTCTCGGGCACCGCCCCATTTACCAGCGCCGTCAGCGCCAGTTCCAGGGGCTCCAGGGCGGTGTCCCGGCCGGCGCTGTCATCCGCCACACTCAACAGCAGATCGCGCAGATTGCGCATCAACACCGGGAAAAACGTGCGATGCTGTTCCATTTGCTGCCCTTGCAGACAATCCTCACACAAGGCCACCAGAGATTCCGACGTGCGCAGTTGCCGTTTCCAGGTGGCACCCTGTTCACCCTCCCGTTGTGACACCAGACGCAGGGAGCGACGCCATTCTCCATGTAAAAACTGATTGACCGCCAGCGGCAGCATCCGGCCGGCGGCAATGCGATTCAACTCCCGAATCACCCGGGGTTCCGCCACCTGTTCGCGCTGGCGCCGGATTTCCAATTCCCGTAACCGGCCCTGAATCCGCTGTACTTTTTCGGTTTCACCGGCGAACCAGCTCTGCGCTTCGATACAGATACTGTTAACCTGGCCGATCCTGCCACTGAACTGCGTCAGCAGGCGATCGGCAAATTGCTGCAAGCGCTGCCGTCGCTCGTTACCCCGCGCGGTGTCGGTGCTGCTCAGCAGTAATTGATAGGACTGATTGAGAAACCGGCGCAGCAGATTCTGGCGGGCGAAAAAGAAGGAATAATCCATCAGTGCGTAGCGGATCACCGGTATTCGCAACCGGGCAAACCAGTGCCTGGCCTCGGCATCGGTTTCCCACTCCATCGCACAGCGGTCAAACAATTGATCCAGTAGCACGATGGCGCCCCAGTCCGCGGTGGACACCGGTAACGCCACCGGCATCTCCGCACACAACGGTATTAACTGTCCGCTGCAGCTGTCCGCCAACGGGTCGGCATCGTGCTGGGCCTGCTGCAACTTATCAAACAACAATGCCAACCCATGACGGGAGCGCTGAGGAACCAGACGCACCACATCAGTGGCGGGCGCCGTGGCCGCCAGACCCAATATTTCCACCACCAGACGGGCACCGATGCGCATGAGGTTCAGCCGGAAATCCGGGTTGGCAGATGCCGGCGCAATTCCGCCGCCTGCTGTTGCAGTCGGCGGTGACGGGCCGACTTGCCAAAATGATTGAGATAGCGGGTGGCAAAAGACCATAGCGCCCGCTGTAAATCCCCCTGTTTACGGGGCAACACATGAAAGTGCACATGAGGCACGTGCTGATTGGCGGCCGGCCCATCGTTCAGAAACAGGTTGTTGCCGTCACAGGGCAGTGCGCTGGCTTTCTGGGCCAGGATCACCTGATGACAGACTTCCATCAGATGGGCGCGCAAGGCCGGGGCCAGTTGCTCCAGCCACATGGCGTGCTGGCGGGGAATCACCAGCACATGGCCCGGTCGCATGGGATATAGATCCATGAATGCCAGCACCAAATCATCTTCATATACCAGGCTGGCCGGCGCCTGGTTCCGCGCAATCGCGCAGAATACGCAGTCTGGCACAGATTCAGACATAGCTTCCTCAGACACTGCCATCAATCCTTGCTGGGATTATCCAGCATGAATTCGTCGTGATCAAAATCGGGGTACTTATCAGCACCGTCGTCGTCTTCCGTCCCGGGGTCCGCCGCCGCGGACGACTTTTCCGCCACATCCTTGTCCCCGGCTGCAGCGGTCTCCGCCGCTTCCTGATCCGGGAATACCGTGGGTTGTTCCAGCATTTCATCAATGGTCTGATTGAGCTGTTCTTCAGTCTGTTCCCGGGCCTCATGTTCACTGAGCATCAGGTCCAGATCCTCCAGACTGTCAGCGTCCAGTTCATCGTCCACTTCGATCAGCTCATCCTCCACCAGATCATCCAGCGGCTCGGCGTCATTGACATAGGCGGCCTCCGGTTCCTCTGCTTCGGCCTCCGGCGCCGGTGCGGCATGGGCGCCTGCGTCCGCCTCCGCGACGCGAACCTGGGTGGCCTCTTCATCCGCCAGCGCAGGGTCCTGAGTGGGCTCCGCGGACGCCTCTGCGGTTGCCTCGGCAGTGGCGCTGACCGGCGTCCGCTGTTGCTGCAGGCGGGTGATTTCCTCCACCACTTCATCCTGCTCGGCGGCGGTGCGCCGCCG
>MDSW01150499.1_pt1 | contig 10514 bp, 8 predicted proteins | sample 811171 | NCBI WGS metagenome assembly MDSW01 (sample SAMN05326641, study PRJNA326480) | marine metagenome | isolation source: seawater | place: Atlantic Ocean: North West | collected 2012 | reverse complement strand
CCTAAATATAACAACTGCCACTTTAGCTCAGCTGGATAGAGCAACGGTTTTGTAAACCGTAGGTCGTCGGTTCAAGTCCGACATGTGGCTTTCCTCTCATGAGGAATAGGTGGTGTTACCGCTATTTCGGACAGGGGTTCGATTCCCCTCATCTCCATTGCCAAGGGGATGCCATGGTTTCGACGGGGTTGTAGGGACATGACTGAAACCTGCTTGGATAAGCAAAAACATACACGCCAAGAAACGTGTCTCTGCTGCGAATAACATCGTAGCATTCTCCCGCACTCGCGAACTCGCGACTGCCTGAATGGGAGATCGGGGTTAGGTTAGCCTTGTTACCCAAGTAACTGACTGGGGGTGTGATCCCCCCTCCTATCACAAGGGAGATTGTATGGACATCAAACTCTGGTATAGTAAGACCATGGAGAAGTGGCGTTGGACACTAATGGATTCCAATCAACCATTTGACCAACATGGCGGCGAAAGAGAAGATTTTCATGATGCAATGGGTGATATTACTAAGACGGTAGAGTACATCTTAGAAGAAAGACGAAAGGGTGGTATGATTCATCCTGAATGGGCAGACGGATTTGTGGGTAAATAATGTATAGTCTTTGGATACACTTAGAAGCGTTCTTCATGGTTGTCGTATTGAATTGTGTTCAACCAGTCAACTGGAAGTATTGTTATCGAGTGGACCAATGGCTCATTCCAGACGTGATAGAAGGATATAAATTATGGTCTGGACAGACACATCCTTATCAGAATGAAAAAGATTATTTGAAAAAAATTGATAAATAATTGTCCGTGTGAAGGAAGTGCTAAGAGGGGGTGACCCCTCTTTTCTTTAATTTGGATTACCATGTTTGAAATTAATGAAAAAGGAATAGACGTTGTTCAAGTCACTGGTATTGGACCCAGAGGCATCAACGTAATGATTCTAGATAATTTTTATCAAAACCCTGATGAAGTAAGAGAACTTGCTCTTAAGGGAAGAAAAGAATCACATAAAACTACATTCGGTAGATCTGCATTTCTGCCGACATGGGAATTTGCAGCTAAAACAAAACATATATTTGATGGAATATGTTTTGATCAAGATTTATGGTTTACTGAAACTGATAGAGAAATATATGAAGAATCTTGGAAAAATGCAGGGTTCATGGTTCAGTATACTAGAGAAGAAGAGTGGAAGTCTGACCCCAAGATTCTAATTCCACATCAAGAGAGTTATCCTCTAGAATGGAAACCATGCCAATTTGTGTTAAAGATCTGTCTAAATAATGAATTTGAAAATCATTCTGGTGAAGAGATTTACACATTCATGAGTGAAACGACTGTTGCTAAACCAATGGATTCCGTTTATAAAGATGAACTATCAAAACCAACAGAAGAAGCATGGAAAGATTTGGGTATTACTATCGATAGTTCTGTGACGTGGGAAAAAGTATCAACCATTCCCATGATATATAACCGCGCTATCTTATTCCAGAGTCAGATATTACATAGACCACAAATAGTTCCCAATACATTCAATGATCACGACCGTATGGAACAGATTTTGTTTTTGTAGTTCTTGAGTCTTGTCTAAATAACAAAAGAAGAGATCCTACTTGAGCAGATAAAATGCCTCTATCAAGATTAGAAAATTTCCTTAAGAATGCTGAAGGTAACATTTTATATGTAAACCCTTCTGACTTTGATGCTACTGACAGTATCGAAAACAGGGGAAATTCCCAGACACGTCCTTTTAAGACAATTCAGAGAGCACTCATTGAGGCTGCTCGTTTCTCTTATCAGAGTGGAAAGAATAACGATAAAATCGACAGGACTACTATTCTAGTATATCCTGGCACTCACTATATTGATAACCGCCCTGGTTATACCATTATCAATAATAATGGTTCTGCTGAGTATAGAATGAGAAAGGAGACGGGTTGGGAACCCTCCACTCTCAGTCAGTTCACAACAGAAACTAATTTTGATGTACTAGACATCAATAACGAATTATATAAGTATAACTCTACTGAGGGTGGTGCTATCCTACCTAGAGGTACGTCTCTAATTGGTCTGGATCTCCGTAAGACTAAGATTCGTCCTCTATATGTACCTGATCCTGAGTCTGACGATAAACTCTACAGTTCTGTCCTCAGAGTTACTGGTACTTGTTACTTTACTGCATTTACTATCTTTGATGCTGACATTTCTAAGCCAGCATACTATGACTATGATAGTAATACCAAGACTCCTACATTCTCTCACCACAAACTTGCAACCTTTGCTTACGCAGACGGTCTAAACAACGTTCTTATTAATGGTGGTGACAGTGGACTCACTGACCTTGACATGTATTACTTCAAGGTTGCTAGAGCATACGGTGACTCTTCTGGTCGTCCTCTTGGTGACTATCCTACATTTGATGACTTTGAACCCAACGTAGACGAATTTAGAATCGTTGGTGACATTTCTGCTGACCCTGTTGGTATCTCCTCTATCAAGGCTGGTGATGGTAATACACCAAGTCAGATCATTACTGTTGATACTGGTAAACCACATGGTCTATTCAAAGATACTCCTGTTCTTATTGCTGGTATTACTACTAGTATCAATTCTTACAATGGATCTTTCCTCGTTGACGAAGTAGTTACTGACACAAGATTTAGATATAATACTCCTTCTATTCCTAGTAATGCCCTACCTACAGCACAGGAGATTCAAAACTCCTCTGTTATTATTGAACCAGATACTGTAGGTTCTGCATCACCTTACGTCTTTAACTGTTCACTCCGTTCTGTTTACGGTATGAACGGTCTAGATTGTGATGGTGATAAGGCAACTGGATTTAAATCTATGGTTTGTGCCCAGTTCACGGGTATTTCTATTCAAAAGGATGATAACTCATTCATTCTCTATAACCGTGACACTGCCATCTTTAATGATACAACAACTGTAGCAGAGTCGGAGAAACCTCTACACTCTAACTCTAGGGCAATCTACAAACCAAATTATGAAACCTCTCACATGAGAGTTAGGAACAACGCTGTTGTTCAGTTGGTGTCTGTGTTTGCTATTGCATATGCACGTCACTTCCATGCAGAGAGAGGTGGTGACGCATCTATTACCAACTCTAACTCTAACTTTGGACAAACTGCTCTTGAGGCATCTGGATTTAGACCATTTGCTTTTGATAGAGATGATGTTGGATATGTTACTCACATCATTCCTCCTAGAGAACTTGTTCAGGAAGAGGGCACTGCTTCTTGGTTGACTCTTGACACTCAAAAAACTATTGGTGTTGGTGTTACTGAGAGACTATACATCTTTGCATATGATACTGAAGAGATTGTACCACCTGCACAGGTTGACTCTTTTAGAATCGGTGCTAAGAAAGGAGAGATGTTGTATCTCTCTCTTGTTAATACATTATCTGGTCAGGCAGTACAAGAAACCTATGAGACTCCAATTCTCATGCAGGTTCCTAGTGGAATCGGTACTTCCTCACAAAAAGAATATAATGTTATTAGAAACTCTGGTGTAAACGCCATTGTATCTAACGTTCTGCAATTCTATACTAATCACCAGTTAGTTAATGGTGAGAAGATTAGAGTATTCTCCAATACTGGTGAGACTCCAAGTGGTATTATTAATGATAAGATCTACTATGCAATCGCTGGTGGTAATCTTGCTGCTGACAGAATTCAGTTAGCATCTACCTTCAACGATGCTCTTGCTCGTAGACCACTAACAGGTATAGCTAATGGTGGTGGTAAACTAACAGTATCCTCTACTGTATCTGATAAGAATCCTGGCGATCCAGGCCACCCAATTCAGTGGGATGACCTGAACAAGAACTGGTATATTCTTGCTCACCCAAGTCTTACTTATAACAAGATCTTCCCAGCACTCAACACTATTGGTGTGGGTGTTATCGGTAAGGAAACTGGTACTACTTACATCAAACGTAGAGTTGATAACAGATCCCTACTTGATAGACTTTATAGACTTAGATATGTTATTCCTAAGGAACACGTTAATGCTCGTGCTCCTAAACCTGGTTTTATTCTACAAGAATCTAAGACTGTAGGTATTGGTAGTGCTTCGTTCTTGACTGCTGATCTAAGCAATCCAACACAACTTAGGAACCCTAAGATCATCAAGAATGCGACATATAGTTCGCAGGTGATGACGTTCACTACAGAAGAGAGACATAGACTACAACCTGGCGACCTTGTAACTATTAGAAATGTAGAGAGTGTTAACAATCCACTCAACACATTTAAGATTGGTTTTAACGGTGTTTTCCCTGTTGATACTGTTGTAACTGCAAAACAGTTTACTGTTGCAGGTATCAGTACAGATCCTGGCGCTTTCCTTAACGAGAACAACCAGAGAACAACACAACAACAGATTGAGGATCTTCCTACTGTACAGAGATCTAAGGCAGTAGATACCTTCACTGTTTATAGAGTTGCTGAGTCTAGACCACACATTCCTGGCACATCTGGACAGGATGGTGTATATAACATCACCATGATCTGTGGATCTATTCCACTAGACAAGGATCTTGGATTTGGTGTATCTATGAAGTCCTTCTCTCAGGACGTTAGAAACCTATATCCACAACAGGATAGAGATAACTATGAGTCTGATCCACAACCAGCAATCACATATGCAAATGCTGAGGTTATTGGTGAGGTAATTACTAATGATAGAAAGAAATCACTTACCCGTGAGGCCCTTTCCTACTTCATGCAGGGTCAACAGGTTGGTTTCGCTGTAACTGGTGCCGTTATCACTGGTACAGGTAACACCACTGTAACTCTATTCACAAACGTTGAACACAACTTCGACAGTATTAAGAAGGTCAGTCTCGTTAATCCTGGCGGTGGATATAACAATGGATCTGGTATTGCAACTGTAATCTATGGTGCAAACCTTGAGAACAATCAACTTTCTGGAAGAAATGCTGCTGCAAACGTAACCGTATCTGCTGCTGGTACGATCACCACCATTGAAATGATTGATGGTGGTTCTACTTATGGTGTAGGTAACACCATGACTATCTCTGCTTTCCCAGCAGGTGCTCCATCCACTGATGCAGTTGTAGAGGTTGATGAGATCTTCAGTAACGTTGGTGATGGTCTAACTCTATCTGGATTTGAGATTCCAGAACTTAATGGTACATTTAAGATCGTAGATGTTCCTAGTGGCAAGTCTGTATCTGTTGAGATTGGAACTACTAGATCTCTAGATCCATACTACACACCTAGAGATGATAGAAGACTACCAACTTATACTCTTGCAAACGTTGGTACTGCTGTTACCTTCATGGATGTTACCAGAGAAACTGGTATCGCCACTGTTAGAACTGAAGGAAACCATACTCTAGTTGCTGGTAACTGTTTCACCATTCATGGTCTAAACAACCCACTATTTGATGATAGAACCTTTGTTGTTGATGACGTAGAACCAAATCTACCACTAAGAGGTATCCAATTTAATGTTGGTATCATTACCTCTGGTATCTCTACTTCATATAATATTGAGGCATCTAGACTATTCGGTACTGGTATTAGTGCTAACGGTAAGACACTGGGTCTTGGTGAGAATAATCTGCCAGGTAGATCTGCGTTCTTCTACACAGGTATTTCCACAAGTATTGCTGCACCACTAACCAATACTGATACAACTATCACACTAACGGATACTAATGGTTTCCAACGTGGTGACTATTGTATGATTAATGGCGAAATCGTTAGATTCGTCAACAATAACTTGAACAAGGTTCTCCGTGGTCAGTTTGGTACACTATCTGTATCTGCTCTAGTTGGATCTACAATTAAGAAGATCAAGATCCTGCCAATGGAACTTCGTAGACCTTCTATTCTTCGTGCATCTGGTCATACATTTGAATATCTTGGTTATGGTTCTGGTAACTATTCTACCTCTCTACCACAGAAACAGGATAGAGTTCTTTCTGACCAAGAAACACTTTCTGCACAGAAGAAGGAACTAGATGGTGGTACTGTTGTTTACACTGGTATGAACGACAGTGGTGACTTCTTCACTGGATATAAGAAACTATCTTCTATTACTGGTGAAGAAGAAGTCCTAGAGGCTCCTATTTTCTCCTACACTGGTGATGATGCCGAGGCAGAAGCAAGTAAGAGAGTATCTGGTGTATTTGATGAAATTCTTGTTAGAGAGTCGATCACTGTTGAGGGTGGTGACAATAACAACAGAACATCCCAGTTCTATGGACCAGTCAACTTCACTGAGAAACTAACAAGTAACTCTGTTGATGGTATTGAAACAGTCAACCTATTCCTTAGAGGTGATGCTCCACAGGGTAAACTACTCACAGTTGGTATCTCTACTCCTACTGGTACTAAGAGAGCAGGTGACCTATCCTTCGATGGTATTCCTGATGCTGGTGGATACCTTGGACACATCTTTGCTGAAGGTGAGTGGAGAAGATTCGGTGTTATTTCTCAGGAGAGAGATAGAAACTTCCTCAAGGTAGATCAGATTGGTATTGGACAGTCTGGTATTGGTGTATTCAACTTCAAGGATGCATTTGAAGTCAATGGTGTTGCCAAGATCAAAGACTTGTTTGTCTCTGGTATTGTTACCTTCGCATCTAACCAGTCTTTCGCTGGAGTTTCTTACGATACTCTGGTAGTTAAGAAGGTTGCTAACTTCTGGGGTTACAATACTTCTGGTGGTGTATCCGATCAGGGTATTCCTTGGGAGAACTATGGTCACTACACTATTGTTGATGAGGGTGGTACAGCAAGACTTAACGACATGGAAGTCGTTGGTACATATGCTACCTTCAAACCTTCTGTTGCTCTGCATGTAGAAGGACCATATAAGTCCACATATGCTGGTGTCAGTACTTGGTCGGGTACTGTCGAGTTCGGTAACATTAACGTTAACAATGGCACGATCTACGGGTATAACCTTCTCGGTGTTAATGCTGGTATTGATACGCTTGAAGTTCGCAAGGACCTTTCGGCAAGATATGGTATTATCACCGACTTTGCGTCTACTGACGCTTCTATTGCGAGGGGTTATTTAGATGTAGGTATCACAACTCTCTCTCACGTTGGTACACAGTATGTAAATGAAAATAGAATCTTCACTGGTATTATTACCAACGTAAGTTTCTCCAACCATCTGGTTGGTCCTTTGGGACAGATTGATGTTGGTATTGTTACTAACTTGTCTGGTACTAATGCTACCTATGAAAATATCACTGGTACTGCTGTAACTGCAACCGACCTACACTTTAAGGATGACCTCTTTGGTCCTGATGCATACATTCAGTCTGGTATTATTACTGCATTTAGAGCAGAGTATATCGGTGGTATTGGTAATGCTGGTGCTAATCAACCCACACTACAGATTAACGTCAACTCTGGTATCATTACATCACTTGTAGGTACTGCTGCTACCATGCAGGAGATCTACATGAATCCTAATGGTAGAATTACCACACCATTCATCTATGGTAACACTGGTATTATTACTAACTTCGGTGATGGTAGTAAGGTTATCAACATCAAGTGTGGTCAAGGTAAGGGTATTGCCTATCAGTGGGAATCTACCGCAACTAATGTTCCACCATTTGTTGTTCAATCTACAAGTAAGGTTAACAACCTGAACGCTGATCTCCTAGACGGATTGAATACTTCTTGGGATGACCAGTCAGGCAATAGTATTGTTAGAAGACTGAACGGTGATTCTAAGTTTGATGTTGGTCACTTTAATAATGTTAACTCTGCTAATGGTACATTTACTGGTGCAATCTCTTGTGACAACATAACTGCCGCTAGTCCTTCTACATTCTCCAGTAACGTTACTATTTCTGGACAACTAACTTGTTCAACTATTAGTGGTACGGTATCCAACGCAACTCTTGCTGATAATGTTAAGGGTGGTGCAAATAGAATTCCGTATCAACAAGCATCAAACGATACTACAACTTCTGGTAATCTTGTCTTTAACGGTACTAAGATGACCGTTAAGGAATTGAAGGTCAATTCTACTGCTGATTGTAGCATCAGTGGTAATGCTAATTCCTCAGATCTTGCTGATAATGTCAAGGGTAGTACTCACTGCATTTTGTATCAGTCTGGTAATAATACTACCAACACTACAAGTAATCTAAGATATTATCAAGGAAAACTACAGTGTGCAGGTGACATTGTTGCTTACTACTCTGACCAGAGACTTAAGACTGACTTCTTAAAATTTGATAATGCTATTGAGAAAATCTGTTCCTTGACGGGTGGAACATTTGAGTGGAATAAAACTGCACAAGATCTTAATCCTGAGATTTGCATCGAAGGTGAAAGACACGCTGGTTTGATTGCACAAGATGTACAGAAGATTCTTCCAGAGGCAGTAACACTTGCTCCAGGAAATAATCCTGATGGTTCGACTGATTATCTAACAATTAAATACGAAAAACTAGTTCCTCTACTCGTCGAGGCGATTAAGGAACTTAAGGGAGAGATCGACGAACTCAAGAAGAAGTAAATGCATCCAGACGAAAAACGGGAGTTTTACAAGGGTTTACGGGAAAGGATTAAACAACTAAGGATGGGGCACCTCTTTGAGGAACCCTGTCCTTTATATGAACCAGAGTGGGAAGAAGACCACTGGTGGGACTGTAGACTAACTTACGATCAGGACGGTGATTATGAGTGACTATTTTGAATCAGATAAGTTTGATGAGGAATGGTATTGCGAAACTAAGATGGGAATCTATGAGTGCAGGATGATGTTGGATCATCTTGATTATGCCATTAAGATGTGGCCTGGAGCCCCAGCAAGACCAGCAGAAGAACAAGAATTTCTGCAAACCATGAAAAATAGATACTTTGCAATGGTTACAGATTACAGTCTGTACAAACAGTTTGGTGGCAAAGTAAATGAAGAACCTCTTGATGATGAGGACTAAATAAATTACTTACGATAATATTATGAACCTCGTAGATAATAATGACTTGAAGGTTTCTGAAGATCTTAAATACGACGTTAGAAGACTGGGTGATCAGCAAAATCATCCAGTCATTGTCGTAGATAATGTTCTAGATGATCCAAATAGTTTTGTAGAGAATATTATAAAGAAACATCCCCTTCAGAAGAATGATACTTCTGGTGTAGGAGTATTCCCAGGCTATCAAAATGCCTTGGACTTGGAGTTTGATGAGTTGAATAAGTTGGTATGTTATCTTATCAATAAAGTTACTGACATTACTATTGAGAACCCAGCAGCAGTTCCGTTTGATTATCAGGTCAACTGTTTGTATAGTGATGTAGAATGTGATAGAATTTGTATCCAACCACATGTTGATCCAGCACTATTTGCTTTTGTTCTTTATTTGAATGATGATCCTGCTGGTGGTACATCATTCTTTTCTCATAAAGCGACTGGTCTTACCATGATGGAACATGTCGATAAGAACTATAAGAGAACTGAAGAGTATTGGGAATATAAAGAGTGGCAGTATGATTTCTTCAAAGAGAAGAGGAAAGAGAAAGTGGCACTCAACTCCAATTTAATGGAGAAAGATACATTTGAGGAAGAACACTTTGTGAAGATGGAATATAATAGGATGGTAATCTATCCAGGCTATGTGTGGCATTCTGCCATGATTCATCCTGATTGGTGGGTAGATACTCCAAGAATTGCACTGGTTGGATCTATTTCTGGACAAGGTATGATTGCTGAATGAAACAACTAAGTGACTACATCTTTCACTTTGAGGATGTTCTTAATAAAGAAGAACATTCTAGATTGTTGCATCTAGCAAAAACACATAAACATGATCCATTAACTTGTCCAGAGAGACAGGAAGATCTTGAAGATGAGTATGCATATTATGATCTACAGGGAACTAGATCACATACACCACTAGAACCCGAAGATGGTGAGATATATGATCTAACTCACAAGGCAATGATGAGAACATTGCCTAAGATATATCAGAAGTATAAAGACTTTCTACCATACTCTGCACCGCCTGGTGACATAGATTACGATAAATATAGCGGATACTGGTTATGCAAGTACCCTACAGGGGGATTCTTGTCATTTCATGCGGATGTTGACGCTGATGCTGCATCTGTCACCTGTATTTTCTTACTAAATGATGATTTTGAGGGTGGTGAAGTATATTTCTGGGGAGAACATAAAGTCAATCCTCCAGCAAATTCCATACATGTATACCCAAGTAATCATCTATTCCCACATGAAGTAAAACCCGTGACCAAGGGAGAACGATATAGTATCGTAGTTTGGTTCGGTTACCACAAAGGATACGATTGGAGTTAAACATGGCAGCAATAGATCTAAATCTGATGCAACAGGTTGCAGATTCGGGTAAGTATCCCTTTCTGTTGAATAGTACTGACGTGTCAAATGTTGCCAAGATCATGGATGCTCATCCAGATCTATTTGGTTTACGTTGGGATGATCCCAAGTCAAAGATGACTGATGGTGG
>MDSW01103500.1_pt1 | contig 10514 bp, 8 predicted proteins | sample 811171 | NCBI WGS metagenome assembly MDSW01 (sample SAMN05326641, study PRJNA326480) | marine metagenome | isolation source: seawater | place: Atlantic Ocean: North West | collected 2012 | reverse complement strand
TGAAATTAAATGAAAAATAAAATTATATTAGGTTCTGCTAATTTTGATCAAAAATATGGAATTAATAAAAATTTTATAAAAAAAAGTGAAATAAAAAAATTATTTAACTTGGCCTCTAAAAACAAAATAAAAATAGTTGATACCTCTCCTCTTTACAATAATTCTGAAAAATTAATTGGATCAATCAATAACAATAGATTTAAGATCATATCTAAGATTCCACAAGAACCACAAAATATTAGAAAAAAAAATATTAAAAAATGGCTTGAAAAAAGCGTGATGACCTCACTTAAAAATCTTAAAATAGAAAAATTTGAATGTTTATTACTTCATAATTCAGATTCCTTGTTGAGTAAAAATGGAAGCGAAATTTATAAGAGCATGAAATTTATGAAAACAAACGCATTTACTAATAAGATTGGTATTTCAATATACGATTTTAATAGATTAGAAATAATTTTAAAAAAATTTAAATTCGATTTGATTCAAGCCCCATTTAGCATTTTTGACCAAAGATTAATAAAATTAGGCTGGCTTAAGAAACTTAAAAAAAAGAAAATAGAGGTTCATGCAAGATCAATTTTTTTACAGGGAATTTTATTAAAGAAATATCAAAAGCTTCCTCGAATAATGAAAAAACTAGATAAATACTGGATTATATGGGATAGATGGTTGAAAAAAAATAAGCTAAGTCCATTGCAGGCTTGTCTGTCATATGTTTTCAACCAACGTCAACTAGATGGTATTGTCATTGGATATGATAACAAAGATCAACTAAATCAAATATTAAAATTAAATAAAAAGAAAAATAAATTTCCAGCACCTAATTTAAAAATTAAAAACATAAAATTAATTGATCCTAGAAGATGGATTAATTAATTAAAATTTATATTTATGAAAACAGTAATTATAGTTCAAGCAAAAATGGGATCAACAAGGCTTTCAGAAAAAATTATGAAAAAAATTGTTGGCATACCGATGATTGGTATTATTTTAAAAAGATTGAAAAAAACTAAAGAAGCTGACGAAATAGTAGTTGCTACATCAAAAAAAAGTGAGAATAAAGTTTTATTAAAATATTTAAAAAAAAGTAAAGTAAATTATTTTTGTGGCAGTGAAAATGACGTTGTAGATAGATTTTATAGAGCTGCAAATAAACATAAGGCTAAGGTCATAGTTAGAATAACTGCAGACTGTCCATTAGTTGATGTAAAAATTGTAGATGAATTTATTAGAAAATTTAAAAAACAAAAACCAGACTATCTTTCAAATTGTTCACCATGGACTTATCCAGATGGTTTAGATGTAGAAGTTTTTAGTTATGATCTACTCAAAAAAGCTCAGAGAAAAGCTACAAAAACCCAAAAACACGACGGCAGCGTTGTTCTTTTTTATGTGAAAGATAATCCTAATAGCATAAAATCAATAAATATCCGCTGTCCAATAAAAAAATTGCCTAGATACAGACTTACAGTTGATGAAGAAGTAGATTTACGCTTAGTTAAAAAAATTTATGAAAATTTTAAACCAAATATACATTTTGGATTTGATGAAATAATTAAATTTGCAAAAAAAAATAAAAAACTTTTTAAAACAAACTATAATATAAAGTTAAACGAAGGATTAAATTTAGATAAAGGACAAAAGCTTTGGAAAAGGGCAAACGTCACAATATTAGGTGGAAATAGTTTATTATCTAAAAATCCAAATTTATTTTTACCAAATAAATGGCCAACATATTTTATTAAATCCAAAGGTTGCAAAGTATGGGATTTAAATAATAAGCCTTACACAGATATGTCGTTAATGGGCGTAGGAACAAATATTTTAGGCTATTGTAATAGTGAAGTTGATAATGCAGTAAAAAATGCCATAAAAAAAGGCAATCTAAGTACACTTAATTGTCCTGAGGAAGTTTTTTTAGCAGAAAAATTATTAAGCATGCATCCTTGGGCAGGAAAAGTAAAATTTGCAAGAACTGGAGGAGAAGCAAATGCTATGGCAATTAGGATTGCTAGATCGGCTAGCGGAAGAGAAAATGTTGCTTTCTGTGGTTATCACGGATGGCATGATTGGTACTTGGCTGCAAATTTAAAAAATAAGAATAATTTAAATAAACATTTGATGCCAGGCCTTGATCCACTGGGAGTTCCTTCAAACCTTAAGAATACTTCATTTGGCTTTGAATATAATAATTTTAATCAATTAAAAGAATTAGTTGATAAAAAAAATATTGGGGTAATAAAAATGGAAGTATCAAGAAGCACACAACCAAATGTAAATTTTTTAAAAAAAGTCAGAAATCTAGCCACTAAAAAAAATATTGTATTAATTTTTGATGAATGCACATCTGGATTTAGACAATGTTTTGGTGGGTTACATAAATTGGTAAAAATCAATCCTGACATGGCAATATTTGGAAAAGCACTAGGAAATGGTTACGCAATTACTGCTATTTTGGGAAAAGAATCTGTAATGGATGGTGCTAAAAAATCCTTTATTAGCAGCACTTTTTGGACAGATAGAATTGGACCAAGTGCAGCCATCAAAACTCTTGAGGTAATGGAAAGGGAAAAATCCTGGGAAGAAATTTCATTTTTGGGAAAAAAAATATTTTTAATTTGGAAAAAAATGTCAAAAAAACACAATATAAAAATTAATATTTCCGGCTTGCCATCTTTAGCAAAATTTAGTTTCAAAAGCAGCAACTCACAGGCATATAAGACTTTTGTTACCCAAGAGATGCTAAAAAATAAATTTTTGGCATCAAATGGTGTTTATTTGTGTACTTCACACAACGAAAGAATATTTAAGAAATATTCAGAACATCTCGACGAAATTTTTTATAAAATTTCTAAATGCGAAAAGGGAAATTTAAAAATATCAAATATATTAAAATATCCAATATCACACACTCCGTTTGGCAGATTAAACTAATTAAAAATCAACTTTTAAAAAATAATTTATGAAAAAAAATTTCTTGGTAACAACTGGATTAAGTGACGAATGGGAATTAATGGAAAACAATTTTATTCTTGGAAAATGGTGTGAACTTAATAAATTTGACTTATCAAATCAAAACTTACTAAAAAAAAATTTTAATCAAATAAAAGTTATAAAAAATACATATCACTGGGAAAGTGACGATAAAAAAAATAAAGATTTTAAATATTTAAAAGAAAAAATAGAGTACTTATTAGATATTATTTCAGAAAAGCTATCTAAAATTCATAAAGTAAATGAAAATAAAGAATACTGGCGAGTCGTCATTTACAGTTGGTTAGCAGTGTACACAATAACAATCTATGACAGATGGGAAATTATAAGAACATTTTTTGAAAAAAATAAAAATAATAATTTTTATTTAAATTCTATTTTAATGAATGATCTAGATTATATTCCAAAAAATCATATAAACTTTTATACTGGCTCACAAACAGATGAATGGAATCATTTAATTTTTTTACGATTAATAAGTTTCTTAAATATAAAAAATTTCGTATTTATAAAAAAAAACGGTATAAAAACTAGCTTTAAAAAAAATATTAATTTTCCTGCAAAAAAACTTCCTATATCTATTCATATTATAAAATCAATTGACGATATAATTTCAAAATTTGCTTTTAAATTTAATAAAATTATATTTGAAAGTTTTCACATACCAAATAAGGAGTATATAAAAATTTGTTTTAAAAATGGATTAATTCCATCCAAATACTCTAATTTTTTCGATATTGATACAAATAAGAAAGATGTATCAATAAGTGACAAACGAAATCAGCTTAAAGATCTTAAACCAACAAATGAAAACAATGATGATTTTACAAAATTTTTGTTATTAAATTTGTATAAAGACATGCCCAAATCTTATTTAGAAGATTTTGACTATATTAAAAAAAAATTTTTACCCTTTGCAAAAAAGAAAAAAATTATTTTTTCTATGTATAGATTATTTCTTAATGATAATTTTAAAATATACGTAGCAGAAACAAAAAAAGTTGGTTCCAAATTTATCTATGCTGAACATGGTGGCGGATTAATATTAAAATATCATCCATTTTTTGATTTTTTCGAAAAGGTATCTGACAAAATAATTAGATGGCATAAAACAAATGAAAAAAAAAATATTTACGTTAATCTTAGTCCAACTCGACCAATTATTAAATTTAAGAATCATAACAGCAAGGGAAAAAACTGCACAATTGTTTTTTGTGAACCTAAAAAATATTTACTTGGATTATTAATAGAGCCTGCTTTAGATCAATCAATCAATTTATTTGATAAATTAACTCAGTTTGCTAGTGGGCTAAAACCTGAAATTAAGTCAAAAATAAAGTTCAGAGCAAAAAAAGAAATTGCTAGCTTTGATTCAGAAAAAAAATTTTCAAAAATATTTGGTGAAAAAACAATAGATAAAGTTTCTCACAAAAATTCATTTGAAAAAGCAGTATTAAATTCCAAATTAGTGATAATGACATACCCGCAAACTTCATTTTCAGAAGCGATGTACTCCAATGTTCCTACAATATTGGTTTTTGTAAAAAACTATTGGCAGTTTTCAAAAGATTCTTTAAATATTTTTGAAGATTTAAAAAAAAACAAAATTGCTTTTGAAGACTTCAACGAAGCCAAGGACCATGTTAATAAATATTGGAATAAGCTAGATCTATGGTGGAAATCAGAAAATGTTCAATTTGCACGTGAAAGATTTTTAAAAAACTTTTTTAACGTAAAATCTAATTGGTACGAAGAATGGTCAGATTACGTTAATTTTTCAAAAAAGATATAAATTTATGAATTTTAAAAAGTTTAAAAATAAAAAAATTTTAATAACTGGGCACACGGGCTTCAAAGGGTCTTGGTTATCACTCTGGCTTGTTTTATTAGGGGCAAAAGTTACTGGATTATCAATAGATCTACCTTCAAAGCCTTCTCATTTTAAAGTTACAGGATTAAAAAGTAAAATTAATCATAAAAAAGCAGATATAAGAAATTTAAAATTGTTAAGGAAAACTATTAAAAAACTTCAACCAGATTATGTTTTTCATCTAGCAGCTCAATCATTAGTTAAGAAATCTTATTACAAACCACTTTTTACTTGGGAAACAAATACAATTGGAACATTAAATATTTTAGAATCTTTAAGAGAAGTTAAGAAGAAATGTATAGTGGTACTTATTACTAGCGATAAAGTATACAAAAATTTAGAGATTAAAAGAGGTTATCACGAGAATGATATTTTAGGAGGCAAGGATCCATACAGTGCATCCAAAACTTCCGCAGAATTTGTAATTCAATCATATATAAGTTCATTCTTTCCTTCAAAAAAAACAAAAGTATTAATTGGAATTGCAAGAGCTGGAAATGTAATTGGAGGAGGAGATTGGTCAGAAGATCGCTTAATACCTGATTGTGTTAAATCATGGTCTAAAAATAAAAAAGTTTTAATAAGAAATCCTAAATCTACTAGGCCATGGCAACACGTTCTCGAAGCTGTTTGTGGATACTTGCTTCTAGCTTTAAATATTGAAAAAAATAAAAAATTTCACGGTGAAGCTTTTAATTTTGGACCAAATAACAGCAAAAATTATAATGTTATTTTTTTAGTTAAATTAATGAAAAAATACTGGAAGAAAGTATCTTGGCAAGTGACAAGAAAAAATAAAAAAAATTTTCATGAATCTAACTTATTAAAGCTCAATTGCAATAAGTCAAAAGCTAATCTTAAATGGAGGTGTATTTTAAATTTTAAAGAAACAATTCGCATGACCACAAATTGGTACAAGCAATATTATTTAAAATCAGATAAAATATATAAAATTTCATCTAAACAAATAAGAGAGTATGAGAATCTTTTAAAAAAAAGATCTATAAAATGATTAAAATTTTGTTAAAAAAAATAAATTGGAAGCCTATATGAAAGTTGTTTTGTTAGCTGGAGGATTTGGAACTAGATTATCAGAGTACACAAAATCAATTCCAAAACCAATGATCAAAATCAAAGGCAAGCCAATGCTTTTACATATTATGAATCTATATGCCAAACATGGGTTTAAGGATTTTTATATTGCCTTGGGATATAAGGGGCAAATAATCAAAAAATTTTTTAATAAAAAATTTTTTGATTGGAATATTAATCTTATAGATACAGGAAAAAACACCATGACAGGAGGAAGATTAAAAAGGCTAAAAAAATATATTGGAAACGAAAGATTTATGATGACTTATGGAGACGGCTTGTCCAACGTAAATTTAAAAAAGTTATTAAGACTCCATAAAAAAAGCAAAAAACTAGTAACATTAACTGCAGTTAGGCCCCCTGCTAGATTTGGAGCCCTGAAACTTAAAGGCCAGCGGGTAAGTTATTTTAAAGAAAAATCAAAGCTGGATGAAGGATGGATTAATGGTGGTTTTTTTGTAATGGAGCCAACTTTTTTAAAATTAATTAAAAATGACAAAACATATTTGGAAAGGGAGCCGTTAGAAAAGGTAGCTGAAAAAGGACAACTAGCAGCCTATAGACACGAAGGATTTTGGCAATGCATGGATACCAAAAGAGATATAGATAAATTAAATATTATTTTAAAAAAAAAAATTAAATTTTGAGCTTTAAAAAAAAAATATTGATAGTAGGTGGCACTGGTTTCATTGGCTATCATCTTGCAAAAAAATCCTTAAAAATAGGATGGAATGTAACTAGTGTTTCAACAAAGCGACCCAAAAAAATAAGAAATTTACCAAAAGTAAAATATTTGTATTGTGATATTACAAATAAAAAATCCCTAGAAAAAAAAATTAATCAAAAATTTGACTATGTTGTAAATTTAGGTGGATATGTTGATCACACAAACAGAAAAAAAACTTTTAAAAGTCACTACATAGGTTGTAAAAATTTAGCAGAACTTTTTTTAAAGCAAATGCCCATAGCTTTTGTTCAAATGGGAAGTAGCGTAGAATATGGAAATTTAAAGTCTCCACAAATTGAAAAAGCTTATATTAATCCTAAATCAATAAAATCAATTTATGGAAAAGCTAAACTTTTATCTTCAATATATTTAATTAATCTTTTTGAAAAAAAAAGGTTTCCATGTACTATTTTGAGATTGTATCTTACATACGGATCCAAACAAGACGTCAATCGCTTTCTTCCAATTATAATAAACGGCTGCATTAAAAATAAAAAATTTCCCTGCTCTAAAGGAACTCAACTAAGAGATTTTGTACATGTTGAAGATGTAGTGGATTCAATACTTAAATCCTTAAAAAACAAAAAAGCCAGAGGACAAATATTAAATATTGGTTCTGGAAAACCAAAAAAAATTAAGTGGATAATCGAACTTGTAAAAAAAATTACACGCGGTGGGCATCCTCAATTTGGAGCCATTAAGTTTAGAAAAGATGAAATTTTAAAACTATATCCAAGCATTAAAAAAGCAAAAAAAACAATTAATTGGTATCCAAAAATACCATTTGAAAAAGGACTGCAATCTACAATTAAATATTTTAATGACAAAACAAATTAACGGACAACCCTTAGTTAGCGTAATAATGAATTGTTACAATGGCGAAGCTTATTTAAAAGAAAGTATTGAAAGTTTATTATCCCAAACCTATAAAAACTGGGAGTTAATTTTTTGGGATAATCAATCTAATGACAAAAGTGCAGAAATATTTAGAAAATTTAATGATAAAAGATTCAAATATTATTACGCTAATAAACATACAGTTTTGTATGAAGCGAGAAATGAAGCAATTAAAAAATCATCTGGCAAATTTATTGCTTTTTTAGATACAGATGATTTGTGGGAAAAAAATAAGCTCGAACTACAAATACCACTTTTTAATGATTCAAAAGTTGGCGTAGTATATGGAAATGTTTTAATTATTAATGAAAAACTTAAAACTAAAAAAATTTTCATGAAAGGCAAAATGCCAAGAGGATTCATTCTTGATGATTTACTAAAAAATTATTGTGCATCATTGCTTACACTTGTCGTAAGAAAAAGCTTTTTAAATATTCAAGCAGCTTTTGATAGTTCATTTAATATAATGGGTGACTTTGATTTAATGATTAGAATGTCTTCTAAATATAAATTTGAATGTGTAGAAAAACCTATAGCATCGTGGAGATCACATTGGAAAAATGAGTCTTTTTTAAAAAAAAATAGCCAAATACAAGAGTTAAAAATTTGGCGCGAGAAAATGAAAGATTATACTTCTATTTTTAATAACAAAAATTTTTTAAAAATTGATGAAAAGATCATTACTCTCGAAGTAGTAAGCCTAATATTAGATAATGACCGCAAAGGAGCAAGATTACAATTAAAAAGAATGCCATTTTCTCTAAGAAAAGTTAAGTATCTAATTTCATTGTTGTTACCAAATAATTTTGTAAGAAAATTTATCTTTTAGTTTTAAAATTTTTTCTGTAACACAAAATAATAGAACCAATTAAAATTAAGTAAGTTGCATTGTTTGTTGTAAAAAGGCTTCCAGTACTTTTTAAAGGAAGCGTTTCCAAAGTTAAACTAATAATTGCTGATAATAAAATAAAATTTTCAAAGTTAATTTTTTTTATAAATTTTATACTTTTGAAAATAAAAAATATAAACGAGAAAGCGATTATCAATACAATGATAGAACCAACAATTCCAGTTTCAGTTAAAACTTCGAGATAATAATTGTGAGGATGTTGGGAGCATAATCGATTTTTTTTGTCAGGAAATAAATCTTCTTCCATGTTTATGCCAGGTATTTCTTTTAGTTTAAGACAATCAAATCTAAAAGCTTTAATTCCATTTCCAAGTATTTTATTAAATTTCCAAGTGTCTATAGCTGTTAAAAATATTCTTTCATGAAAGGATTGATGCCTGAATTTTAAAGAGTCACTTTTTTCACTTTCAGTAGAAGAATCTTTTTTTACAATAGAATTTTTATTGTCTTGTACTAATTTTGGAAAAACTTTTTCTGTAAAAACATACAAAATACCTTTGGCGTCACTATAAAAATTACCCAATCTCATTTTATTGGTATCATTTGACGAAATTAAAAAATTTAAAATTACTAAAAAAACCACAAGACTCGTTAAGAAAATTTTTCTTATTTTAAGATCAAATAATAAAATAAAAAATAGCCCAAATATAAATATAATAAGTGGCATTCTATTACCGGAAAAAAGTATAGCGGATCCCAAAATGCATACTACTATTGAAGTAGAAATAAATTTAAAATAATTTTTATTATTAAAAGTTAAGATTGTAAAAAAAATTGCAAAAAAAGAAAATCTTTGTAGGTATCCTCCCGCTATAACTTCATTGCCAAAAAAACCAGTATTATACCAATGACCCCGCAAACCAATTGTATTAAAGCCAAAAATATATTGAAAAATTATATCTAAAGAAACAAAAATAGTCGCAAAAGTTGTGGTAACAAAAAAATATTTAAACTTTAAAATATTAGCCTGATGTAAATAATATATTGTTATTAGCAATAAGAAAAATCTAAAAAAAAGCATCGATTTTGTAAATCTGGTGAGACTCATACTGCTATCATCTTGAAAATATAAAGATTGAAAAAAACTTAAACTTGTAGATAAAAATACGACAAAAAAAAATAAAAAAATAATTTTAATAAACCAATCTAATTTAGTTCTTAAAATTTTTGACTTTAAATAATAAATACCCAAACCACAAAATAGCAATAAGTTACTATTTACTGCGAAACTTCCTAAAATAAAACTAATTGGAAAAAAAGCAAAAACAAAATTTGTTAGCAGGTGTGTATCATTTTTTATTTTTTCTTCTACAAAAGATTTTATTTTATACATAAAATTTAATATTAATCCCTATATTATTTTATTATATTTCAAAAGCACTTTATTTCTGTCATATTTTTTTTTTGTAACCATATGAGAATTTTTTGATAATCGATTAGCAATCCTTTTATTATTTTTTAGGTAAAGGATTTTTTCTATGAGTTTATCATTGTTACTAAATACCAAAACTTCTTTATTTTTTTTTAATTTTGTATTAACAAAGGAATTAGTACTAACAACTGCTGGAATACCATAGCTCATGTAAGTTAGAATTTTATATTGAAAACCAGTAGATATTTTTACATTGCACAATCCACAAATTGAGTTTGTAATTACATTTTTCAAATTATTTACCTTTCCATGTATAATTACATTTTTATGTCTTTGTAAAAAAAATTTGTTTAAATATCCTATATTTCCAATAACATGAAATTTTATTTCAGGATATTTTAAATTAATTTTTTTCAGGACATTTTTTGAAAAGTCTTTACAGGCTAATTTATTTGGTAAATAATTTATATTGCCAATAAAAATAATTTTATTGTTATTTTTTTTATATTTAAATATTTTTGTATTAAAATTTTGAGCGCTTCCTATAACGCAGATTTTTTCTTTATTAGAAATTTTTTCTCTAGCTTTTTTTGCATCAATATTTGAAACAAAAACTATATTATCAAATTTTTTTAAATTTTTTTTTTCG
>MDSW01005489.1_pt1 | contig 10515 bp, 9 predicted proteins | sample 811171 | NCBI WGS metagenome assembly MDSW01 (sample SAMN05326641, study PRJNA326480) | marine metagenome | isolation source: seawater | place: Atlantic Ocean: North West | collected 2012 | reverse complement strand
TCAGTTAAGAATGATACGATAGATAATAAACTAAAAATAGAAAAAGTATCTAAAATTACAATAAATAAAGAAATTACAACTATAACTAAAAAAACTACTTTGACTTTTATCCCTCTGCCAAAAAGAAAAGAAAAATTATCACTTAGTTTCATTTTTATAAAAATTAAAATTCCTAATAAATAAAAATTTTTTAATTTTTTATTCTGATTAATTAAAGTAAATCTTTTACATCAAGAATACCCAGAACTCTATCTTGATCTAGCACTACAAACTGACCTAGGTTATATTTTTTAACTAAATTAGTAATAACTTCAACTTTGTCAGTGATATCAACTGAGTACGGATTTTTTGTAATAAAATTTATTATCTTGTCGTTATAATTAAATTTTTTCTTTGTTTTAATTAGTCTATTTAAGTCACCAGTAGTAAAAATCCCTGCTAATTTATTATTTTTACTTACGGCAACAGCTGCTCCTTTGTGTTTTTGCAAGGTTACAAGAGTTTCAAACAGAGTTTTGTTTGAATCTATCAATAGATTTTTATTAAAATTAATAGAGGATATTTGCCTCATCTGATTAAGATCTTTTCTAAATAATTTAAAACCAGTGTCTGTAAGAGGGTGGTTAAACATCTCTTTTATTACTTTCATTGGAATTGTTACTGCGTCTACTCCTATTTGATAGCAATCAATTACATGGTTTAGATTTCTAACACTTGAACCCATTACTAGAGTTTTTGAGTTATTTAATTTAAATGATTTTATTATTTTATTTAAATTATCTATTGCGTTGTGTCCTATGTCATCTAATCTGCCTATCAAAGGGCAGATATAGTTTGAATTAATAGACGACGAAATTATAGCTTGGCTTATTGAAAATATTAAATGTAAATTTGTTGAATATTTTTTGCTAATTAAATATTTTGAAGCCTTAACGCCTTCTTCTGAAAAAGGTATTTTAAAAACTAAATTAAAATTTGAACAATTTTTTCTAATTCTTTTAGAATTTTCTATTATTTCCTTTGCATTTTCTCCAAAAGCCTCAACGTGAATTTCTTTTTGTTTTCCAATAACTTTTCCTATTTCCCTTACCATTTCTATATCATCTGACATACCAAAACGTCTTGCGAGGTTAGGATTTGTAGTTATGCCTGCAATATCAAATATTTCACTGTATTTTTTAATTTCTTCTAGGTCAATTGTATCTAGAAAAATTTTCATAGTTTTTATTTATCTTAATTAGATTTATTATTAACAAAATCCCATAATGGTTTAATATTGGTCATTAAATCTTCAAACTCATTAAAAGAAAATTGTGTTGCAGCGTCACACTTCGCACTTTTTGGATTAGGATGCACCTCTATGAATAGCCCATCAACAAAATTAGAAATAGCAGATCTTGCATAAGTTTCGCAAAATTCTTTTTGGCCACCGTCTATTGTATTTGATGAAGGAATTCCGTATTTTCTTACTGAGTGTCCAACATCGAAAAATACTGGATAGTTTAACCTTCTAAGGATCAAAAAAGATCTAGGGTCAACCATCAAATCTCTATAACCAAAACATGTCCCTCGTTCTGTAATGGTTATGTCATTATTACCTGCGCTTTCAATTTTCATTACAATTTTTTCTACATCATTTGGTGACAAGAACTGTCCCTTTTTTACATTTATTTTTTTGCCTGTTTTAGCTATTTCTGTTGTAAGTTCAGTTTGCATACAAAGATAAGCAGGTATTTGTATCACATCAATAAATTTAAATAATTCAAGGTTAAGTTCATATAAATTATGCACATCGGTTATAATTTTATATTTTTTTTTTTTTAACTCTGAAAATATATCTGCACATTCATCATGTCCTAACGTGCTAAAAAAATCTGAGGAAGAACGATTATCTTTTTTATACGAACTTTTGTAAATAAGTTCAAAATTAAATTTTTCTGACATTTCTTTCAAAAAACTTGAGGTTTCAACGCTAGTTTTTAGACTTTCAAGAACACAATTTCCCGCAATTACTTGTAATTTTTTCATTTGAATTTTTTTCGAATATTGCACAAATCTTTATGACTATCAACCCCCCTGGTAAGGTTTTTTGCTCTAAATGCAATTATTTTATATCCATTCTCTAAAACTCTTAACTGCTCTAATCTTTGATCCTTTTCTAAAAATCTTTCTTTTAATTTTGAAAATTTATGCAAAAAATTTTTTCTATATAGAAAAATTCCTATATGTTTTAAATACATATTTTCTTTAGAATTGTTGGTAATTTTTTTTCTTGTAAAAATTATTACTTCATTATTCTTGTTGATAAGAAGTCTAGCCTCATTTGGATTATATATATTTGTTTCCTTTTTTTTAAAATACAATGTTGAAACAGAAAATTTTTGTTTTTTATAAAATAATATACTTTTTTTAATGAGATTTTTAACATCACTAACATTTATAAGAGGCTCATCTCCTTGCAAATTTAAAACCCAATTATATTTATATTTTTTTGAAACTTCCGATATTCTATCTGAGCCTGTTTGATGAGTTTTTTTTGTCATCACACAAGTCATATTATTTCTAATACAGTGATTAAATATTCTTTTATCATCTGTAGCAACTATAGTTTTTGAGCAATTTACTTTTTTGGCCTGATCGTATACTCGCTGTATCATAGTTTTATTACCAATTTTTTTTAAAGGCTTTCCTGGTAGCCTAGTCGAACCGTAACGTGCTGGTATAACTAATAAAACATTAAATTTCATAGCATATATATTATAAAACTTAAAATTAACTATTCTCCACCTGAAATATTTATTACTTCATTTGTGATTAAAGCATTCTTATCTGAACAAAGAAAATATATATATTCTGCAACTTGTTTAGTAGAAGCCATTTTGTTGGTAGGAATTAATTTTATTCTTTTTATCATATTCTTACTTTTATCTTTCGAGTGTAATTTTGTATCTGTCACCCCAATTTTTAATGCATTGATCATAATATTATACTTATAATATTCTTTATATGCCGATGGGAAAAATTCATTAAGATATTTTGAAATTGAGTATGCCATTGTTAAATTTCCCCCTCCAAATTTTGTACCAATACTTGAAGCCAGCAAAATTCTTCCCCATTTATTTTTTTTCATATTTTTTAAAATTTTTTGTATTATTAATAAATTTGAAATATAATTTGCATTTATATGATCAATTAAGTCAGATGGTAAAATTTTATCAAATTTTTTTATCTTCATATATCCAGTCAAACTTACAAATGCATCGAAGTTACTTAAATTTTTAGAATTTTTGTCTAAATATTTTTTAAATGAATTAATTTTGGTAAGATTAAATTTAAATAAATCCAATTTTTTATTTTTAAGTTTGTTTAGTTTGATTTTATTTTTGTTAAAATGAGCTGTCACTGACCAGTTATTTTTTAAAAAATATTTTACTGTTTCAAAGCCAATATCTGAGCTTGCACCTAGAATTAATATTTTTTTTTTGCATTTCTAATATAATTTTTTCCAAGCATTTATATGTTCAGAGCCTATTTGATCTCCTTTAGCATCACAAACATTGCAAGGTGCAAAATTTCTTTTAGCTTCATAAAGATTTTTCCTAGAAATTTTTGCTTTTTCTGAAGTCCAAATTTCAATAAAATTTTGTTTAGTTAGATTACCTAAAATATTTTTTTTTGCCCAATCGTGGGAGCACATTAAAATATCTCCATTGTAATCAACAAAAAAATCATAACTTGGGTAAAAACAACTTTGGCAAAGTGATTTTTTCAATGTCTTAATCTTGACACCCGCATTCTCCATCATACCACCTCTATTAGTTAAGTTAATACCAAAGTTTTCTTCCGGCGGAAGATATCTATGCCTTACAATAAATTGACGCTCGCTTAAATTTGCATCCTCACACATTTTTTGAAATTTATCTGCTTGATCAGGTCCATCATATGCACTTATTGACAAAGTAGTTAAACCAGAGTCAATTAATTTTTTTATTCTAGTTACATTTAGAACATCTCCATTTGTAATTACTTCAATTCTTGCCTTAGGTAATAATTCTTTTGCTTCTTTGATATGATTATAAATTTTTTTATGAAGTAAGGGCTCATTAAACCCAGCGTATGCATATACACCTTCAAATCCATGCTCGGATAGTTGACTACATAATTTAGTATGTAACTCATCACTAATGAATTCGTTAATATCTGGATAGTCTGGAGCACTTCTTGGACAAAAAGAACACTTCCTATTGCACATTCCCGAATTGCTTATTTCTACTAAGGAAGGTAATGGAATTTTTGTTCCTTTTATAAATTTGAGTGTGTTTTGTATTGATTTTGAGTTTGATGATTCAAGCATTAAAATTAGTTTTTATCAATTTATTTTATAATTAAAAGAATTATATTTATATTTATTATTAAATCATTTCATTTTTTAAAGTTTCAACAATTTCAATATATGAGGGCTTATTTGTATTGTTTGTTAATCTTTCATTAATTAGTTTTTGGTATGAAGAGATTGATTTTTTAAATTCAATCTCTAATTCCTTTTTTGAAATACTTATTTTTTTATCGATATCAATCGATGGACAATTAATCCCTTGAGTATTCTTTTGGTTTATTTTGAGGTTATATTCTCCAAAGTGTTTTGATTTTAAACTAATTATTTTTTTTTTCATCACTACTGCACTGAGTATGGCAGATGATATACTAAATAAAACAATATTTGAGTCTTTAATTAGATCGACAGTTCTTTTTTTTGAAACACTTATATCATTTGAATTGTTCTTGAATAATTTTTTTATTTTACCAAATGATTGAATTGAACTTGGATGTAGTGATACAATTATTTTCTGGTTAAATTTATTAGACAAATGGTTTAAGGCAGAAAATAAATTTTTATAATATTCTTTCTTTGTTTCCTGACTTACTAATCCTTCTCTTTGAATTCTTCCTTCAGATTCAATTGGACTATCTATATACAGAATATATTTCTTATTCCTATTAGCTTTGTTATTTTTCGAATCAAACTTAAATTTGTCAAATACTTTACTATTTACATGGATTATTTTTCGATATAATGAAATTTTGAAATAAGGAAATAAACTCTCAAATTTTCTACTAATTCCATTATTAAATATTTTTATATTTTCAGAACTCGACTCAAATAAAATATGTATTTTAGGAAAAAAATTTAGGATAGTTAGAATTCTCCAAAGATAATAAAAACTTTTTAAAAACACATGTTTATAACCTATAAATATATTTTTTAATTTAACATCAGTGAAAATTTTTGTTCCCCACTGACCTGTGATGGAAATCATTATTATTTTAGCTTTGACTTTTTTAAATAAATAAAAAATTCTAAAATCTATTATACTTTTAGATATCCCATTAATTATAATAAATAATTTTTTATTATGAGCAAATTTGATAAAATCTTCTGAAGTTTTAATATCAATTACTTTAAAATTTTTTGGAATTAAACCCTTATTTTTTTTTACAGAATAAATATTTCTTTTGTAAAATAATCTTAAATTATTTAAATTGAGTATATATATCTTTTTAAATTTCTTTGATAACTCATTATTGAGTTCTTTATTATTTCTGGAAATCCTAGTCAAATCTCCATCAAAATTTATAAAACAAAGACTTTTTTCTAATTGCATATTTAAAATTTATTTATTTACTTTAAAATGATCAAATTATAAATATTTTTTATAATCCATAATCGTTTTTTAATAAACTATACTTATTAATTACGGCAAAAAAGAATTTTTTATCTTTTTTTTTATAATTTATATGATAACCCTAACCCGCAGAATTATCTCTTAAAGCACTAAATGGATATAATATATATAATCAATTTCTTTTATACTGAGCTAAAACTTTTAATTGCTGATGTAATAAATAGAATTAATTTACTTAATGAAATAAAAATAAAAAATATCTTTTATCTTCTAAACTATAAAAAGATACAATCTAGCCATTTTAAGGAAGGAGATTTTTTAAACTTTCTTAAAAATTTAAAAAAAAATTATTATTCTAAACAAACTAAATTCAAAAATGATAAAGTAATTTTAGTTGACCTGCTTTTAACTCATATAGACTACGTCCTTATAAATCTCTTAATTGCAAAAGAGCTGCAGAAACTGACTGGAAAACCTGTGGTTTGTTTAATGTATAAAAAAGACTATAAAAATAAATTAATTGCAAATCAATTTGGTTTTAAAAACTTTATTTATATTGAAAGACAAGCATTTTATAAAAAAATGATTTATTTCATTAAATCAATTTATATCTGTAAACAATTTCAAAATGAAAAAAATTATAATAATTTTAAATATAACAATATAGAAGTAGGGAAAATTGCACTCGAAAGTTTTTTTAGATTTAATAAAAACTTAAATGATAAAAATGAAAAATTTTTTAAAATTCTTAATTTTTATAAATCACTATTTTTTTTAGATTTTTTTAAAGAAATATGTACAAGAAATAAGGTGGACTGTTTAGTCATAGGTGAGAGCCAGTATTTGCCAAATAGAATGGTTTTTAATTTATGTTTAAAAAATAAAATTAAAGTTTTTGCTAGATTCGGTACTGCTCTCAGAGGAATAAAAATTAGAATATATGAAAAATATTCTGATCGTTATAGTCATAAAGAAAAGTACTCAAAAAAAACTAAAAACTATTTTTTAAAAGTGATGTCACAGAATAAAAATAAAATTGAAAAATTATACTCACAGCAGAGAAAAGATAATGATATTGGTAAAGAGGACGTGTGGGCAAAAAAAGTCTCTAAACTAAAGAAAAAAAAAATAGATTATTCTTTTTTTAATAATAAAAAAAAATTCGTATTGATCTTGCCACATGTAATGAATGATGGCATGTTTTTATCAAAATGGAGTTTATATAATACTCCATATAACTGGTTCGAGGAAACTCTAAAAATTATCAAAAATATAAAATCTGTAAATTGGCTCATAAAAGCGCATCCTAGCGAAATATTTTATAAAACAGATTTAAAAACAAAAAATGTTTTTCAAAAGTTTATCGATCCTCAGGACAAACATATTAAATTTTTAGATAATGATACTCAACTAAAAGTTTTCGAAAAAAAAATATCATGTGTTGTAGCTTGCCATGGATCCGGTGGTTACGAATACCCATCGATTGGGATACCTTGCATTACAACAGCAGATACTCGATACGAGCATTTTCAAATTTCTAGGAGCGCCAAATCCATAAAAAAATATATAAGAATTTTAAAAAATATAAAAAACATTAAAAAAGTCAGCAAGGATGAAAAAGTTAGAGCAAAAATTTATTGGTTTGTAAGATTTGGAACAAATATAAATTTTGATGTTTTGCCCAAAATCAAAGTTGTTGGAAAATTGCCCAATGATTACTACAGTAAAATTAATGCTAAAATGAGAAACAAAAATAATTTCAAAGGAACGTTTTATGACAATTTTAAAATTCAATTAAAAAATAATAATAGACATATTATTAATCATAAAATACTTAGGGATCTAAAATTTAAAAATTACAATATAAAAAACGATATATGAAAAAAATAATGGTTACAGGTGGCGCTGGTTTTATCGGGAGCCATCTTGCTGAGTATTTATCTAAATATAATCATGTAACAGTGATAGATAACCTGTCTCAAGGGAATAAATTAAAAAAAATAAATAAAAATATTAATTTGATTAAAGGAGATGTCAGAGATTACGACTTAATAAAATATTATTCAAAAAATTGTACTTCTGTATTCCATCTTGCAGCCATACTTGGTGTAGATGTTGTATCAGAAAAGAATATTGAGACTATGGATTGCGAATTTGAAGGTCTTAGAAATATATGTTCTGCTGCAAAAAAAAATAAGTTAAAAAAAATTATTTATGCATCTTCTAGCGGTGTTTATGGTCAACTAAATTACAAAGGTAATGTGAAAGAAAGCGCTATTATCCAACCATCATCTGCCTACTCTATGGCAAAAAGAGCATGTGAGGTTTATTTAAAATATTTCTATAATGAGACTAAAATTAGTTCTATTGCAGTTAGACTCTTCAATGTTTATGGGCCAAGACAGGATGATCGAATGGTAATACCTAGATTTATTGACCAGGCAAGAAAAAATAGATCTATAACTGTTTATGGAAATGGAAAACAAACAAGAGATTTTACTTATGTCGATGATTGCATAAAAGTGTTTGATCTTTTGAATAAAAAAGTAAATGGGTATCATATTTTAAATTCATCAAGAGGAAAGGAATTTGATATTTACTCATTGGCTAGAATGATAAAAAACAAACTTAAATCAAAATCAAATATTTCTAAAGTAAATGTTCCAAAAAAAATTCAAGAATTTCAGGTAATGAAAAGATCAGGAAACTCATCCAAACTTTTTAAATTAATACGCTATAAACCTAAAACAGATTTAATTTATGGTTTAGACAAAATTTTTAAATGATATAAAATGAAAAGTTATTCCCAAGAGCTAATAAACAAGATTAAAAAAAATAGAGTTAATGTATCTATTTTTGGAGTTGGATATGTTGGTATCAAACTTGTTTTAGCGCTTGCTAATAAAAATTGTGTTGTTTCCTGTTTTGATAAGGATGATAAAAAAATTAAACAAATATCATCTGGAATATCTCCTTTTTCGTATATTTCTAATAAAGAGATAAGAGAAGTCAAAAAAAATATAATTTTTCAAAAAAATCCAAAAAAAGTGTCAAATGCAGATGTAATTATAATGTGTTTGCCAACACCTCTTAAAAAAGGAAAGCCCGATTTATCACATATTAAAAATTGTTGGAACAAAATTAAAAATTATATAAAAAAAGGACAGTTAATTATCTTAGAAAGTACAACATATCCAGGTTGCACTGAAGAAATTTTTATAGATTATTTAGAAAAAAAATTTTTTATAGATAAAGAAATATTTTTATCATATTCTCCAGAGAGAGAAAATCCTGGGGATGCTCAATTCAATTTTAAAAATACTCCTAAAGTAGTTTCTGGTATTGGAAAAAATTCTTTAAAAATTTGTAATAATTTTTATAAATTGATTACAAAAAAAAACAGTTAAATCTCCATCTATCAAAATTGCTGAAATGTCAAAATTATTAGAAAATATATATCGTTCAATAAATATCGCACTGATAAATGAGCTTAAAATTGCAACCACCAAATTAGACATAGATATTTATGATGTAATCAAAATTGCGAGCACAAAACCTTTTGGATTTCAAAAATTTTTTCCAGGTCCTGGCACAGGTGGTCATTGTATACCGATTGATCCTATTTATTTTTCTTGGTTATCTAAAAAAAAGGGAGTAAATGTCAAATTTATAGAGCTATCCAGTAAAATTAATCAAATAAGAACAAAATGGATTATTAAAAAATTAAAAACAATTGCAAAAAAAATTAGTAGCCCTAAGATTTTGCTTTTAGGACTTTCTTACAAGAAGAATATTGAAGATACAAGAGAGTCAGCTAGTATAAAAATTTTGGAAGATCTGTTAAAACAAAAATATGCAATTGACTATTCAGATCCATTTAACCAAAAAATAGTACTTAATTATAGAAAAAAAAGAAAAGTACTATTTTCAAAAAAATTTAGTAAAAATGTTGTAAAAAAATATAACCTGATAATTATCGCAACAGATCATGATAAGTTTGACTATTCATTATTGAAATCTTCAAATAAAACGATCGTTGATTTACGAGGAAAATTTAAGAATATAAAATCTAGATATATTTATCAGCTCTAGAATTTTTAAGCATTTTTTTTAAACATATAGCTTGCCAAAATAAGTTTGAATTTTGAATTTTATCATTGTCTCTAAATTTTTCAAATAAGCTGAGTAATTTTTTTGTATTATAAATACCATCGTTAAAGGTTTGCATATCTGACATTATAGAATATGCCCAATCAAATAAATCAGATTTAAGCCATTTTATTTGTGGATCAGATATATATTTTTTTTTCTCAAATCCATTTTCTTTAAATTTTTTCTGAAAAAGCATTCTATATAAATATCTTAAATTACCATTATTTATAATTTTAGAAGAATCTAAATTGTAGAAAAATTCAACTACATCCTTATCTAAAATAGGGACTCTTAGCTCTTTACTGTAAGCCATGGATGATCTATCACAACTTTTTAAAATTCTTTGAAGTTTCGTATAAAAAATATCTCTATATATAATTTTATTTAAATCAGATTGTATTGAAATGATTTCTTTTGAGAATTCATTTTCAGTTAATTTTATGTTTAAAAATTCATTTGTAAAAATATCTTGGTTGATATTTTTTGATCCGTCAGCTGACAATCCACCTGTGTACAAAGCACTAATTGAATTTTTAATTAAGAGAAATACATTTGAATAACTGATATTTTCTATATTTTTAAATTTAGAAATCTCAGAAATTATTTTTATAAACCTTTTTTGTTTTAGCAAATCGTTAATATATGAGCCAAAAATATACCTATACCCTCCGGCTATATC
>MDSW01122060.1_pt1 | contig 10517 bp, 12 predicted proteins | sample 811171 | NCBI WGS metagenome assembly MDSW01 (sample SAMN05326641, study PRJNA326480) | marine metagenome | isolation source: seawater | place: Atlantic Ocean: North West | collected 2012 | reverse complement strand
AGATCGTTAGGAGAGGTGGGTGAGTGGTTTAAACCAGTCGTTTGCTAAATGACCGTACGTGGAAACATGTACCGAGGGTTCGAATCCCTCCCTCTCCGCCACTTTAGTAATGCGGCTTGTCTTCAAAAAAATTGTAAATTTTTATTGGCTTACCACTTAAAATGTATCTATATACATTCACATTTTCTAAAACTCTTTGAACATAATTTCTAGTTTCTTTAAATTTAATAAGCTCTACCCAATCTATATAACTAATTTTTCCTTTTTGTGGGTCTCCATTAATTTTCTTCCAATATCTGACTCTTTTAGGTCCAGCATTATAAGCTGCTAAGGCAAATGGGTATGATCCTTCATATTCTTCTAATAATCCTGCTAAATAAAAAGATCCTAATTTAATATTGTAATCTGGATCACTTCTTAATCTACTTTTAGAGTAGGGTAGTTTAGCTTGTTTTGCTACAAGCTTAGCAGTATAAGTCATAAGTTGCATAAGTCCTTTTGCTCCAACGTAACTGTTTGCTCGTTGGTCAAATTCACTTTCCTGCCTAATTACTGCAAGAACAAGTTCTGTTTTGGGCATAGTTTTATTATTCACAATCGGTGGTGTTGGAATGACAGGATAATTTATTTCATTAAAAAATCTTTTTTCATAAGAAGCTGCTTTAGCAACCTGGATTGCAAAATCATACCTTCCTATTTCTATAGCTAAATTTCCTGCGAGTATTTCACTACCTTCTTCTATATTAGTTTTAGCAAGATGTTTGATGAAATCTTTTGTATGTTTAGTTTTATCTAATTCTTTTAATAATTTTACTGTTTTAATTAATTTATTTTTATTAAACTCTTTTTTAAATTTTTCAGAGATTTTTGGTTGATCTTCTAAAGCAAAAGCTTCACCTTGTTTTGTTTCAACAAAAGCTAATTGACCATAGTATGTATTTAAATATTTGGCAGCTTCATTAAACCATTCATTAGATTTTTGTTTATTTTTAATTATTTTATAAGATCGTCCAAGCCAGTAAGCTCCTCTTGAAAGACTTATTGGATATCCTACATTGTTATAAAAATTTTTAAAATGTTGTATCGCTAAATTTGGATCGTCTAAAAAAGTTAATGCTATCCATCCTGATAACCATTCTGCTTCAGCGTACTCAGAGCCTTCATTCATTGAATGATTGCTGCTCACTTTATAAGCTAAAGCATATTTTTTTTTATATATAAGAGAACGAGTTAATATAGCTCTTTCTTTCCACCATATGTCTGGTCTAACTAATTTAGTAGGATCTTTTGGAATATTGAACAAAATTTCAAGAGAAGAGTCTACTCTGCCTCTACGTCTACGCCATTTAAGTCTATCGTATTTGAGGCCAATATCATTCTTGTATTTTTGTGGTACTTTAGATATAGCGTTATCAACACCGTATGATCTACTCATTAAAAGTTGTCTTGCTCTGTATAATGCAGTTTCATCCTTAGGCAAATATCGTAACATCCTCTGAACATCCCAATGTTTTCCTTCCCAAGCATGCCAATCAACTCTTTTAATATTGTCATCAACAGTAATAATTTTTTTATATTTTTTTCTTAAATACCTTAAATCTGATTTTGATAACTTAGCCTCAATCCAACCCTCTTTTATTAATAAAGAACCCTTATCGATAAAACCTTGTTTTAGATAAATTTCTCCCAGTTTTATTTTACCAAAACTGCTCAAAGGTTCATTTTCATTAAACCATTTTAAAATTAAATTTTGATTAATATTTTTTAAATTAATTTTATGTTCAGCTAAATATTTTAATCTGCTTATTCGTGGATAATCTGGATTGTTTTGTATAAAAGATAAATAATCATAAAAAGATGCCGTATTAGATGTTTTTTTTAAATAAAGATAATTTACCAGTTCATAAACACTTTTATCTTTAGATTTTTTTGATATTTTTAAAGCTGTTTGCCATTTTTTATTATCTATTGCTTCAAAAGCTGCTTTTGCAATTTTAAAGTCTTTTTTAGATAAAATGTCAGATTTAATTAATGGCTTATCAACTTTTTTTTTTACTATTATAGGTTTCTTTTTAGGATAAATAAATATTTCCTCAAGTTGTTCATTTACAGCTTGCAGTTCTTCTTTAATTTCAACCTCTTCTTTTTTTGTGGTTGGTTTTTTTTGTGGTAAAATAGTTTTTTTTCGTAAAGTTTCGTGTTTTATTTCTTCGTCAACTAATGGTTTTGGTAATGGCAAAATTAGATCTGCAGCAATTGATTTTGAACAGAAAATAATGCTAAAAGCTAATAAAATTACATTAAGTTTGTTAAAATTCCTCATAAATTTATGATGATTTACTTTTTTAAAGTATGTTATAAAGATTTATGTTTAAAGGATCAATTGTAGCTTTAATAACGCCATTTAAGAATAATAAGCTTGATGAAGAATGTTATATATCGCTAATACATCATCACATGAAAAATGGTACTTCTGGTTTAGTTCCAGCCGGTACGACAGGAGAATCACCAACTTTAAATCATGAAGAGCATGAAAAAGTAATTAAGTTATGTGTTGATGAATCAAAAGGAAAAATACCTGTAATTGCTGGTACGGGTTCTAATTCAACAGATGAAGCAATATCTTTAACTAAATATGCAGAAAAAATTGGTGCTAACGCAGCCTTGGTTGTAACTCCGTATTATAACAAACCAACACAAGAGGGTCTTTATCAGCATTATAAAGCTATAAACGATAACTGTTCCATTCCAATTATAATTTACAATATTCCGCCACGTTCAGTTGTTGATATGAGTGTAGACACAATGGCGAGACTATATGAATTGAAAAATATTATCGGAGTTAAAGATGCGACCGGTGATTTAAACAGAGTTGATCAACAAAAAAAAAAATGGGTCCAGATTTTGTTCAGCTGTCTGGTGAAGATGGTACTGCATTAGAATTTAATTTAAGAGGCGGCGTCGGTTGCATATCGGTTTCAGCAAATGTAGCACCAAAATTATGTTCAGAATTTCAGGAAGCCTCAATATCTAAAAATAATAGTAATTTATTATCAAAGGCTAAAGAAATTAATGAAAAGTTAATGCCATTACACAAATCTTTATTTATTGAAAGCAGCCCAAGCCCTGTAAAATATGCTGCTAGTTTATTAAATCTGGCTCCTGAAGATGTAAGATTACCATTAGTCAAAGTAAAAGAGGAAACGAAAAAAACGGTAAAATCTGCGTTAATTCATGCTGGCTTAATCTAGTAAATGAATCAAAAAAACCATACTGGTTTAAAAATTATTTCAAATAACAGAAAAGCTAGATTTAATTATTTTTTTTCAGAATTTTTTGAAGCAGGATTGGTGTTACAAAGTTCAGAAGTAAAATCGCTAAGAGAAGGGAAAGCAAATATTTCAGAATCTTATGCCTTTGATCATAATGGAGAATTTTTTCTAATTAATTCTCATATACCTTCCTATAAAGAGTCTAGTTACAACAATCATGATCCCAAAAGAAATAGAAAACTTTTGTTAAATAAAAAGGAGATTGATAAACTCATGGGCAGAATTAATAGAGAAGGATTTACTTTAATACCAACAAAAATTTATTTTAAAAATGGCAAGGCAAAAGTTGAAATAGCAGTTGCTAAAGGAAAAAAACAATACGACAAACGCTTAGTTAAAAAAAAGAGAGATTGGAATAGAGAAAAAGCTAGATATTTTAGAAAAAGCAGTTAGTTCATCATGATTATACTTTCATTAGGATCAAATTTATCATCTAAATTTGGAGATAGATTTAAAAACTTAGAAATAGCAATGAATTATTTAGAAGGATATGGCATCCTGATAGAAAAAAAATCAAGTTTTTATGAAACACCATCCTATCCAAACACGAATGATCCAAAATTTATTAATGTTATTATTTCAGTAAAAACGAAATTACCTCCAATAGATCTCATGTCCGTATTAATTCATATTGAAGAAAAATTAGGTAGAAAGAGAAATAAAAAAAATGATCCACGTACTTGTGATATTGATATCATAGATTATGAACAAAAGATTATAAATTTTAAATATAGAGATTTAGATTTAATAGTACCTCATGAAAGGATGCGTAGTAGAAACTTTGTATTGTTTCCTTTGATTGAGATAATACCGAATTGGATACATCCACAAACTAAAGAAAATATTAGTGACATTATAAAGAAGCTTTCCAATGAGGATAGAAAATCAGTATTAAAGGTAAATAAAACTTGATATAAACAAACAATGCTGGATCAAAAAGAGTTAATAGAAAAAGTTAAAAATTATAATAAATTTTTAAATCCCAAAACATTATCAAAAGCCTATGATTTTGCTTTAAATGCTCACAAGAATCAAAAAAGAGATGAGGGCGTTCCTTATATTATTCATCCTGTTGCTGTAGCAAAAATTTTAACCGAATTAAAATTGGATAGTGCTACTATTACAACTGGATTATTACATGACACAATAGAGGATACAAAAGTTACTTACGAAACAGTTAAAAAAGAATTTGGTGAAGAAGTAGCAAATTTAGTAGAAGGAGTAACTAAAATATCAGCATTAGAGAACAAAGCATCAAGTGACTCTAAAGCAGAAAATTTTAGAAAATTAATTTTAGCAACCTCAAAAGATATTAGAGTTTTATTGGTAAAACTAGCTGATAGATTACATAATATGAGAACAATTCAATTTGTAAAAGACTACGATAAAATTATAAGAAAAGCGAAAGAGACTATGGAAATTTACGCTCCGTTAGCTGATCGAATGGGAATGAATAGAATCAGAGATGAGTTAGAAGATTTATCTTTTCAAAAATTAAATCCTGAAGCAAGAAATTTAGTTGTTGAAAAAATTTCAAATAATAAACAAAATAGAGAAATAAGTTTCAAAGAAATATCAAAAAAATTTATTTCAATTTTAAATGATAAAGGTATCGAAGCTAAAATTGTTGGTCGTGAAAAAACACCTTTTTCTATCTGGAGAAAAATGCAGTCTAAAAGAGTTTCATTAGAGCAATTAACAGATATAATTGGTTTTAGAGTTATAGTTAAAGATATTGAAACTTGTTATAAAGCTTTAGGTGTTTTTCACAGTAAATGGTCAACAATACCAGGTAAATTTAAAGATTATATTTCAACACCTAAAATAAATAACTATAAATCATTACACACAGCAGTTATTGGACCAAATAAGGAACGTATAGAAATTCAAATTCGTACAAGTGAAATGCATGAGTTTGCTGAAAGAGGAATTGCCTCACATTGGATTTACAAATCTTCTGAAAAAGTAAACAAACTTGCTCTTAAAGAATATGATTGGCTTAGAGATCTTGTTGAAATTATGGAAAAAGATTCTAATCCTGAACATTTTTTGGAATATACAAAATTACAAATGTTTCAGGATAACGTTTTTTGTTTTACACCTAAAGGAGAAGTAATAAAATTGCCTAGAGGTGCTACACCAATAGATTTTGCATATGCTGTTCATACCAAAATAGGTGATACTTTGAAAACGTGTGAAATTAATGGAAGAGGATCTCCAATTCAAACTACTTTAAAAAATGGTGATTTAGTTAATATTATTAGTTCCAAAAAAACTTCTCCATCTTTAGAGTGGATATCTTATGCAAAAACTGGAAAGGCTCGTGCTGGTATTAGAAGATATTGGCAAAACAAAACAAATATTAATCAACGAATTGAAAAAAAATATATTAGTAGTTTATGCATAAAAATACCTCATGTTCCTGGTAAATTAGGTGAGGTAAGCAGTTTAATAGGTTTTCATGAAAACAATATAATAAATATGGAAATCCTATCAAAAAAGACCGATTATTTAGAATTTATATTTGATATACAGATTAGAGATTTAAAAAATTACAGAAATTTAATAAGTGAATTAAAATTAAAAGATTATAAATTAAAAATAATAAGACATAGGAAGAAGGATGCTTTCTTACGAAGAATCTTTAAAAATTTTAAAGGAGACTAATGCGCTGCTTGAGGGACACTTTATCCTTTCTTCAGGTTTACACAGTAAACAATATATTCAATGTGCTAAATTACTAAGTTTCCCAAAAGCGGCCGAGAAGATTTGCATATCTTTATGTGAAAAAGTTAATAAGTCTATAGACAAAATTGATATTATATTAACACCAGCTATAGGTGGCATAGTAATAGGATATGAAGTTGGTAGGCAGTTAAATAAAGAAACAATTTTTGCTGAAAGATCAAATAATAATCTTGAACTAAGACGTGGTTTTAATATACCAAATCAATCTAATGTTCTTATAGTCGAAGATGTTATAACAACAGGAAAATCTGCTTTAGAATGTGCGGAAATAGTCAAAAGTTGTAATGCAAATGTTGTTGGGTATGCTTGTATAGTCGACAGATCTAGTAGCAAGTCATTAATAAAAGATAAAATTATTTCACAAATAAAATTTGAGATTGTTACATTTTCAAAGGAACATATACCTGACGATCTTAAAAATATTAAAGCTATCAAGCCTGGTAGTAGAAACACTTCTAAATGAAAATGAAAAGATTAGGTGTCAATATAGATCATATTGCCACTATAAGAAATGCTAGGGGGGAAGATTATCCAGATCCATTAAGAGGTGCACTAGTTGCTGAAATAAGCGGTGCTGATTCAGTTACAATTCATTTGAGAGAAGATAGGAGACATATTAGAGATCATGATCTTAAAGTAATTAAAAAAAAATTAAAAATTCCATTGAATCTTGAAATAGCACCCACCAATGAAATGCTAAAAATTGCAATTAGACATAAACCTAAATATGTGTGCATTGTACCTGAAAAAAGAACTGAAGTAACAACAGAAGGAGGTTTAAAATTAATAAATAAAACTACTTTTTTAAAAAATATGATTAAGAAATTAAAAAAATTTAATATAAGAGTTTCTTTATTTATTGAACCAAATATTTCTGATGTTAAATTGTCTAAAAAATTGGGCGCAGATTGTATTGAAATTCATACTGGCAAATTTTGTAATTTATTTAATTATAAGAAAAAGACACACGCTGAATTTATAAAAATTAAAAAAGCATCAGATTATGCTAAACAAATTAACCTTGAAGTTCACGCTGGTCACGGTTTAACATATAAAAGTGCGTCCAAAATTTCAAAAATTAAATCAATTTCAGAATTTAATATAGGACATTTTATTATTGCCGAATCTGTTTTTATTAGTTTAAAAAAAACAATTAAAAAATTCAAAAAAATTATAAATAGTTAAAATGAAAATTTTTGGTATAGGCACTGATATAGTTAATATTAAAAGATTAAAAAAAACTATTTCTAAAAAAAATAGTTATTTTAAAGTAAGAATTTTTTCAAAAAATGAAATTAATTACTGTGAAAAGAAAAAAAATCCTTATCCTTTTTATGCTAAAAGATTTGCAGCTAAAGAAGCTTTAAGTAAAGCCTTGGGCACTGGTATTAGAAAAGGAATTAATTTTAAAAATATAGAGATACATAATGATAAATATGGCAAACCTAATATTAAACTTACAGGCACTACTGCCAAATTTCTTAAAAAAAAATTAAAAAACAGAAAATATTGGATATATCTTTCTCTTTCAGATGATTTACCTTGGGCTCAAGCAACTGTAATAATATCCTATACAAAATGAAAAAAAAAATAATAGAAAATTTTAAAACTTTAATTTATGCATTGATTATTGCTTTAATAATACGTAGTTTTTTCTACCAACCTTTTTACATTCCATCCTCATCAATGGAGCCCGAATTACTTGTAGGCGATAGATTATTTGTTTCTAAATATACATACGGATACAGCAGACACTCATTACCGTTTAGTCCAAAAATATATAATAAAAGAATCTTTGAAAAAGACCCTGAAAGAGGAGATGTTATAGTTTTTAAATTACCTGCAGACAATCGTACAGACTATATTAAACGATTAATTGGATTACCTGGTGACAGTATTCAATTTATTTCAGGTGACTTGTATTTAAATGGGATTAAAGTTACTAAAAAAAAAATTAAAAGTTCAACCGAACTTAATTGCGGCAATCAGAAATTTAAAGTTGATTATTATGAAGAGATGCTGCCTAATAATAAAAAATACATAGCTGCATATAGCGTAGAAGGATCTATGCAGTTCAGTGATAAATTTATTGTACCAGATAATCATTATTTTTTTATGGGAGACAATAGAGACTGTTCAAAAGATAGCCGTTACTTAACAAGTGTAGGATACGTAAATTTTAATAATTTAGTTGGGAAAGCACGAATTATTTTCATTTCCACGGGAGATGGTATTAGAAAAGACCGTTTTTTTAAGAAAATAAATTAATTATGAATATAAATAAATTTGAAGATTTATTAAAAATTAAATTTAAAAATAAGAATTTACTTAAAATGGCATTGACACATAAAAGTGCCAATCAAAAAGTAAACAACGAAAAACTTGAATTTTTAGGAGATAGAGTTATTGGTTTAGTTTTATCTGAGAAACTATTTCAAATATATCCATCTGCATCTGAAGGAGTTTTAGATAAAAGATTTGCTACTTTAGTTAACAAAAAATCTTGCAGCGAAATTGCTTGGAATTTGAATATACAAAATTACATTATAATGGGTGACTCTAAAAAAAAAGTTTATAAAAATGATGAAAAAATATTAAGCGATAGTTGTGAAGCTTTAATAGGAGCTATATATATAGATAGAGGTTATAGTTTTGTCAAAAATTTTGTTTTAAAAACTTGGAGTAACAAAATAATAAATTCTGATGTTACAATTTTAGACCCTAAAACTGAGTTACAAGAATATTCACTCAAAAAATTTAAAAAACTTCCTAGTTATACATTTGTAAGTTCGAAAGGCCCTAGACATAAACCGCTTTATAAGATTGCCGTATCTATCACTGGATCAAAAAAGTTTTTTGGAATAGGAAATTCAAAACAGCAGGCCGAATTAGATGGTGCATCAAAATTATTGTCTGCTTTTAAAAGCAATTGATATGTATTGGAAAGACGAAGGATATTTATTATCAAAAAATAATTTTGATGAGAATTCAATTATAATAGAAGCTTTTACATATTTGCATGGAAAATATACGGGGATAGTTTATGGCGGTTCATCAAGAAAACAAAAAAGAAATTTTCAAATTGGTAACAAAATTTTATTAAATTGGAAATCTAAAGGTGAGAATAAATTTGGATATTTTAGTACCGAATTAATTAAGCCTATCGCACCATTGTACTTTGATGACAAGAAAAGAATGATATGTATTTTATCAGCAACATCTATATTAAAAATTTTATTACCAGAGAGGCAAATTAATAAAAAAATTTATTTATCTTTTGAAAAAATGCTTAACGAATTAGATTTAGATGATTGGATAAAAGTTTATTTATATTGGGAAATATTTATAATAAATCAATTAGGTTTTGAAATTAATTTCTTAAATTCGAATAGTAATAAAGAAGATAATAATTTCATTATTATTAATGGTAAATCATTAAAAGTTCCTAAATTTTATAATAGAAATAATATGCATACTAGTTCTAAAAATGAAATTAAAGAAGCCTTATCTTTTAATACAAATTTATTAATGGAGAATTTTATATTACCAAACCGTTTAAAGTTTCCTTATTTCCGATCTTCTTTAGAAAATTATTATAAGTAGTTATATTTATAATGAAATTTTATCTGCAAAGTATGTTACTACAGCTGATGCACCGGCTCTTTTAAATGAAATTAAACTCTCATAAATTGCTTTTTCACTAACAATCTTATTTTTTATTCCATTCATGATTAAACTATATTCCCCAGATACTTGATATGCAAAAACAGGAATTTTAAAATTATCCTTTAAAATTTTTATTATATCTAAATATGGCATACCAGGCTTTACCATGACAAAATCTGCACCTTCTGATATATCTAAAGCAACTTCTCTCAAAGCCTCTTTTGAATTTTTAAAATCCATTTGATAATTTTTTTTAGTACTCTTGAGAAATTTATTTGATCCAACCGCCTCTCTAAAAGGTCCATAAAAATTTGATGCATATTTTACTGCGTATGACAGTATTTGAACTAATTTAAAGTTGTTTTTATCAAGTGCTTTTCTTATCTCACCAATTCTACCATCCATCATGTCTGAAGGAGCGATTACATCACATCCCATATCAGCATATAAAAGTGATTGTTTGACCAAAACTTTTACTGTCAAATCATTGTCCACATAGTTATTTTTCAGCAATCCATCATGACCATGATTTGTATATGGATCTAAAGCCACATCACACATTAATCCTATTTCGTTATAATTTTTTTTAATTAATCTAAGAGCTTTACAAACAAGATTATTTTTATTTAGCGCTTCACTACCGCTGGCATTTTTTTTTGATCTTGGTGTATACGGAAATAGAGCAACCATTGGAATTTTTTTATAAATAGCTTTTTCAATTAATTTTTCAATTTTATCTAAAGAATACCTATAAACTCCAGGCATAGATTT
>MDSW01101233.1_pt1 | contig 10518 bp, 8 predicted proteins | sample 811171 | NCBI WGS metagenome assembly MDSW01 (sample SAMN05326641, study PRJNA326480) | marine metagenome | isolation source: seawater | place: Atlantic Ocean: North West | collected 2012 | reverse complement strand
TCGTGAGAAGTGATTTAGTGACATATCCAGTCCCGCATCCACACTCACAGATGGAATCGTTGTTATTTATATGTGAACCAAGGAAATCTAAGAGTTTCTGTCTCGAAATCTCGTAGAAATTAGCCATTTCATTGGTTTTTCCCTTATTCTGAGAGGCACTTTGTTCCCATGGGTCGTTCTCATTTTGATAGAAGGATTCAAAGTCACCAATAAATTTTATACCATTGCTAGATTCCTGGAAGATATAATCAGTCATTCTTTTTTGCGACTACCACCATATTTCCTCCCATTCGATTCTTTCTCATAGAATTCTGCATGGAATCGAATGTACTTTCTTGAAAAATAAGATCAAATAATGAAACAGCTGCTTTTTTCGATACACTTTGAGATTCTTTCTCAATCTCATTTCGTATGTAAGTTAGGTCTAGAGATGGATTCATTGTAACAATATCTTTTACAATGAATCCGTTGTTCTTCAACAGACCGGTAATATTTTCCTTGTTGTATAAATTGACATGACCAGGAGGCAGTAATTGAACATGATCAGTATGCATCACTTCCCATTCAAAGCTTTTGGTGTTTGGTGTGCTGAATAAGAAATAACCCCCTTTACTTAATTGGTTTTTAATAGAAGTTAGCAGATCTTTAGGGTGGGGAATATGTTCTATGGTGTCCCAAAGGGTTACCACATCAAAATTATTCGGAGGCAAATTTTGGATGTCTTCATTTAAAACATTTACGGTGGGATAGGTTTTCTTGATATGGTTACACGCATCAAGGCTAATGTCGCATGCGGTTATCTGAAATCTTCTACCTGAAGTCTCATTGGCAGAAATAAAAATCCCAATAGCTGTTCCTACATCAAGAACTTTCCTGGCACATCCCAAGCTAGACATAAGGTCAAGCCTTTGTGTGAAAATTGGAACTCGGCTTTCAAAAGATTCTAGGAAAAACTCATTTTCAAACTCTTTGAACTTACTGTTGTAATAAAATTGAAGTGCTTTGCTGCTTGGAAAAGGATTTGTGAAAATATGATTGCATGACCTGCAAGTGTCTAGTTGAAATCCAAATTTATTGGCGAAATATTGAATGTCTTGGCTTGCACAGCAGGGACAGTTGGAAAGTTTTTCATCTAGATCAAAATTTTCATGGATTTCGTTAGAGACTTTTAACATTTCGCTGTGAAGCAAAGTCCTTTTTTTCTGGGTGTGAATTGCTTTGAACTCTAAAAAAGATTTATTCACTATCAACCCTACTCCATGAATTCACATGATTAAATCCATGTACGGTACCGTCAGCATTGCAATTGTTGCAAGGCGATGAGGATCTATCGCCACACATTAGTTTTTTTCGAATCTTGTGCATGATAATCGACCGCCATATAGCCATTATTTCTTGGTTTGCAACATTGCCAAGTTTGACTTTTTTGTTCCAATCTTGGACGCAGAGCAGAACATCTCCATTCCAGTCAATTGCCATAGAATAAGCGGTATAGTAGCAAGGATGATTTTTGAATTCGCTTGTATCCGGTCCAAAGTCCATTACACCAGATCGATTTGTTAATTTTAAACCGAATGAATCATCTTCTTTATGCCATCTGTCTCGAAGAATATACCTTTCTTGATCAACTTCAGCTTCTGCAAACATTTGATTGAGTTTGTCTACCTGCTCTGGCCCATCATACATGCTAACGCAAAGAAAACTGGCACCTGCTTCGTATAAAGCCCTAATATTTTTCGGTCTTAGTTTGTCGCCATTTGTAACTATTTCTAGATGAATTCCTTTGAATACGGAGATTAAATCATAAATTCTAGGATGTAACAGTGGTTCTCCATAACCGCAAAATACAACTCCTCCCTTATAATTATTATCAATGAGTTCCCCCGCAATTTTTTTGGCCAAATCAATCGAGAAATGGAGATTTTGGTTGGGGTAGAAATCAGGGTCTGCTCTTGGACAAAAGACACATCTTCTATTGCAAAGCTCTGTAATGCTTATATCAATCCAGCTTGGCTTCGGGTATCCTTCTTCATCGAAATGAACTTCATCGATGAAATCAGATTTCCTCAAAATATTTAGTTTAGTTTTTTCTGTGATTTCGAGTTTGTTTACTTTTTCGAAAATATCCATTGCAGTTACTCCAAATGGGGGGGGTTGTAGATTGATGGAAATACAAGTGCGTTATTTCCTATGAAAAAACCAAGTTTTTTCAATTTACTTTGGAGAATCTTATACTTCTTATCATCAGAGACGAATGCTCGCGAGTCGTTTTTTTTATCTGCTTTCAATATTCTTGAGAACAGGCAACCACTTTTTATGACGAATCCAGCATTTTGAACACAATCATTTAATATTTTATGTAGAGATAATAGATTTTTTTCAATCTTGGAGTAATCAAGCTCGATTAATTTTAAAAACGATTTTTTCAAGTAATGTATCTGAGTCGGAGAAGCTGATGACGTTCCTCCCCAAAATGGAAGTTCATTCATTTGACTGGTAGTGTTTCGATTCACTAAAACAAGTCCAATCGGAAATCCAAGAGCGGCAGTCTTTCCGAAGATCACAATATCAGGATTCACTCCTCTTGAGGAATTGCAGGAACCGTATCTTTCTCTGAATCCAGTGATGACTTCGTCGCATAATAACATTACACCGTGCTCTCTGAGTTTTTCTCTGTTATGATTAGTTATGTCTTTGAGCATAGAAAGATTTGGGTTTGATCCTTGGTAAGGTTCAATCAAAACCCCGGCATAGCGATCAAGGTTTTTAATCGCAAAAAACTCTTCAAGGCAAGGAAACCAGTGGGTTTCATCTTGATAACTTTTGGGTATCCCAGTTGAAAGGTTTAGCTTTTGTTCTTTAAAAAGAAGGTCTCCGTCAGATCCATGCCAAAAACCTCCAACTACCGCTATCTTATTTCTATTGGTAATCGATCGTGCTAATCTGGTTGCTCTTGTTACTGCGGAAGAACCGCTTGTTTGAAAACCTATCCCGCCAATCTCAAAATCAACTAATTTGGCAAATAAACTTTTCAGTGCATCATCAAACTCGACACCATGAGGCAGCATATCAATTTTAATTTCTGATGCCTTCTCATGCCCAAAAATAAGTGTTCCAGACCCTAGCCAAGTGTCGAATATTTTCTGTCCGTTTCTATCAATCAACCATTGCTCTTCCGATGAGGTGATTTCGGGGAACTCTTTTTGATTTGAGTTAAAGAAAACTAAATTCATGAAGACCGGAAGAAATTACGAAACAATTCAGAGGAAAGGAGGATATCGATAAAATTAGACTCTCGTCGATATGGTTTTGTCGAGCCGCCTTGAAGACTTAGTTGCTTTGTTCTTTTTAGGAATAATTTTGTTTGCTTAAGCGGAAAAAATCAATCGGGGGCAACCTGATTAGCATGACCAAGCCATTGAGTTGAAATCTCTAGGGGAGGGTGGAAAGATAGATGATTGAACTCTCCTTGCTCGGTAAATTATCATAGAGATGAGTGGAAAATGATTGAAGAAAAGTGTTTTTGTTGCCGATGACAGGGACACTGTCCAGGATTCCATCAAATTGGGACTTGTTGGAATTGGGTACCATTGACCTGTGGTAACTCGTAAACTCAACCCCCTTTTTATTGGAACAGGACCGGAAAATCACTTCCAGGAAGAAAAACAAGAAATAGGGAAGCATCATTCTGTCTGATTCAAGTATGGAAGGGATATAGTCGTAATTAATGTTGTTAGCGAGATGCTCTTCATCAAGCGTGCTATGATCATCTAAGAGTATTTTTAACGCTACAAAACCTATGAGATTGAAGTTCGAATGCTTGATTTTCGGGAGCGAGATTTTGGATGCGATAAATTGTGCGATGCTCTTTTGCTCAGAGGAGATGCATATTAAGGACAGTTGAAGCATGAACCATGTCACATTTGTGAAATCAGCAGCAGGGTTTCTCGGTTCGGAGATTTCTTCACGGATTCCATCTACGTCTCCCTTCAGTATTTTAATGATACACGCACTGAGTTGTGTCGTAATTTTATCAAGACCTAAATCCTTTTCACTTATGCATATCTTTTGGAAGTATTCCAGATCTTTGGCTGAAAGTGTTAGGTCCTCCATGATTTTGTAGTACACGGAATCGCCCCCGATTCCCTTGGTTTTTGATTCGATACATTCTGCTATGAGTTGCTCGTATCGGGGCAAGTCGTCAAGTGATAGCAGGAGGCGGGCTAAAACTCTGTTTAGTGCTTCTTTTTCAGCACCCCTACTTCTCTTTAGAACCGAGTCAATTATGGTAACCAATTGGAGGAATGCTTTTTTTCGCGCGCCTCTGTCGGATTCATAACTCTGCAGTAGGTATTGAACTGATGCGAAGACACCCGCTGGACTTGTCTTGAGTTGCTTGCTCCTCAGAACCTGAGAGATCGATTGGAGGAAGTGCTTGTTTGATGTATTGAAAATATTAAATAGAAACAAGTATCCAGCCTGTTTAATCTCTTTGTCATAAATTCTTCTTAAAGAATCGCAAAAAAGTGTATTTATGATTTGGTCTGGAATATCCTCAATATCTTTTGTGTGAATGAGATGATTGATGGAATCATGGGTTAGTTTCCATGAATAGTCTTTAATTGTATTAGAGTTGTGGTTTATTGCGGTTATAAATAAATCGTTTGAAAATGTGTCGTGGAAATTAGTCTTTAAATTTCCTGACATTTCTTTTGAAAAGTCCTTGCTCGCGTTCCTATCTGAAACGAAGTTTGATATTACTTTCAGGTCAGAACGATAACTGCTGTTGTTTAGTGGAGGAATATCCTTATTGTCATTATCCGCAACTTTTTCATGAAGGACGTTCATGATTAAACTTCTTAATGAAGTTGTACTTTCTGCAGAATCGAACCAGTTGGCAGTAGCATCGCTTTCGTAAATGAAGAAGCGCTCTGGCGATGTGGTGCCAACTCCCCATAAATTAATTAATTCAATTCGTTCCTTGGAGCAAAGGTCGAATAAGTAATTATAGAAAATGGGGTCAATTGAGTCCGTTATAACCTTCCGGCAAGTTTTGCCAGGGATTGCGCCCCTGAACCAATTACTCACTTCAAGTGAATCCAAGTTAACGACCCGACAATGTTCTGTTTTACCCAAGGCTTTGTATATTATGCTCTTATTGCCGCACTGGGCTTCTTTGCCATCAGTTTGAAACAAGAAAAGAAACTTTTCGTTTGTATCCTCATGAAGTTGATTGGATTTATGAAAATATGGTTGTATGAAATTAATCCTCTTGCAGAAGAAAGTAAGTTCTTCGCTATTTATGAAATTCGAAACTTCCGTTGGTAGCAGATCTGAAAATAAAAAATCTATATTTAATGAAGTCGCGGAAATAATTTGTTTTTGAATTGTGTCTTTCGAGTTAATTCCGCCTATAAAGCAACCCGTTTTAGATTTAATGAAATCGTTGTTGCCCGTGGGTAAGGAACTTGCATTTGGGAATATGAAGGAGTTTTCCGAGATGTTTAAATCAATTTCAGATATGTTTTTAAGAGGTTCGGATATGCCGGAACTATCAAGGAAACTCTTATCATTTATGTCTGTTTTATTATTTATTGATATCAATATAACATTATCTCTTTTTATGATCCTATTATAGGTATTACGTAAATGGATAAATGCTGGATTGCTTATCCCGTCCGCAATAAAATAAGTAATATCTTTAATGTCCGATAATGTCATGATAATTCAATTTTCCGTAATTATATTCTGACTATCAAAAGTGATGTATTCTAGTTTAAATGTATCTTCTATACATTTAATCCTTAACTTTTCGCAAGGCAAATTAGGTACTGTTTCATCGCAATTGTTTGAGTGTTAGTTTGATCGCGAGGCAAGTTTTTGAACAATCTGTGTGGACAGTTGGTGAATTTTTACAATAGAACTTAACGTAGGTATGGCGATTGAAAAGATAGTGGTGGTGGATGACGAAATGATGATCCGAAAGGCGTTGGAGACGCAATTGAGGAACAAGCGTTTTTCCGTGGCCTCCACAGGGGATCTGAAGGGTGCCCGTAAGATATTGTCGCGGGATTCGTTCGATCTTGTTTTTCTTGATTTGCGTTTGCCTGATGGGGAAGGGACGGAGTTGCTTGAGGAAATCACGGCCAAGACAGATGGACCGATGGTTGTCATGATGACAGGCTACGGGTCTGTTGAGTCTGCAGTTTCATGCATGCAAATGGGAGCCTTTGATTATGTCGTGAAGCCATTTTCATTCGATCAGATAGAGGTTGTTGTGGACAAGGTTGCGTCCTTTGACAAGATGCGCCGGGTAACCAAATACTATGTAGAAGAGAGTGATTCTCGTTCATCTGATATTGTTGGAGAGAGCGAACCGATCATGAAATTGAAATCATTGGTCGACAAAGTCGCTAAGACGGAAGCAAGCGTGCTTGTTACGGGAGAGAACGGAACGGGCAAGGAATTGGTAGCTCGAGAACTCTACAGAAACAGCATGCTCGCCAAGGAGCCCTACATTCGCGTCAATTGCGCCGCAATTTCCGAGACTTTGATGGAAAGTGAGTTTTTTGGTCATGAAAAGGGCTCCTTTACCGGTGCTACGGAGAGAAGAGAGGGCCGGTTCGAGTTGGCGGATGGCGGAACCATTCTATTGGACGAGGTCAGTGAGATAGCGCCTTCTTTGCAGGCCAAGCTTCTTAGGGTGTTGCAGGAAAAGGAATTCGAAAGGGTGGGGGGTAACAAGACCATACAGGTAAAGGTTCGAGTCTTAGCCACGACGAACAGAAATTTGACCGAAGAAGTGGAGAAGGGGAATTTTCGCGAGGATTTGTATTATCGATTGAATGTTTTCCCCATCGCTGTTCCGCCCTTGCGGGATAGGGCGGGTGATATCCTTCTCCTTGCCAACACTTTTCTGGAGAGGCATGCGAGAAGGCATGGAATCGAAAAGATATCCTTTTCGAAGAGTTGCGAACGGGCGATTGATGCTCATTCTTGGCCGGGAAACGTAAGGGAATTGGAAAACGCTGTGGAACGGGCGGTAATCCTGGCGGATTCCGGCAAAAAAATTGAGGCGGACTTGCTTGGGTTGGTCCAATTGAGTAGTTCTGAGCCGAAATCTTCCAAAGCAAAGAAAGCTCTTGAGACGGAAGAACCGAGTGAATCCAAAACTATGGAGGAGGTCGAGAAAAGTCATATTTCCAAGGTTTTGGCAGCTTGCGACGGAAACCGTACTCATGCGGCTGAGAAACTAGGCTTGAATGTGAGAACTCTCAGGAACAAGATTAAGCAATACTCCATTTCGGAGTAGCAGTTTTTTTGTCGTAAGGTATTGATACACAGCTACCGCACGACAAATTGATGAAGGTTTCATACAAAGAGCCACAGGAAATATCCGTAAAATCGGATGAAAGATGTTTACTGGTAAGCACTTGGCATGCCATTGATACGCGGTTTCGGCGTGGTTTGCTGATTACTTGAAAAGCAACTCGACCGTAGACGGATCCTTGGAAAGGTCGATGATTTGGGACGCGTCGAAAGGTTTTCCTTTTTTGATGGTGAATTCCACCAAGTTGCCTCGGTCAAATTCGGCTTCTTCCCATAAGGTTCCGGCTTCGTTCCATTTTGAAATGGTTCCGTGATATTTGCCATTGGAGTATCTGAGGACTGCTTCCTTCTGTCCCTTGTCGTCCAGTGCCGTTATCGTCCCGTTGTACAGTTCTTCCGTTTCGCGAATATATAAAGTTCCGCCTCTCTTTGGGTCGCCGGCGAATTGGTGGTAGAATTCAGATCCTTTTCCTTCCCATTTTTCAAGTTCTATGGCGGCCAAGCTTTTTCCCGACTCGGATGCGCCTTGGTCGGCAAAACGACCGAAATCCTCGAGGTCTTCCTGGAAATATTTCTTTGAATAGACGACTCCGGTCTTTGTCCATATGTAGAAATATCCGTGTCTCATCCCATTTTTGAATTGAGATTTCGATTTGAGTTTGCCGTTCTCATGCCATTCGAAGAAGTCTCCGTGTGGTCGACCGCGAGAGTAGTTCTTGACCGCAGCAAGCGAGCCGTTGAGGGCCCGAATTTTGACCAATCCGGTGTAGGCGTAGTCTCCTTCCGCCTTATGGCAAAGTTCGTCCTTCATTCCAAATTGTTCATCGAATTCGAGCGCGGACCCTTCCCAAAACTCTTCATTGTCGATGAGAGCAGAAAGAGGAAGCCCGGCAGGCTTCTCAACCACTTTGGTTGGCTCTTCTTGCCCTCCGCAACTAAAAAGCAAAAGAGAGTGAGTTGCCAATAAGCAGATGAGGAAGGCCTTCACAGGATCGTTTTTCATCGTTGGGTCACTAGTCTTCATCGTGTGTCAAGTTTTCCCCCAAATCCATCCCCAGGGCAACCCGAAACCCAACGTCGTTTGATTTGTAATCTTCCCCGAAATTGCTTCTTCTCCCTGTCTTGCAACAATCCTCGCAGGAATCCCAACTTCCCCCCCGGTTGACCTTATCCATGTTTTTCCATCCGAGTAATGGGTCGATCAGCTTTTTTCTTGGCCGGACTTCATATCCGTCTAAACACCATTCTCTCACGTTCCCATATATGTCGAAGAAGCCCCATGGGTTCGTTTTTTTCTTTTTTACGGGATGCGTTCCGTCTATAGAATTATCCGAGATCCATGCATAGTCAGAAATGGATGATGATTTGTCGCCGAAGAAATAAACACTCTTGGTTCCCGCTCGGGCCGCAAATTCCCACTCCGCCTCGCTAGGCAAGCGGAAGCGCATTCCTTTGGGCAGGGTTTGGGAACTTTTGATCTTCTTGTTCAGGGCTTCGCAAAAGGCCATGCTTTCTTTCCATGTAACATTCTCTACCGGAAGTTCTTTTCCCTTGAAGTTACTGGGATTGCTTCCCATCACCTTTTCCCAAATCGATTGAGTGATCTCGTGGACTCCGAGGTAGTAAGCTTGGGTGATGTCAACGGAGCGAACCCCTTCGTAAGGTTCGACCCGTTCGTCCAATTCGCTCATGCCCATTGCAAAGGTGCCCGGCTCAACTTTTCTCAATTCAATACCGAGAATCTCGATGCGCTGTGGCAACTCGGTGCGTGCGGTTTCATCCTTACATGAAAAGATGCAAAGCAAGCTGGAGAGAACGAGAAAAAGGAACAAGCTGAATGGCATGACTCCGACAATCTAAATGCAACTGTATGCAAATGAAATGTTTAAATGTTCGCAATGATTGGAATTGTGATTACCACGAATTCTTCCAAAGAACTCAGTCGGGCTTGCTAAATGAGTTGCTGAATGAGAAAATGAAAGACCTATGATTATACCTAAGGCAGAAAGGCTCCACTCTGAAGAACTCAAGGAGATTGAGGATATCGCGAAGGAATTCGAATGCTCGATTCTCGAGATTCATGGGCGGAATCGTTGCGTATACGCCATTCTTGGCGATGAGAATCATGCGGTCATGTTCAAGCGTATTGCCGGTCTTTCCTATATCCGAAAGGTCGATATGATAGAATCAAGCTACAAGCTAATGGACCGGCGTTCAGGCTTGTCCGACCATATCGTACGGATGGGTGAAACCGAAGTTGGCAAGGATGCCCCTTTTATCATCGGCGGTCCTTGCACAATTGACCCTTCAAACCCCGAACTCTACGTTGAGACTGCTCACGCGCTTAAGGAGGCGGGAGTCGATGCATTGCGTGGTGGGGTGTGGAAACCCCGTACCAATCCGTATTCCTACCAAGGGGATGAGAACGCTTTGGATATCATCCTGCGGGCCCGGGAAGAAACCGGCTTGCCCATTGACGTCGAAGTGATGGATGCCGATCAACTCAAACTAGCATTGGAAGCTAAGGTCGACGTATTGCAGGTGGGTACCCGTAACGCGCTTAATTACTCTTTGCTCAAGCAAATCGGTCGCGAATCGGCGGAGACTAATTCTGCCGTACTTCTTAAGCGAGGCCGACATATGGCGTCGATCAATGAGTTCATTTCTGCGGCCGAGTACCTTGTTGCCGAAGGGAACCCCGACATCCTTCTTTGTCCGAGGGGGACGACCCCTCCGCTTGATGGATATCGTAACCATCCCGACGAATCGATCACTCCCTTGCTCAAAAACCGGACTTGGGCTCCCGTAATTGTAGATCCCTCTCACAGCGTCGGACATGCCGATTATGTCTTGGCCTGTTCGCTGGCAGCCATTGCCTATGGGGCCGACGGACTTTGCATCGAGTCTCACATCGATCCTCGGCGTGGCATTGGTGACGATCCCAAGCAGGCGATTACTCCCGAGAAAATGAAAGAGCTGATTCAAGCCTGCAGGTCGGCCTTCCCCAGCCGTTACAAGGCGATTTGATCAAGCTCCTAGGCGACGGTCAGGAACAAGATAGTTGGAGGCATAGTCTCGGACGGCGTCTTCGAGGCTGAATAGTTCGTCTGCATATCCGCAAGTTCTCAATTTCTCGATGGTCGCTTCGGTGAAGTATTGGTATTTGTCTCTTAGTATTTCGGGCATATC
>MDSW01100082.1_pt1 | contig 10518 bp, 8 predicted proteins | sample 811171 | NCBI WGS metagenome assembly MDSW01 (sample SAMN05326641, study PRJNA326480) | marine metagenome | isolation source: seawater | place: Atlantic Ocean: North West | collected 2012 | reverse complement strand
CTTAAAACTATTATATTGACTAACTTATTAAATCCCATATGATCCCAAATAATCCCAAATTGGAGGATTTAGTGACAAGAAAAAAAATAGAAAGAAAATATAAAGAGCATGTTTTTATCGAGCTACGAAAACAAAATAGACAAAAAAGGGAGGGTATCTGTGCCTGCATCATTTAGATCCTTTTTAACAACCCAAGGTTACAACGGCTTTGTATCCTATCCATCTTTTAGTAATCCAGCTTTAGAATGTTGCACTCAAGATAGAATAGAAAAACTATCCAACTCAATCGATACACTAAATCCATTTGAAGAAAAAAGAGATTATTTCGCAACCGCTGTTTTATCTGAAAGCTCAAACTTGATTTTTGATACAGAGGGCAGAGTACAATTTCCAAAAAAACTTTTAAATGTTGCAAAAATTAAAAGCGATGTTTTATTTGTGGGATTGGGCAAAACATTCCAGGTTTGGAATCCTAAAAATTTTGATAAATTTAAAACTTTTGCAAAGAAAAAAGCCTTACAAAGCAGATCAACACTAAAATGGGATAACAATAACTAATGAAAGAAGGAGTAATATATGAGTATTAATATTGGAGGGGGTGAATTAAAAGAATTAAAACCAAGAATTTTAGTAATGGGAATTGGGGGAGCGGGTGGAAATGCAATTAATTCCATGATCGAGTCAGGCATGCAAGGCGTAGAGTTTGTTGCTGTAAATACTGACGCTCAAGACCTTAGAGTAAATAAAGCTGACGCTAAGATACAAATTGGTATGAATTTAACGAAGGGACTTGGAGCAGGCGCTAAGAATGACATTGGTCAAGCTGCTGCAGATGAGTCTTTAAATGAAATTGTAAGTTATATTCAAGGAAGCAACATGATATTTATTACAGCAGGAATGGGCGGCGGAACAGGAACAGGCGCTTCACACGTGATTGCTAGAGCCGCAAAAGAATTAAATATTCTTACTGTTGGAGTAACTACACTTCCATTTGCTTACGAAGGACCAAAAAGAATGCGAAGAGCTATTGAAGGTTTAGAGGAATTGAAAAAACATTTAGATACAGTAATTGTTGTTCCTAATCAAAATCTTTTTAAAATTGCAAACGAAGCAACTACGTTTGAAGAGTCTTTTTCGTTATCTAATGACGTTTTAAAACACGGAGTCCAAAGCGTAACAGATTTAATGGTTAGACCAGGCATGATAAATTTAGATTTCGCAGACGTTGAAACTGTTATGAGTGCTATGGGCAAGGCAATGATGGGAACTGGAGAAGCAGAAGGTGAAAACAGAGCAATGGCTGCAACTGAAATGGCCTTGAATAATCCATTAATTGATGAATATTCACTTAAGGGAGCTAAGGGGCTATTAGTAAATATTACCGGAGGAAAAGATATTACTTTGTTTGAAGTAGACCAATCTGTAAACAAAATCAGAGCTGAAGTAGACCCTGAAGCAGAATTAATTTTTGGTGCAATTAAAGATGATAACATGGAAGGAAAAATTAGAGTTTCTATTGTTGCTACATCTTTAGATGGTCATAAACCTGAGTCAAAAACTGTTTTAAATATGGTTAATAGAATTCATAATAGGAACACAGGTTATTCTGAAAATTTGTTTAAAAATACAAATTTAAACCAAAGTCCTATAGGATCAATAGACGGGGCAACAGCTCTAAAACTGGACGAACAGCTAGAATTGAAATCATCCGAGGATCAATTGAACAATTCAACTATTGAACAAGATCTTCCACATGAGACAAGTCAAAGACAGGATACTAAATCTACTGGTATATCAATTGAGAATGCATCTTATATAGAAAATAACCTCGATATTGAAAATCATTTTGATAAAACTACAGACCAAGAGGAACACACTCCTAAGTTATTTTCTGGAGAAAACCATATACTAGAAGATAACAATTTTTCAATCGGAGATGATGAAAATCATAACGAAAAGTTATTTGATCAAAATTCTAAGGACGAAGAAGAATTTGAGATTCCAGCTTTTTTAAGAAAGCAAAAATTTTAATGTTAATTTTGACTGTTGTTAATGAAACTAAACCAAACATCACTGGAAAAAAAACATATTCCAGTGATGTTGGAAGAAGTCATTAAAATCTGCCACCCTAAGACTGGCGGTTTATTTTTAGACTGCACTTTTGGCGGAGGTAGTTATTCAAATTCTCTTTTAAAACATCAGGACACCAAAATTTTTGCGCTTGATAGAGATAAAAAAGTAATTCCAATTGCAAAAAAAATACAACAAAAATTTAATAAGAGATTTTCTTTTTTGCATTTAAAATTCAGTGAATTAGAATCTGTTTCTCAAAAAAATTTTGATGCTGTCATATTTGATTTAGGTTTATCTTCAATTCAATTAAACGACTTATCACGTGGTTTTTCTTTTAAATCTAAAAGTAAACTTGATATGTCGATGGGATATAACGATGTATCAGCCAAAGAAGTTATTAACAATTTTAAATTAAAAGACTTAAAGAACATCATTCAAATTTTTGGAGAAGAAGAAGATGCTCTCAAAATTGCTAGAAATATAATTAAAGCAAGATCTATTAAGCCAATAAAAACCACTGATGAATTGGTATCGATCATTAAAAAGTCAAAAAAAAAAAATTTTAAATCTAAGATCGACCAAAGCACAAAAACTTTTCAAGCGATAAGGATATTCGTTAATAAAGAAATAACAGAGTTAATTCAAGGAATTACTAAAGCTACAAAAATTCTCAAACCTGGAGGTAGGCTTATAGTTATAAGTTTTCACTCCATAGAAGATAAAATTGTTAAATTCTTTTTTAAAAATTATTCAAGGAATAGAGCAAGATCCAATAAATATTTGCCAGAAATTAAGAGTGATAATAAAACAATGTTTGAAAATTATAAAAATAAAGTCATTAAGGCATCCGCTAAAGAGATTAAAGAAAACAGCAGGTCAAGGTCAGCAAAATTACGTTTTGCAGTGAGAAATGGTGAAAATTTTTTTGAACCATCGGAATTGAAAATAAAGTTTAAATATTTGATAGAGTTGGAGAATAGGAATGCCTAAGACAAAATTTATCGTTTCCTTACTAACATTCTCTTTTTTGTTATTTTTTACATCAGTAATAAAAAATAAAACAAGAGTAATAGAAAAAAAAATAATTTTAGCTGAAACAAATATCAACAATTTAAAACAAAGCTTAAACGAAAGCCAAATTGATTTTTTTTATTTAACATCACCTAAAATCCTTAAAGAAAAACTACAATTTTTAACTAGCGAGGAATATGAGCATATGAAGTTTTCAAAGATATATCTTGATTATGAGAGTTTTATAAAAAGTCAAAAAAATTTATCAAAGAAATAATTTATGAGAAAAAAAAGACAAAATAAAACAAATATAAATCAACAAAGTTTTTATTTTGAAGATTATTTAAAAACTAATCTAAAATTTAAAAGTGAAAAGAATAAAATAGTAAATGATGATAGAATGTATTTACTTTTTTTTTGTTTTTTTTCCCTTATATTTATTTTTTCCCTAAAAATTATATTTATTTCTTTTAAATCTTTTAATTATGTTGCAGTTAATAATGCAAAACAAAAATATAGTATGTTAAGAAATGATATAGTAGACAGAAATGGTATTTTATTATCAAGAAATATAAAGGCTTATCACGTAGCAATTAAACCAAGTTTAATAAAAGACAAAAAAAAATTTCTAGTTCTAATAAAACTGATTTTGCCTGAGGTCGATGTTAAAGTTTTAGAAAAACAAATAAATAAAAAAAAATATTTTTATTTAAAAAAGAGGATATCATACGATCAAAGGGAGAAGCTTTGGAGACTGGGTGAAAAAGCCTTTATTTTTGAGCCATTTCAAACTAGAATATATCCTCATTCTGATCTTTACAGTCACATAATAGGTCAAACTGACTATGACAATTACGGCATTTCCGGAGTAGAGAGTTATTTTGATAGATATTTAAGAGACAATAAAAAATTTAGAGATCCTTTAAAGCTTTCACTAGATACTAACATACAACATATCGTTAAAAATGAATTAGAAAAAGCTGTTAAAACTTTTGAAGCTAATGGTGCCGCTTCTTTAGTAATGGATGCAAGTAATGGGGAAGTATTATCATTGGTCTCCTTGCCTGATTTCAATATAAATGAAAGAATAAATTTATCTGATAAAAACTTTTTAAATAAAATTACCAAAGGTGTATATGAACTTGGATCAATTTTTAAGACTTTTACAATAGCCTTAGCTTTAGAAGATGATTTGGTTGATACTGATACTATAATTTCTAATATCAAGAATAAAGTAAAATGTTCTGTTCATGAAATATCAGACATAAAAATTTTTCCAACAAAAATGTCAGTAGAAGAAATTTTAGTCCAGTCTTCTAACGTTGGTACGATTAACATTGCAAAAAAAATAGGTGAGAAGAGATATAAAGATTTTTTAAAAAAAATTAATATAATTGGAAATCCAAAATTTGAATTAGATGAATTAGGCAACCCAGTTTCATTCAATTGGAATAAGTGCAAATTGGAAACTATTTCTTATGGTCACGGAATCACAACAACACCATTACAGGCTGCAGCAGCTTATGCAACTTTAATTAATGGAGGTAAACTCGTTACACCGACTCTAAAGAAAGGTAAGAATGACAAAAAAAAATCTGAAAGAATTATTACTGAGGAGACAAGTTTAAAAATAAGAAAAATTTTGAGAAAAGTGGTTACTGATGAAAAAGGAACTGCAAGTTTGGCCAATATTTTTGGTTACGAGGTTTCTGGTAAAACTGGAACTTCACAATATTATGACAATAAAAATAAAAATATTAATACTTTTATATCTTTTTTTTCTGCATCAGATCAAAAATATATTCTTTTGGTGATGTTAGATGATCCCAAAGTTGCTAAAAATCTTATTTATGATTACAGAGGCTTAAAAATAAAAGCGACAAGAAATGAGGCAGGATGGAATGCAGTTTACACTTCGGGCAAAATTATAGAAAAAATCGGACCTATTTTAGCCATAAATAATAAAGAGATTCTTGTAAAAAATGTTATTAAAAAAACTTATTAAAAACTGTCCTAGAAATTTGGAAACAATAAAAGTTAAAGGTCTTTCATCTGATACTAGATCAATAAAAAGAGGAGAATTATTTTTTGCTTTACAAGGATCAAATAGCAGTGGAGAAAATTTTTTAAAGCAAGCTTTAAAAAAAGGTGCGTGTGCGGTAATAACAACAAAAAAAAAGTCAAATATTTTTAACTCTATAAGAGTGAAAAATGTAAGAAATAGTCTTGGAGAGGTTTGTGCAAAATTCTTTCATAAAAAACCAAAAAATATAATTGCAGTCACAGGAACTAATGGCAAAAGCTCAGTTGCAGATTTTTTTCATCAAATTTTGACATTAAACAAAACAAATGTAGCTACAATTGGTACTCTTGGAGTGAAAAAAAAATTTTTTAAAAAAGGCGTGTTAACAAGTCCAGATGCAATAAGTCTTCATAAAGAGCTATATGAATTGAAAAAAAAAAAAATTGATAATGTTTTAATAGAGGCTTCAAGTCACGGCTTAGAACAAGGAAGATTGGATGGAATTAATTTTAAAGCTGGAATTTTTACAAATTTTAGTCAAGATCACCTAGATTATCATAAAACTTTAAAAAAATACTTTAGTGCAAAACTCATACTTTTTAAAAAATTATTAAATAAAAATTCTTATTTAATAACAGACAATAAAAATCCAGAATTTAATGTTCTAAAAAAAATAGCAAAGAAAAAAAAATTTCGGGTTAAATTAATCAACAATCTCGAAAAAAAAGATCAGCTAAAAAATTTTAATTTAATTGGAAATTTCCAAAAAAAAAATCTTTCAATGGCAATTTTGGCTTGTGAAATAATTGGCTTAAAAAGAAAAAAAATTATTAGTTGTTTAAGTAGAATTAAGAGTGTTAAAGGAAGATTGGAACTAGTCAGAACTTTTAAGGGCAATAGAAAAGCATTTATAGATTTTGCACACACACCGGATGCAATAAAAAATGCAATTAACACTCTTAAATCAAGCTTTAAAAATAATATTACAATCGTTGTAGGTTGCGGAGGAGAAAGAGATAAAAGTAAAAGAGGAAAAATTGGTAAAATAATAAACAATTTATGTGACAAGATTTATATAACTGATGATAATCCAAGAAGTGAAAGTCCAAACAAGATAAGAAAATCAATCATAAAAAAAATAAATCGTAGAAAAGTATTCAATATCGGCAATAGAAGCGAAGCAATTAATGCCGCAATAAAAAATTCTAAGCCAAATGAGATAATCTTAATTGCCGGAAAAGGTCATGAGGATATTCAAGATTACGGAACTAAAAAAATTAAAATAACCGATCATAGAATACTAAGTTCCATAAATGACCGAAAAGTCTCAAAAAAAACGATTAACTTGAATACAAATAATAATTTAATCAATAAAGTTGTTGGAAAAAAATTTAATAAAAAATTTCTTGGTGTGTCGATAAACTCAAAAACAATAAAAAAAAAAAATTTGTTTATTGCCATTAGAGGAAAAAACAATGATGGTCACAAATTCATCAAAGAGGCTTGTTTAAGGGGAGCTTCTGCTTGTGTTGTTTCTCAAAAAAACTGTAAAATTTCAAAAAACAAGAAAATCAAAGTTCAGGATACTTATAAATTTTTAAAAAGTTTAGCCTTTCAAAAAAGAAAAAATTCAACTGCAAAAATAATTGCTGTTACTGGTAGCTCAGGCAAAACTTCAGTAAAAGATTTAATTGGAAATTTATTAAAAAATTTTGGAGAAACGTATTTCTCACCAAAATCTTATAATAACTTTTTTGGAGTTCCTCTAAGTTTATGTAATTTAGAACAATCGCATAGATTTGGAGTATTTGAAATAGGCATGAGTAAATCCGGAGAAATAAATACCCTTTCACAAATTGTAAGACCTTTTATTGGAATTGTTACTAATATTGCAGAAGCCCACATTGAAAATTTCAAAAATCTTAAACAAATTGCTAAAGCAAAAGGTGAGATAATAAATAATATCGATAAAGAAGGGATGCTAATACTGGATAGGGATGGCAAATTTTATAGCTATTTTAGTTCCTTAGCTAAAAGAAAAAAAATTAGAACTATTTCAGTAGGCTATCACCGCAAAGCAAATATTAGAGTAATAAGATCAAAAAGTTACCCACAATATGAAAAAATCCTAATTAAATCTTTAAATAAACAATATAGTATTAATGTGAAAAACCATCATATTAAAAATATTTTATTCGCAATTGCAGTATTAGAAATTCTCAATTTAAATTTTGAAAAAATTAAAAATAAATTAAACGAATTAGATATTTTAAAAGGAAGAGGTAAAATTATAAAAGTAAAACATAAAAATGTAAATTTTAATCTCATTGATGAGAGTTACAACGCAAATCCATTATCAATGAAAGAGTCGATTTATAAATTATCAAAAATGAAAATTAAAAGTAATAAATATATTTTATTAGGCGACATGTTAGAACTTGGCCAAAAGACTAAATTACTGCACAAAAAGCTTTCACCAATTATTAATAACTCAAATATAAGAAAGCTATTTGTTCTTGGAGAACATATAATGGACACATACAAGTATGTTAAAAAAAGCAAAAGAGGAAATATTTTGCAGCTCAAATCGGATATTAATGACGTATTAATCCCCATACTACAGAATAATGATTATTTGATGATTAAAGGCTCCAACGCTACAGGTCTTCAAGAAATTTCAAAAAATTTATCGAGAGGAAATTTAAATGCTCTTTAATCTTTTAACATCTCTTATCGATCAATTTTCTTTTTTAAATGTTTTTAAATATCTAACTTTTAGAACTGGCCTTTCACTTATGACTTCCTTAATTGTTGTCTTTTTGATCGGGGGGCCCTTAATAAAGGTTTTTTCAAAAATGGACATAACCGGACCGATAAGACAAGACGGACCCATAGATCATATAGTAAAAAAATCAGGCACTCCAACAATGGGTGGAATTATTATTATAATTGGCATGCTAACAAGCACTCTATTATGGGCTGATCTTAAAAATATATATATTTGGTCGTTAATATTTATATCACTAGGTTTGGGAGCTTTGGGTTTTGTAGACGATTTACTGAAAATAAAATATAGAAATTCGAGAGGCTTAAACTCAAAACTTAAATTTTTTGGTCAATTTGTTATTGGTCTAATAACTTTATGTATTTTAATATATTTTAGTGATCATAAGTTCATAAATAATATTTATTTTCCATTTTTCAAAAACTTAATTTTAGACCTTGGAATTTTTTTTATACCTTTTGGACTATTTGTGATTATTGGCTCTTCCAATGCAGTAAATTTAACTGATGGCCTAGATGGTTTAGCCACAGTACCAATTATGTTAGTAGCTTTATCATTTACTTTTATTAGCTATGTAGTTGGAAATATAATTTTTTCAGAATATTTAAAGATACAATACATTCCAGATGTTGGAGAAACTGCAATTTTTTGTGGTGCAATAGTTGGATCATGCTTAGGGTTCCTTTGGTATAACGCTCCTCCAGCAAAGATATTTATGGGAGATACTGGCTCTTTATCATTAGGAGGTTCATTGGCAGCAGTTGCGATAATTGTTAAGCATGAAATAGTTCTTGCGATTATAGGGGGGCTTTTTGTTTTAGAAACGATTTCTGTTATTATCCAAGTTATATCGTTTAAGTTGACCGGTAAAAGAGTTTTTATGATGGCTCCTATTCACCATCACTTTGAAAAAAAAGGGTGGGCAGAGTCAACAATTGTTATTAGATTTTGGATAATCGCTATAATCTTGGCACTGATCGGATTAGCTACTTTAAAATTGAGATAATGAATAAATTATTTAACTTTAAAGATAAAAGCTTTATAGTTTACGGATTAGGGTTAACAGGCCAATCGGTTGTTAAGTTTTTAAAAAGAAATAAAGCCAAAAGCGTGTTTGTTTGGGACGACAAATTTAAAAACTCAAAAGTTAAAAACAATATATTCAAAAAAAAAATCTTTTCTAATGATCACATAGTTTTAAGTCCTGGGGTCAATATAAATAATACAAAGTTCAAAAAATCTTTATTAATAAACAAAAATAAATTTTTGTCTGATATTGATTTATTCTTTTTAAAAAATAATATTAAAAATTCAATAGTAATTACTGGTACTAATGGAAAATCAACGACATGTTCCCTAATTAATTATGTCCTAAAGAGAAACAACATTGGATCTAAACTTGTGGGAAATATCGGTACTCCTATTTTAGATATAAAATATAATAAAAGAGATATTTATGTAATTGAAGCATCGTCTTTCCAGCTTGAATATTCAAAACATTTAAGACCTTATTGCGCTGCAATATTAAATATCACAGATGATCATTTAGACTGGCATGGTTCAAAGCAAAAATATATTAAATCAAAATTTAAAATTTTTAATAATCAAACAAAAAATGATATTGCTTTTCTCGAAAACGGAAATTTAAAAAAAATATATAAAAAAAAAAAATTATCTGGCAAGTTAAAATTAGTAAAAAAAAATCTAATTAATTTAAAAAATATAAATAATAGCTATTTAAAACTAAGGACAAACAAAGAAAATATTAATTTTGCCTACAGTATTTTAAAATTATTTAAAATCAAAAAAAATAAATTTTTAAAAACTTTAACTTCCTTTAAGGGTTTGCCACATAGACAAGAAAAATTTTTAAAAGTTAAAAATTATACTTTTATTAACGACTCTAAAGCAACTTCGTTCGAGTCAGCTAAATATGCATTAAATTCCTATGAAAATATAATTTGGATATTAGGTGGTCAGCCCAAAAAAAATGAAAAGTTTTTTATTAATAAGTATAAGAAAAAAATTATTAAAGCTTATGTTGTTGGAAAAAATCCACAATATTTTGTCAAAAAACTTAAAAATTTAATAGATTATGAAGTTAATCTAAATTTAAAAAATGTTGTAAGAAAAATACTTAAATCACGTCATAATAAAAAAATAACAGTTCTATTTAGTCCTGCAAGCGCTTCGTATGATCAATATAACAACTTTGTAGAAAGAGGAGAAAAATTTAAAAATATAGTAAAAATTTATGCTAAATAATTTTATCAATTCTGAAAGAATAAATGATTATTGGAGAAACATAGATAAGAATATATTATTTAGTTTTCTAATTCTGTTTTTTCTTGGTATTTTTTTTTCTTTTTCATCAACATCTTCTTTAGCTGGAGAAAGATTAGATAAGGATTTTTACCATTATTTTTTGAGGCATTTAATTTTTGCATCGTTTGCTATTTTAGTAATGTTTTATATTTCATACTTAAAAATTTCATTTTTAAAAAAATTAACAATACCTTTTTTTATAGCTTCTTTTATTTTATTAATGTTAGTGCCGGTCATTGGAATTGAGGTAAAAGGTGCACAGAGATGGTTGGATATGTATGTACTGAGACTTCAACCTATT
>MDSW01041754.1_pt1 | contig 10520 bp, 11 predicted proteins | sample 811171 | NCBI WGS metagenome assembly MDSW01 (sample SAMN05326641, study PRJNA326480) | marine metagenome | isolation source: seawater | place: Atlantic Ocean: North West | collected 2012 | reverse complement strand
TGTTATGGAATAACTTGTAAAATTTGTAAAAGCTGTTATCCAAATAGAAAAAAACCTATTAAGGCAAAAAAAGCTTAAATGAAAATCTTAGGAATTGGCAACGCTATCGTTGATGTAATTTGTAAAGTTGATAACAATTTTATCAAAGAAAATAATTTAACAAAAAGTACAATGAAGCTTGTAGATGAAACTGAATTTAAAAAACTATTATCTACTCTTATAATTGAGGAAACTGTTTCCGGTGGATCGGTAGCAAACTCAATGGTAGGTCTCTCACAACTTGGAAGTAAAGTAGGGTTTATAGGTAAAATAAATGATGATGACTTAGGTAAAAAATATGAAGAGGGTTTAAAAAAAGAAAATGTTCAATATTTCTATTCAAAGAAAAAAGAAGGAACTCCTACAGGAACTTGTTTAATTTTGATCACACCTGACTCTGAAAGAACCATGGTAACTTTTCTAGGTACCGCAGGACAAATCAATGAGCATGATATAGATACAAACGCGGTTAAGAATAGTGAAATTTTGTTTTTAGAGGGCTATCTTTGGGATGAAGGTGAACCAAAAAAAGCTTTTGAAAAAGCAATTAATAACTCTAATAAAGTGGCAATGTCATTATCAGATTTATTCTGTGTGGAAAGACACAAAAATCACTTTTTAGAATTAGTTAGAAATAAATTAGATATCACTTTCGCAAACGAACAAGAGATTATGTCATTACTTAATGTAAAAAAATTTGAGGACGTGATTAATTTTGCAAAAAAAATGAATAAATTAATTGTTGTTACACGAGGTGAAAAAGGGGCAATTGCAATAAATAAAAATGATGTTGTGGAGTGTAATGCAAAAAAAAACCTTCAAATTAAAGATTTAACAGGTGCTGGAGATCTATTTGCTGGTGGATTTTTACATAGTTTAATAAATAATAAATCAATAAAGGAGAGTTTAGAAACTGGGACAGAAATGTCTTCAAAAGTCATTCAAATAATTGGAGCCAGATTGAACAGGTAATTTATTTCTTTCTTCTTTTAAAACTACCTTTTCCCTTTTTTGGTCTCACCACTCTTTTTCTATACTTAGTAGTAAAAAGATCCTTTGCAATTCTATTTCTTTTTTTCACAAATAATAACCATCTTTATTATTAAGGATAAAATTTTCATCCATAAATTTTTCATTAATTTTCTTTCTTAATCTATATATGTGAGTTTCAACTGTATGAGTATCTGCGTCAGGGGAATAGTTCCAAACGGAGGATAAAATACTATCTTTTGTAATTGGTTTCTTGCTTTTTAAAAATAATTCAAGCAGTTGAATTTCTTTTTCTGTAAGTATTATAAATTTATTTAATTTAGAGAGTTTTTTCTCGTTTTTATTTAAAGAATATTCTTTGATTACTATTGAAGAATTAATATTAAATTTTTTTTTCGCTGCTGTATTTTCAACTACAGCATTAATTTCTTTTAAAGTAGCTGGCAATTCTAAACTAGCGTCATAATTATCTGTAAGATCTTTTTTTTTGCCAACACATATTTTTATTAAATCATTTTTTTTAATAAAATTTTCTTGTTTTTTGTCCTGTAAAATATCAATGTGGAATAAGATAATATTAGTATTATTGTTTAAATCGTCAAAAAGAGGATTAAACTTTAAATATGCTTTTAATTCATTTAAAGTTGATACAAATGAAGAAGGGCCAAAAATTCGAACATTTAAATTGTGCATATTTCAATAAATAAAAAATACTTAATTTATAGGAACTGTAAAGCAAAATGCGCGATAGGTAAAAGAGGAATAGGTATTAAAAAGAGGGAAGGTGATTTAATTACGCCTAAGGGTACATACAAAATTAGATATGTTTTATATAGAAAAGACAGAATTAAGAAATTTAAAACTAAGATAAAAAAAATTGTTATTAAAAAAAATATGGGGTGGTGTAATGATTCAAACTCCAAAGATTATAATAAACTAATAAAATTGCCAGCTACTTGTAGTTTTGAAAAACTTTATAAGAAAGAAAACATATACGATATTGTATTAGTTTTAAATTATAACATGAGACCTATTGTTAAAAATAAAGGTAGCGCAATTTTCATTCACGTTGCAAAAAGTGATTATAAAAAAACTGAAGGTTGTGTATCATTAAAAAAAATTCATTTGTTAAAGATTTTAAAACAAATTAATAAAAATATTTTAATTAAGATCGGGAACCAAAAATAGAACTTCCTAATCTGACAAAGTTTGATCCATGTTTTATAGCTTCAATATAATCAGCAGACATACCCATACTCAAATTTTCGAGAGCTAAAGATTTATTTAACTCATATAAAGTCTTAAAGTGCTTTTCTGCATTTTGATCAATAGGCGGTATTACCATAAGTCCAATAATTTTAAGATTAATTTCATTTACACAATAATTATAAAAAGCATCCAATTGATTTATGGGTATACCTGACTTTTGAACTTCATTACCGATATTCACCTGTATAAAATACTTAATGTTTTTGTTTAAATTTGCTTGGTGTTTTGAAAGTGCATCTGCTAACTTTTGATTATCAAGGGAATGAATATAATCAAAAAGCTTCACTGCATCTTTAGCTTTATTACTTTGTAATTTACCGATCATATGCAGTTTTAAATTTTGATTAATTTTTTTTACTTCCTCCCATTTAGCAGTTGCCTCCTGCACCTTATTTTCCCCAAAATGAAAATGTCCGTAATCTAATAATGGCTTTATATAATCAAATGTGAAGGTTTTACTTACTGCTATAATATTTACAGACTTATTTAAGTTTAAAGAAGTTATTTTAAATTTTATTTTTTCGAATCTATCAACTATTGTACTCATATGTTTATCTTAAAAAATAAATATTATTTAATTATTGAAAATATCAAAGATATAGATTTAAAAAACATAAAAGTACGTAATAAATTTTCCATTATTTATAGAAATAAGGAAAAAAGTGACAGTTTGAAAGATTTATTCAAATTTAGGCAAAAGTGTAAGCTAAAAGCGATAAAATTTTATGTTGCTAACAATATTAATTTAGCAGTTTTATTAAACTCTGATGGTATTTATTTATCCTCATTTAATAGAGATTTAAGATTTTTAAATTACAAAAAATTTCACTTTAACCTAATTGGTTCAGCTCATAACTTCAAAGAAATATATTTAAAAATTAAACAGGGATGTAGTGCTATTTTTTTATCAAAGTTATTTTTAGTAAACTATGATAAAAAAGCACCCTATCTAGGAGTTATCAAGTTTAATAATTTTTCAAAGATTTCTAAGAAATTAATTCCACTCGGAGGTGTTAAATACGAAAATTTTAAACACCTAAGAAACGTATCAAGTGAAGGTTTTGCAATTCTATCTGAAGTAAAAAAAAAGCCGGCTAATATAATTAACCGGCTTTTTTAATTTAAAATCTAATTAAACGATAATTAGAATTCCATAGCGATTGAAGCTATAGTTTTTGTTGCGCTTCTACCTGTAGTGAATTCAGAGTTAGTTGTATCAACTCTAAATAAACCAAGTGTAGCACCACCAATATTGTAAGCTAATTGGTAAGTATCTGATTCAGCAGTTACTGTCTGTTTCGTCATAGTAGAACCAGTTGCTGCGATCGGACCTTTATCAGTACCTTCGTTCTCAGTTCTGCCTACTGATACACTTACTGCATCATTTACTGCAAACTCTACCCCTACAGCGTTGTAGAAGTAAGAATCGAAAGATGAACCATTACCATTTAAATAGTCAAGTGCACCTTTCTCTTTGTAACCTGTCATGTAACCGATTTTGAAGTTACCTGCTGCGTACTGAGCAGAAACGTTACCACCAGTTAATTCTTGGTTATGTCTACCTTCTTGCTTATCACCATGTGCATAGTCGGCACTGATTTTTAAGCCATCGATAGGAGCGGCTGTTAATTGATATTGTACTAGCGCTCTACCAGCTGCACCAACATTACTTGATGTTGCACCTGCGCTTTTAAAGTCATTTGAGTCACCATCAGCTGTGTTTGGCGCGTAACCAACTTTAGCTGTTAAACCGTACGGTAAAATGTCAGCCGGTAAGTGATATTGAACGTTTGGATAACTAGATACATCTAATCCCCAGTTCATTGCTTTGTGACCTGATGATGCCATGTTATTAGCGTAATCAACACCTACTCCTAAAGCACCAATACCGTATGCTAATTCAGTAGATAATCCACCTTCTGAATCAAAGATACCGATTGTACCCATTCCGTTTGTATTGATTGTTAAAGCTGAGTCGTCATTATCAACTGTTCCACCACCATTTGGATCTAATTCCATATGGTAGTTCCAAGTATATCCATTGTCCAACTCGCCTGAAGCAGAGAGTTTCAATTCGTTGGAAATACCAAGACCTACGTTATTACTGTCAGCTACACCTCCGTTTACTAAGTATGAAGCTTTAGCAGAACCAGTTACAGTTAATTCACCAGCTACAGCTGCTACAGACATAAGTAAAGATGATGCAATAACAGCAAATAGTTTTGTTATTTTTGTCATTTTTTGTCCTTTTGTTATTAATAATTTTTATAATTATTATTTACGGTAGATAATTAGCAATTTTTCAGGTTGAAAGGTCTAAAATCCTTGTAAAAAAGCTCTTTTTTTACCTATTGTGACATAAATACAACAGTAAAATACCCTTTTTATACAATAATTTTCTTATACATGTTAAAACAAATTTCAGATTTATGTTTATCAAATATTTTATCAAATTATCGATTTTTAAAATAATCATTTTCTCTATATTGACTCTTTTTATCTACTCTTGCGGCTTTTATGAAAAAGTAGACCAGAGACAGATGCCTGATACTGCCAAAGCTAAAGCAAGAAAAAATGTTGAGGAGGGAAAGGGTGTATCTCTTGGTGGTCTTATTGGAAAAGGTAAAGGAGGTTCTTTTGAATTTAGTTCTTCAAACCCGATGTGGAAAGCTACTTTAGAAACACTCGATTTCTTACCTATGAGCACAGTAGACTATTCAGGAGGAATTATTATAACAGACTGGTACACAGACAATCAGAATTCAAACAAATCAATAAAAATTACTATTAGATTTCTTTCAAATGAAGTAACTGCAAATAGTTTAAAAATAGTAGTTCACGAAAAATCATGCTCTAATTCGAACAATTGTGTTACAAAAATTATTTCAGATACTAAAATAAAAGATGAACTTAATGCAGTCATATTAAGAAAAGCCACTCTCTTTGATAGAGAAAATAAAAAGAAGAAGAACTAATTACTAAATATAATGGAAAGATTCAATTTTCAAATAATTGAAAAAAAGTGGCAAAAAAAATTTTCACAAAAAAAACTTTACAATAAAACTGGCAAGAAATTTTACTGTTTAGAAATGTTTCCTTACCCATCTGGCAGAATTCATATGGGTCACGTAAGAAATTATACTATTGGAGATGTAATAGCGCGATATAAATTTTTGAATGGTTATAACGTTTTACATCCTATGGGTTGGGATGCATTCGGTTTACCAGCAGAAAACGCATCTAGATTAAATAATTTACATCCAAAAGAATGGACAAACAAAAATATTGAAACGATGAAAAATCAGCTAAAATTACTAGGTTTATCAATAGACTGGGATCAAGAAATATCTACTTGCGATGAAAATTATTATAAACATCAGCAAGAACTATTTATTGATTTTTTTAATCAGGGATTAGTCTCTAGAAAAGAAACTTATGTGAATTGGGATCCTGTTGAGAAAACCGTTCTAGCAAATGAACAGGTAATTGATGGTAAAGGCTGGAGATCTAATGCAATTGTTGAGAGAAAAAAATTATCTCAATGGTTTTTCAATATTACCAAATTTTCAAATCATCTTTTAGAAGATTTAGAGACGCTTGATGGATGGCCTGAAAAAGTTAAAACTATGCAAAAAAACTGGATTGGCAAATCATATGGATGCGAATTAAAATTTAAAATAAAAGAAAAAAACACAAACATAAAAGTTTTTACTACAAGACCAGATACAATTTACGGTGCAAGTTTTATTGCGGTTTCTGCTGACCACAATTTGAGCAAAAATTTTATTACGGATAAGGGCTTCCAAAAATTTAAAACTGAATGTAATAAAACTGGGACAACTGAAGAGGCATTAGCTAATGCTGAAAAGTTAGGTTTTAAAACCAATTTACATGCTGAACATCCTTTTATTCAAGGTAAACTAATTCCAATTTATTTCGCTAATTTCGTCCTTATGGATTACGGCACAGGCGCAATATTTGGTTGTCCAGCCCATGATCAAAGAGATTTTGAGTTTGCTAAAAAATATAATTTAGAAATCACTCGTGTCGTTTCAGACGGAAAAGATACTAATTTAAATGAGGCTTTTACTGGAAATGGAAAAATTATAAATTCTGAGTCTCTGAATGGTCTTAACATTTCAGAAGCAAAAAATAAAATTATTAATCTTATTGAAAAAAGAAAAATAGGAGAAAAAAAAACTTTATTTAGACTTAAAGATTGGGGTATTTCTAGACAACGTTATTGGGGTTGTCCTATACCTGTTATTTATCTTGAAGATGGTTCTGTTGTGCCAGTTGACAAAAGCGAACTACCAATAAGATTACCAGAAGACATTGACTTGAAGTCTCAAGGGAATCCTCTGGAAACTCACCCGACTTGGAAGAATACAATAGATAAATCCTCAGGAAAAAAAGCAGTAAGGGAAACAGATACTTTAGATACCTTTGTAGACTCTTCTTGGTATTTTTTAAGGTTTTGTTCGCCAGATCATAACACAGCACCATTTGATCCCAAAAAAATTAATTATTGGATGCCAGTCGATCAATATATTGGCGGTATAGAACATGCTATCTTACATCTGTTGTATTCTCGTTTTTTTACTAAAGGGATTAATTTAATTAACAAAGATGTCGATCTCACTGAGCCTTTTAAAAACTTATTTACTCAAGGAATGGTGTGTCATGAAACTTATAGAGATAAGAATGGTGATTGGTTATATCCAGATGAAATAAAAAAACTCGAAAATAAAAAAGCCAAAAAAATAAAAGATGATAGTGAAGTTATAATTGGCCCACCCGAGTCAATGTCCAAGTCAAAAAAAAATACAATAGATCCCGAGGCAATGATAAATATTTATGGTGCTGACGCTGTCAGATGGTTTATTTTATCTGACAGCCCGCCCGAAAAAGATATTCAATGGTCAGATAGTGGTGTTTCCTCATCGAACAAATTTTTACAAAAAATGTGGAATTTGGTTTTTTTAATCAAATCAAGAAAAGAGGTCAAAATAGACAAGAAAAATATTGAACAATTTGAAAATAAAATTAACGTTTTTATAAATAAGATTGATAAATCAATTAATGATTTTAAATTTAATGTATGTATTGCATATTTTTATGAAATATATAAATTTTTTACTTCATCTTTAAACTCCAAAATTAGTAATAAGTCACTTTTGAATAACTACTCAAAAATTGTGCAAATGATGATACCTTTCACACCTCATTTTGCTTATGAGTGTCTGGAAATAATGAGTTTTAAACATACTGATACATGGCCGGAAATAAAAAAAGAGGGGCCGAATGAAATAAAATTTGCAGTTCAAATAAACGGAAAAACAAGAGATATTATATTAATTAATCAAGGTTTAGATGAAAAGGAAATTAAGGAAATAATTTTAAGTAAATCTAAAGCTAAAAAATTTCTAGAAAATAAAAATATTGCTAAGACAATATTTGTGAAAAATAAAATTATAAACTACATAGTGTAATGATTAAAAAACCTTATTTATTTATATTTTTATTCATTTTTACATATTCTTGTGGGTTTAAAGTAATTAAACAAGAAGAAATAAGAAATTTTAATATAGGGGAATTAGTTTTACTTGGAGATAATAAAGTAAATTTTTTTTTAAAAAAAAGAATCTTAAGAGAGAAAATTGATGGTAAACAACCGATTAAATTAACTCTAGAATCAAAAAAAGTTAAAATAATTAAAGAAAAAAATATCAGTAGGAGAGTACTCAAAAATGAGATAAGAATAACTGTAATAGTTAATTACAGTTTAATAGGAAGTAAAGTTTCAAATAATTTCAAAATTACTCGATCAGGTATAGTTTCAGTAGGATTAAGACACTCTGTTACTGTTAAAAAAGAGAGAATTTTAATTGAAGATTTATCAAGAAAGATCGCTGATGCGATTAACGAAAATTTAATTAATCAAATAAATGAACTATAAAAGCTATTTAGTCGAAAAGAATATAAACCTTATAAAAAGCAATATTATGTTATTTTACGGAGAAAACATGGGGCTATTAAATGTATTAAAAAGTAAAATTAAACAGAATAGTAAGAATGCGAGTATTACAAAATTTGATCAGGATGAAATTATTAGAGATGAGGAATTATTATTTAATGAGGCTTTAAACATTTCTTTATTTAATGACAAGAAAATAATTTTTATAGATCAAACAAATGACAAGATACTGGATACAATAAAAAAATTAGAACCTAAAATAACAAATCAAAAAGTAATTCTAAGTGCTGGGCTTTTAGAAAAAAAATCAAAACTCAGAAATTATTTTGAGAAATCAAATCAGCTTGCTACAGTAGCTTGTTATGAAGATAATGAAATTACAATAAAGAAATTAATTGCTGAAAAATTACAAAGCTTCGAAGGCCTCAATAATTCAATATTAAATATTATAGCCGACAACTGTAATAACAACAGAATGAAATTGGAAAATGAACTTAACAAAATTGTAGTTTTTTTTGATAATAAAAAAATTGAAGAAGAAAAATTGAGAGCTCTTCTTAATATTAAAGAGAATGAAAAATTTAATTTATTAAAAGATAAAGTGCTTTTAGGAGACAAAATTACAACTAATAAGTTATTAAATGAAACAATTATGGAAAATGATAAAAGTATTCTTTACCTTAACATTATAAATCAAAGATTAAAAAAACTTCTAGAACTTAGCTCCTTAAATAAAACTCTTAGTTTAGAGGACACAATTAATAGTATGAAACCACCTATTTTTTGGAAAGATAAAGCCGCTTTTATCCAACAGGCCAAAAAGTGGGATAGTAACAAAATAAAAAAGATACTGGAAATGACTTACAATTTAGAATTTAGACTTAAATCTAATTCAACAGTAAATACAAATGTCTTATTTAGAAAATTACTTATAGATATTTGCGAAGAAGCTAATTCTTAGTCAACAAGTCTGAAATTAATTCAAACTGATCTAAATCTTTATACTTTATAATAATTCTGCCAGAATTGTTTTTTTTATTCAAAATATTAACTTTTAGGCCTAAAATTTTCTCAATACGCTCTTGCGTCTTTATAATATTGGCATCATAAGTTTTATCTTTTAAACCTGAATCTTTTTTAGATTTAACCAAATACTCTACTTTTCTAGCGCTATAATTTTTTGCAACTATTTCTTCTGCTATTGATGACGCGTTTCCCATTCCAATCAAAGGTCTGGCTTGACCTGACGTTAAAGTACCCTCTTCTAACATAGCCAACACATCTTTTGGTAATGTTAAAAGTCTTAACGTATTACTTATATGGCTTCTACTCTTGGACATTAACTTAGAAATACTTTCGTGATCGTAATTAAATTCTTTCGACAATCTTTCATACCCTCTAGCTTCTTCTACTGGGTTTAAGTCATCCCTTTGAATGTTCTCAACTATCGCTACCTCTAGAGACTCCACATCACTTAATTCTAAAACTGTTACGGGAATATCATGCATTCCTGCTTTTTGGGCAGCTAACCATCTTCTCTCGCCAGCAATAATTTCATATTTTCCAGGTTCTGTTTTTTTTGGTCTTACAGCAATAGGTTGGATGATTCCGTTTTTTTTTATCGAATTGCTTAGTTCTATTAATTTATCCTCGTTAAATGTTTCTCTTGGCTGATACGGATTTCTGCTCAAATCACTTATTAAGACCCTATTTATTGCACTTTTTATAGGACTTTTTTCATCTTTTACTTGATCTCCAAATAAAGCAGATAAACCTCTTCCTAAACCTTTTTTTTTACCAGGGCTCATGCTGCACTCTCTATTTTGCTTTTTTTTGTAAATTCCTCTGCTAATTTAAAATAAGATTTACTACCTACACAACTTTTGTCGTAAACAACACATGGCATTCCATGAGATGGTGCCTCTGACAATCTTACATTTCTTTGAATAACAGTTTGATAGACTTTATCTTTAAAATAATTTCTCGCTTCTCTATCAACTTCTGAAGAGAGTTTATTTCTTTTATCGAACATTGTTAATAATATTCCTCTGATAGATAACTCAGGATTTAAGTTTATTTTAATTCTATCAATTGTTTTAACTAACTGGGTTATACCTTCTAAAGCAAAAAATTCTGTCTGTAATGGTACTAACAATTCATTAGATGCCACAAGAGACATTATCGTTAGCAGACTTAGAGATGGCGGGCAGTCTATAAATATGTTGTCATACTTTTTTAGTAATCC
>MDSW01220969.1_pt1 | contig 10522 bp, 7 predicted proteins | sample 811171 | NCBI WGS metagenome assembly MDSW01 (sample SAMN05326641, study PRJNA326480) | marine metagenome | isolation source: seawater | place: Atlantic Ocean: North West | collected 2012 | reverse complement strand
TATGCTGATCAATGGGTAGCGGTTGGCCCCGGAGCGGGATTTGCCGAAACTAAAGAGTATATCAAGCTTCAAACTGAAGATTATCCTGCCGAATATGTTCAAACCTTGTGGGGTATGTATGATGTTCCCAACTATGTCCGCAATCTATTCAATCTTCCAACCATTGCTTATAGCGGCGAGTTAGATAAGCAGATCCAGGCGGCGCAGGTAATGGAAAGGGCGTATCAGGCAGAAGGGGCTAAGCTTCCGCATATCATTGGCCCTGGCATGGGCCACCGTTATCATCCTGAATCGTTAGCTGAGATTCGTGCTCGGGTAGATGAGGCAGTTCAGCAGGGTCAGCCTGAGATCCCCAAGAAAGTACATCTGCAAACACAGACCTTACGATATAACAAGATGCACTGGCTCACCGTGACCGGCCTGGAGCAACATTGGAAGGATAGTCGGGTAGATGCTGAAATGATTCAGCCACAGACCTATAAGCTTACTACTAAAAACGTAACCGCACTTACGCTCGACGGCAAATTGTCACTGAATGGAGCCATGATCGAAATTGATGGCCATGCCATACAGATACCGGCCGCGGCGCCGAGTAAAGAAGCAGTGCATTTAGCCAAAGCTGGTGCTGAAAACGGAACTTGGATCCGAGTCGAACAGGCACCCCGGGGTGTCGTCAAACGACCTGGACTACAAGGCCCAGTTGACGACGCATTTCTATCGTCCTTCCTTGTTGTCTTGCCCGGGAAAAAGTCAGTGAACCCCGTGGTTGAACGCTGGGTTCACTTTGAACTGCAACACTTCCTTCATCGTTGGAAGACGTTATATCGAGCTACTCCAAAGATGAAGTATGACAAAGATATTTCCGAGGAGGATTTAAGAAACAATCACCTGATCGCGTTTGGCGATACGACATCGAATACATTGCTAAAACGGATCATGAAAGAACAGAATCCATTGCCGATCGAGTGGAGTAAGGAGTCCCTGATGATCAAGGGGGAGCAATATGATGCGACTTCACACGTGCCGGTCTTGATTTACCCCAACCCGCTGAACACTGAAAAATACATAGTCCTCAATAGTGGTCCAACCCATCGCGAAGGACATGACCGTACGAACTCGCTTCAGAACCCTAAGCTTCCGGACTGGTCAGTGATCGATCTTTCGGTGGCTCCCAATGATCAGGTTCCAGGGAAAGTTATTGAAGCCGGCTTTTTCAACGAAGCTTGGAAGTAAGGCGAGGGTCGAGTGATGGTTGAGTTTGCTCTGGATTATCATCGTGCGAATCATCAAGAGAAGTGCGCTGCCTTTGCTAATGTCTATGAGTTTTGGGGTAATGATTTGCCGCTGGATGAATATGTCGACTGGCGACTTAATTCAATTCATCATCAGCGAGCGGTCTGGTATGTGGGTGTGCTTGACGGAACGGTCGTCACGTCACTTGGTGTTTTCCCAATGGTCTTTTCGGTATGCGGGGACTTGCAACCTGCGATGTTTATCGGGGCAGTGCATACGAATCCGGAATTTCGCAAACGTGGTTATGCTGCCGGGTTAATTGCCTATGCCGAACAGGAACAGGCAGCGAATCATGAAGTGTGCTGGAGTCTTTTGTTTTCCGATATTAACCCAAATTATTATGCCCGGATGGGTTATCAGATAAGCAGCGCTCCCAATGTTTGTATCAGGCCAGCCGAAGTTGATGGCTGGACGACCGAACCTTTGGATCTAACCCTTGATCGTGCTCAGATGGTGGAAATGTATGAAGCTAATCACCGGCGACAAACCTGTTATCTGTTCAGAGCACAGAAATACTGGGAATTTCTAGCCGCCAAGCATGCAAAAGATCAGTTTCTCTGGTTAACTCAGAACGGTCAACGTCAGGGTTATATCCATCTCAGGAAGAATGGTGATCTTGCCTGCTTAGAAGACTTTGCTATCGCAGATCATGATCCCACCACGCTTGAGCAATTGGCAAAATCGATTTCTTGTTTTGCGAAAGAGCAGGGTATCAGCGAAGTCCACGGATGGTTTCCACCTTTACACGACGCACCGGCATGGCTTCAGTATCGGGAGCGTGAGACGGAGATAACGATGTGGAAATCGTTATCAGGTAAGTTACTTACCTCTTATCAGTCGGAAGAGCTTTCATTTTTCCGCCACATTGATCACGTGTAATTTTTGATTACCTCTGGTTTACGCTTTAGAATCAGTAGTAACTACACGTTTAACCATTCATTGAGTAATTACGATGACCAGATTGATTATGCTTTATCTTGCCGCCCAACTCTTGGTGGTGGATGTCACTAATGCACAGCAGTTACCAGGCACTAAACCGTTAACTCTGGAAGGTGATATTGCATCCCATCTGGTGGATGGTGTTGATCGTTTTTTATTGCGTCAGCTTGAGTCAACGATGGACGCTCGGGCACGATATTGGAATCGTGACAGCAGTTCCGCAGAGGCGTACGTCAAGTCTGTGGCACCCAATCGTGAACGACTGGCGGAAATCACAGGTGTTGTGGACGAACGGAAGTCATTCACCGACCTCGATATTATTGCTCGAACAGACGGCCCAGTAGAAGCTGCGAAGAGTGATTTGTTTACCGCTTATAACGTACGTTGGCCGGCCGTTCGGGACATCAACGGGATCGGTTTGCTACTAAAGCCGGCTAAGCCGAACGGGGCCTATGTGATTGCCATTCCGGACGCTGACCAAACCCCGGAAATGATCAGTGGTTTAGCGGAAGGTATTCCAGCCGAGCAGCAATTTGCACGACGGTTTGCTGAGAGTGGATTTACCGTCGTTGTTCCAGCCATTATTAGTCGTCGATATGGTCCACGTAACAATCGAGCCAAGATGACGACTCGCGAATTCTTATATCGCAGCAGCTTTGAGTTGGGCCGACATTTAATTGGCTTTGAAATCCAAAAGGTTTTGGCTGTCGTGGATTGGTGTAAGGCTCGTTCCGAAGAAGGGCCCAATGTGGCGGTTGCCGGCTACGGGGAAGGGGGCTTGCTCGCACTCTACAGTGCGGCATTAGATACCCGAATCGACGCGGCCATGGTGAGTGGTTATTTTGATTCCCGCCAGGAGATGTGGTCGGAGCCTGTCAGTAGAAATGTACATGCGTTCCTGGATCAATTTGGTGATGCCGAATTAGCCTCATTGGTTGCTCCACGCCATTTGGTGATTGAGGCGGCTAAGGGGCCTGAGTTTGAATTGAAGAGTGAAGGTGGAGCTCCAGCTGTGCTGGATACTCCGGAACCAAAAGTTGTTGCGGCGGAAGTTCAGCGTGCAAAGGACTTAATTGGCAGCGAAGATCTGACCCGCATTGAGCTATTTATTAGTGGTGACGGGCACGGAGGCTTTGCTACTACAGCAGCATTGGACGCCGTCGCTTCGGCCATTTCTATCGAGGCAGGTATTGTAGCGGTCGGAACAGCACCAAAACTGAGTACGAAACCGACAGATGTGAATGCTCGTGAAGTAGCACAGGCACATGAGATTGAAGCACATACTCAATGGCTCCTGACAAAAAGTCTTTCCATTCGACAGGACTTTTTCAAAGATCTGGATACAAGTAGTGTCGAAGCTTACGAAAAAACGATCGAACCGTACCGGGAATATTTTAAACATGAAACGATCGGCCATTTTGAACTTCCACTAAAGGTGATGAATCCTCGAACTCGTTTTGTGGAAGAGTCTGATAAGTGGACACGTTATGAAGTTGTTTTGGATGTATTTGAAGATGTGATTGCCTATGGATTGATAACTATTCCAAAAGGGATTGGGGAAGATGAGCAACGCCCCGTTGTTGTTTGTCAGCACGGACTGGAAGGTCGTCCTCAGGATGTAATTGGTGAGCAGTCTTCTCAGTATTACTCTGCTTTCGCAACCAAATTGGCGGAACGAGGATTCATTACTTTCGCGCCTCAGAATCTTTATATTTTCAAAGACCGCTTCAGAACTTTACAGCGTAAGAGCTATCCGCAACGTAAGACATTGTTCTCGACCATCGTTCCTCAACATCAGCAAATTGTGAATTGGCTTAAGTCGCTTCAGAATGTCGATGGAAATCGTATCGCCTTCTACGGCCTCTCCTACGGTGGCAAGAGTGCCATGCGTATTCCACCGTTAGTTACGGATTATTGTCTCAGTATTTGCTCGGCAGACTTCAACGAGTGGGTTTTCAAAAATGCAACCACCCAACACAACTTCAGTTATATGTTTACCGGCGAATATGAGATCTTTGAATGGAATCTAGGGGGAACATTTAACTACGCTGAGATGGCATACCTCATTTGTCCTCGTCCTTTTATGGTGGAGCGTGGTCACTTTGATGGTGTCGGTAAGGATCAATGGGTCGGGTATGAGTTTGGCCGGGTAAGGTTCATGTATCAGGGCTTGTTGAAATTACAGGATCAAACCGAAATTGAATGGTTTGATGGTCCGCATAAGATCAATGGGGTTGGTACATTTAAGTTTTTACACAAGCACCTAAACTGGCCGGAACTGGACGAGTAAGACAGTCAATGCCGACCAGGAAGTGAATAAATATTTTCAAAGGAAGCATTAGATCATGAAAAAAATGGTTGTATTCACACTTGCTATGGCTTTTGCCTTGTCAAGTGTCGTGTCTGTTCAGGCACAAGAAAAGAAAGAGTGGATTGACCCGACAGAAGCCGCCAAGGTTTTGGATTATCAAATTCAGGGCGAGTATGTTGGTGAGTTTATTGAAGATGGCGAAAAGACGAAGATCGGTTTGCAAATCATCGCAATGGGTGACGGTAAATTCCGGGCTGTTTCCTTTACAGGTGGCCTGCCTGGCGCCGGTTGGAAGCGAGGTGACAAAACTGAATATGTTGACGGCGAATTAAATGCGAGTGGGCAGGTTGTTTTCAAATTAGAAGATGGTGAAGGGACTGCCGTGGCAACAATCAAAGATGGCAAGCTGATGGCGGTCGAAGGTGATACGATTGTCGCTGAAATGAAGAAAGTACATCGCCAAAGTACCACAATGGGCGCGAAGCCTCCTAAGGCGGCAGTGGTTTTATTTGATGGCACGGCTAAATCAGCTGAAAACTGGACACGCGGTCAGATTGTTTTAGAAAAATTACTACGTCATGACGTAGAGTCCAAAGAAAAATTTCAGGATCATGTGCTGCATCTGGAGTTCCGAACGCCATTCATGCCGTACGCCCGCGGGCAAGGCCGAGGTAATAGTGGTATGTATGTGCAGGGGAGATACGAATGCCAGATCTTGGATTCCTTCGGGCTCGAGGGTAAGAACAATGAGTGCGGCGGTATTTACTCCATCGCCGAACCGATCGTGAACATGGCTTTACCACCACTTGTATGGCAGACTTACGATGTAGACTTCACGGCGGCCCGTTATGATGCCGACGGTAAAAAGGTCAAAAACGCTCGTGTGACGATCAAGCATAACGGTGTAGTGATCCATGATGATCTGGAACTGACTCATGGTACACCTGGTAAGGCCAAAGAAGGCCCGGATCCTGAAATCCTGTATCTGCAAGGGCATGGAAACCCAGTCGTCTTCCGCAATGTCTGGGCAGTGAAGAAGTAGAAGCGTTAGATTTTTATTGCTCCAGAACCCCGTAAGGCCACTGCCCTGCGGGGTTTTTTATTGCCTGGTATTCATATCTGTTGATAGATTCCACATGCCTCGCACCAGAGGCTGGTATCAAAGAGCCGACTCATTTGATACTGATGCAATTCAGGATGCACCTTTTCCCAGGGAATGACTTTATTGACTAGCCATTCATAAAGCATCTTATCGTCAAAGTGTTCACATCGTTTGAACTCGATCCCCAGCACACTCAGCCTTCCAAGGATTTCAACAACTTTATCCTGCAACTCGGAGTTACTCATGTCTTCAGCAGCAGGCGTCTGAATGGGAGGCTCTAAGAGCTCTCTGATGAGGATGTTTTTATCCTGCTCACTGATCTCTTTGATGAATTCGATCATCTTATTACCAGCCCCGTGCTCAATCCGAGGCACTTTGGTTTGTATCTGCAGATTTGCCAGATCTTCGAGTTGCGATTCTGTTGGCATTTTGACCGAGATTAGCAACTCGCCAAGGTTATCGCCAAAGGCTTGGTCAATTTTTTCAATGCGTCCGTTGATAAAATTACCTAGGGTTGCAGGAAATAATGCCTCGGGTAGGTTTTCAGTTTCCCCCAGCGAGGCGTCGGCCCAATGCATTTTTAGGCTCGCGGGATTGATAGAGATATTCATGATTTCACCTTCCGTCTCCCAGGCGAACTGAAAATTACATTGGTAGTCACCTTCGATTTTGGAGGGGATATCGTTTTGGGTGCAGCTGGCGGGAGCGACATTTTCGAGTCGTAGGGCAACCAGCTTTCCGAACTGGATAGATGGGACGGATGGGAGGTCCTTATTGTTTGGCTTCCAAGTGGCGTCGGGTTGAAATGCAAACCGACATCCGGCCATGCCAGATGGCTTCTCCGAGTCTAATTCGATTCGAATTGGAGTCTCTTGACCAAACAGTTGCAGCCAACCTTTGAATCGGTCATGTTGAGAAATCGTTATTTCACCCCGACGAACAAGGGGGCCTAAATGGTGGATCATAATCAGGTTCTTTCATGAACTTGCTGAATGAACCTTAGAGCATCTGAAGATGATTATGGCGAAGAAATAAATACACGACAAACAAATGGTTCCTCCAGTGACACCATGCGACGTTTGACGAGAGCTACTTTCCGATTAAATAGGGCGCAATTGGTTTAATGAAGATGTTTCTGAATTCTGCCCCAGTGTTCCAACTGACAAAACCGAAGGGCCTGACGGGCTCCTGTTCCCACCAAATGTCAAACTTATGCTCTTTTGTTTTGACATTGGCGTACTCTAGATTGTCAATCCAAACCTGGATTTGCTCTTCACTTACAGTCAACGCTACCTTATACCAACGCTTATCCTTCACTTCGAGATAACGGGTCGTCTCGTTTTCAACGGCCGCCATCGTATCAATGTTCGAAAGTCCCACGACCCCGCCTCCCCAACCACCAATGATCAGAGTGCAATAAGAATCATTAATAGGAAAGGTTAGTCCGCAGAAGAAATCAGTACCTTCAACACGACGAGCTTCAAACTCGACCTCATAGTTCATTCGGGGAAACGCTCCTTGGATGCGAATTCCGGACGCCGGGCTGCCCTTGCCAAGCTTTAATACCCCTTCTTCCACTTTAATAGGTCCGTGATTCTTAAAATCATAGGCTTTCACCATTTCCCAGCCGTCTAAATCCTTACCATTGAACAGTGTCTGTTGGCTTCCTATAGCAGAGACACGTTTCAGTTTGGTGTAATGACTTAGGCCATAGTATGCTCGCGGAATCACTCGTTCACCTTGAATCCACTGCGTATTCATATTGGTCACAGCCTCAATAGCTCCCACCAACTCGTCGCCCTTACATTGCAAACGGAGTCGCAGCAGATGCTTCACGCGTGATGTATCAGAAGTTTGTAAATCTCCGCTGAATATCCCGCTGAGGATTCCGCCATTCAATCCAGGGTTGGTGATGACGGTCACAAGCTGACCTTCAATTCTGGCCCGACAATCGCCATCCCGGCCAATCCAAAGTTGTAACTGGCGAGGACCTTCATAGGTTTCTATGCGGCCACTCCAGGTTCCAATGAAGTCGTCGTCGGCTTCAAAAGCAGGTATGCTTTTGCGGCGTGCAGGCAAGAGTAGATTTGGGCGATCGTACGGATAATCTTCCAGCATTTCAGAAAGGATTTTCTTCACGACCTGATGCGGCAGGTTACTTTCTTTATTACTCAGAGAAACGACGGCCAAGTGATGTTCTGGTACAAGTGACAGTCTGGTAGCGACCCCCGGCATACCTCCGGTATGACTTACAATTTGATAGTCTCCCTTGTCCATTCGCCAACCCATTCCATAACCGCTACCCGGCCCGATTTCCCCGGTAGGCTCTTTCATTTGTTGTATATGTCCGGGGCTCAGTACTTCCTGAAATGCATCTCCCAGGTGGAGCAAAGCAAAGAGAGCGAGATCATGTGCTGACGCATAGACTGCCGAGCCGCCATCATGATCAAACTCATAAAGAGGAATTACATTACCTTGTCGGTTATATCGTACGGCTACGTTGTTTTGTTTCTTGGTGGGCAAGCCAATAAAACTATGCTTCATTCCAATGGAATCAAACAGTGATTGTTGCATAAATTGGGAATAAGCTTTTCCCGACCTGCGAGCAATAATGTAGTCCAGAATTCCATAACCAAGATTACAGTAGTAATATGTCTCACCTGGTTTACGTGTGGCAATTCCATAATTTCTAATCGTGGTGTCTCGACTTGGAACAGGGTATCGGTCAGTTTGGTAATAGAATTGATAATGAAGTCCTAAACCTGAAGTATGATTTAGTAGTTGGCGAACACTAATCTCATCACCTTCGCCAAATGGATTACGGATTTTAGCCTGACCTAGATATTTGTTGGCTGGTTGATCGATATCGATCTTTCCGGCCTGGGCAAGTATCTGGATACCGGTAGCCGTGATCGGCTTGGAGATAGAAGCGATCGAGTATGCGGTGTGTTCATCCGCTTTGCGGCGGTTTTCTTTGTCTGCCCATCCAAAGCCTTTAGCAAATACAATTTCACCATCTTTGACAACAGCTACCGCTAAGCCAGGGTCGCCAGTGTAGTCGAGTTGACGTTGTATCCAGCTAGAGATGTCATCGAAGTCAGGTTCTTTAGCCTGTAAATTCATAGGAGACTCCAGGCTACCCAGCAGTAATGCCAGGCCAATTAGCGGGATCGGGAGGCGCATCAGGTTTATCCTTGAAAGCTGAAAAGCGTAGGAATGATACTCGAAATTATACCCTTTTAAGAATATAGACGACGTCTTCGGAATGATCGTCGACCTCGATTGGGTGATTCAGGTCATAGCTGAAATCATAAGTCGCTGCGATTTCAAACTCCGGGATTCCCTTGAGTAGTTCTTCTTCAAACTGCTTTTTTGTATAGGTTCGAAAGTTAAATTCGTCATTTAGCGTCTCATGATTTGTAGGCGTCCAGATATCATATCGCATATGAAAACGTTCATAACGTTGTTTCAAATTACGATTGACCAGCCACATACTGGTTTGGACGCAGAGATGCCCGCGACGAGCGATCCAGGATTCTTCTTCACTTGCTTCTCCGGCCTTGGGGCTCAAATGTAATCCTAGAATATAAATCCCACCCTTTCGAATCGCTTTAGCCATACAGGCAAGATGATTATGCGATTGAGTGTGCTGTTCTAAATGCCGAAAGCTATTGATTGTATTAAAGGCGGCACAGTATTTAGATGTTACTTTAAAGTTAGTCATGTCACCGACCCACGCTGACGCTTGCAAGCCATGTCTTTCAAGACGTTGGTTACAGTAGTCAACGGCTTTGTTATTGAGATCGAGCCCATCCACCTGAAAGCCAGCACGTTGCAGACGAAATATCAACCTTCCCGTACCGCAAGCCGGTTCGAGTAGTTGTTTGATTTCCCCACAGACATGTTTATCAAACACGCCGGTCAGAAAATCAAATTCGGCCCTCCAGTCTGAGCCATAAACCAAATCGTAATACCGAGGGTAATCGTATAGCGACATGCTCAGTCGAACTTTTTGAGGTCAAACGCAAACTGAATAATATCGTCACGCTGTCGAAACCCCAGATGTTTCCAGAATTCTTTAGCCGGACAGTTGTCGTTTAAGGTGAACAAAGTGACGCGCTGGATGCCAAGAGTTGCGAGGTGCCTGGTACAGTGCTCAACCATCGCTCGACCTACTCCCCGGCCACGTGCATAGGCCGAAACTGCTGCATGATACATATATCCGCGTCGGCCATCATGCCCACAGAGAATAGCCCCTAGTAAGGTATCATCTTCTTCGGCCAGAATACTGCAGTTGGGATTGCGGTCGAGGAATGTCTGTAATTCTTCGGGTGATTCCAATTGGCTCATACCATCGGTGCTGCGCCAAAGCGACGTGACAAGTTCGAAGTCAGCGATGGTTAGCGGGCGTAAATCGTATGATGGTTCAGTAGTATCCACGACGGTTGTCAGACTAGTCCAGAAAATTGCCTTGAGCCAGTCGTTCGGGAACGTATTCCTGAGTAACGTAGCTGATGTCTTTCGAAATCAAAGCTTCCACTTCGAGCTTGAAACCATTTGATAACATTTTTTTGATTTCTGCCTGCCAGCGTTTTTTCTTTTCAAACCACGGATATTTCGCAATTTGATTTGCTCGTTTGATGTCGTTATCGGATAGTTTGATTGTGACACTCGGATTCAATTCACATAGTTCATAGTCACGGCTTCGCATCCCGATAAACTTTGCACCGGGGATCGCCATCCGACGCGATTCGTATGCCAGATTGATGGAGCCTTGTTTGATCACACTGTAGATGTAATACCCCCAAGGGTCATTATCAAGCAAACAGTAAATTGGTAGTCCGAGCTCATTATGCATTCGACTTAGCAGACGACGC
>MDSW01064736.1_pt1 | contig 10522 bp, 12 predicted proteins | sample 811171 | NCBI WGS metagenome assembly MDSW01 (sample SAMN05326641, study PRJNA326480) | marine metagenome | isolation source: seawater | place: Atlantic Ocean: North West | collected 2012 | reverse complement strand
CGCCTAAATGGTTTTGATTTTTGATCATTTTGTTATTTTCATTTATATTTATCATTAAATTTAAAAATATTATGCAAAAATTTATTGGTGGCATTGGTTGTTTTTGGGATGAAACTGAATATCAGGGTGTCCCGGGTATTATTTCAACAGAATGTGGTTATTGCGGTGGAAAAGATTCAAAAGTAACTTATGAGCAAGTTTGTGGTGGAGATACTGAACATATAGAAGTTGTTAAAGTTACTTTTGATCCTAAAATAATTACTTATGAGGATGTTGCTAGATTATTTTTTGAAATACATGATCCAACAACACTTAATCGCCAGGGCCCTAACGTTGGCTATCAGTACCGGTCAGAAATTTTTTATAATACAGAAGAAGAAAGAATGTCTGCACAGAAAATATTAGACGAAGTTAATAAAAAGCTTAATGGAAAAGTAGTTACAGTCATTAGAAAAGAAAAAAATTATTGTAAAGCCGAAGAATACCATCAAAAGTATTTTGAAAAACGAAACAAAAGATGACGTTAGTTTCAACAGATTGGCTGGATCAAAATTTAAATAAGGTTAAAGTTATAGATGCGTCTTGGCATTTAAATAAAAATCGAGATGCCTTCGCAGAATACAATAAAGAACATATAGAAAATTCAATTTTTTTCGACCTAGATAGAAATTCTAATCAAAAAAAAGATCTGCCACATAACCATTTTTTACCATCAATAGATAGCCATGAAAAAGCTGTTTCGAATATGGGAATTTTAAATACCGACAGAATTATTATTTATTGTTATAGTGATTTAATTTCTAGTTGCCGTGCATGGTTCCAGTTTCTTTATTTTGGACATGAACCAAAGTTAGTTTCTGTACTAAATGGTGGAATGAAAAAATGGAAACTAGAAGGAAGGAAAGTTACAAATTTAAAAACTAAAATAATATCCTCAAAGTATAAAGCAAAGGAAAATAAAAAAATGATTAAAATAAAATCCCAAATCGAAGAAAATATTAAAAAAAAAAATTTTACTGTGCTAGATGCTAGAAGTAAAAATCGTTTTTTTGGCCTTGAGCCTGAACCAAGACCTGGAATTAAAAGTGGTTCTATTGAAGGATCTAAATCGATTCCACTAAGTGAAATTGTAAATAAAGAAGACAATACATTTTTAAATACAAAAAAATTAAGAGATATATTTAATTCAGGTGGAATTAATAGTGATAAAATAGTAATGAGTTGCGGAAGCTCAGTTTCCGCGGCAAGTCTAGCTCTTGCATATTCACTAATAAATGACGATTATGTTCCCAAAATATATATAGGTAGTTGGACTGAATTCGGAAAAAAATAAATGAAAAAATCAAAAAAAATAACAGTTGGTATAATAATATTCTTTTTATTAATCACTCTAATCATAATTGGTAGATATGGAGTGGGCCTTTACTTTAAAAAAAAGTTTTCAAAGCGACCACCACCAGGGGTAGTTATTGAGATAGTTTCAAATAAGAATTTTAACCAAAGCATTGAAAGTTACTGTACTTCTCTAAGTAGCAAAACTGAAACTTATAGGATTAAAAAAAATGAACTAATAGAAAAAATTAATTTAAATAGAAAAGTAAACAAGGGAGACGTTATAGCAAAATTAAATTCAAAAATTATAAATGCACCTTTTTCAGGTTTTGTCGGCCAAAGAGGTGTATCTGAAAGTACTTTGGGATCAGAAAATACTATTATTTTAACTTTGGACGACTCTTCAAACATCTTTTGTGATTTAAAGATACCTGAAGTTTATGCTGCAAATATAAAACAAGGATTAAATTTAAATGCAAAATTTTCAGCATATAAAGGAAAAACTTATATTGGAAAAATAGAATCTGTAGCATCACGTGTTGATGCACAAACAAGAAGTATTCTAGCTAGAGCAAAAATAAATAACGAAAATTATGAAATAATACCGGGATCACTTTTAGAAATAACAATAGCGTATAATGAAAAAGAAGCACCTTCTGTTGCAGATACAAGTATAATTTTTGAAGGAGATAAGAAGTTTATTTACAAAATATCCGAAGATAACCTAGCTAATAAAATTGAAGTTAAAACTGGAATAAGACAAGAGGGAAATTTAGAAATAATCAGTGGAATTAAAGTGGGTGATAAAATTATTAAAGAGGGTTTAAACAAAATTAGACCTGGATTAAAAATTAGACCCATAATTAAATAAAATGCACCAACTATGTCAATTAAGTATAAAAAGACCAGTAGTTGCTTCTGTATTTTCAATGATATTGGTCGTTTTTGGATTATTTGTATTTTCATATTTACCAACTAGAGAATTACCAGAAAATTTACAGCCGCCGGTAGTTGAAGTAAGAACTACTTACACTGGAGCATCAGCGGCTATAATTTCATCTGAAATTTCAGAACCCATCGAGGATGTCATTGGAGGAGCAGAAGGGATCAAAAATATTGATACCATTTCAGAAAATGGAAGATCTACAATTAAAATTGAATTTGATACTGATATTGATTTAGATAATGCTGCTAACGATATAAGAGATAGGGTTAACAGAGTTCTTGATAATCTTCCAGAAGACGCCAAATCACCGGAAATATTAAAAGCATCAGCAGGTTTTACAACAAGTATGTGGTTGTCAGTATCATCTACCACTTGGAGTGATTTAGAAATCGGAGATTATGCTAAAAGATATCTTGTAGATAGTTTTTCTAGTGTAAAAGGAGTTGGTAGAATTTTAATTGGGGGGATACGTGAAAAAAGTGTCAGAGTTTATATAGACCCAATAAAATTAGCTGCAAATGATTTAACAGTGCAAGAAGTAGAGGATGCTATAAGAAAAAATAATATATCTGTACCTGCTGGAACATTGGAAGCAGATAATATTGACTTAACTATAAACCTGGATAAATCATACAGCGATATAAGTTCAATAAAAAAACTACCAATAAAAAAAATAAAAAATACAGTTATTACTCTTGAAAATCTTGCAAAAATTAAATACGGACCGGTTTCTGAAAAAACACTCTTTAAAGCACAAAGCCGGGATGCAATAAATCAAAATACCATTGGCTTAGGTATTTATGCTCGCAGTGGTGAATCAACTGTTATGCTTTCTGAAAGAGTTAGAGAAAGAATTAAAGAAGTAAGAAAAACATTGCCAGAAGGATTAAATTTAGGAGTTTCTTTTGATAGAGCGACTTATATAAATGCTGCAATTACTGAGGTTTATAAAACATTATTTATAGCATTTATACTTGTTGTTATTATAATTTATCTTTTTCTAGGCAACTTAAAGGCTGTAATTGTTCCAGCAGTTGCTTTGCCAGTAAGCTTAATAAGTGCATTTCTAGGAATTTGGTTATTTGATCTTACTATAAACATCTTTGTGCTTTTAAGCTTTATACTTGCAATAGGAATTATTACTGACGACTCAGTGATAATGACTGATGCAATTTACCACCGTATAGAAGAAGGAGATACTCCTTTAGTTGCTGCATCAAACGGATCAAAAAATATAATTTTTGCAATAATATCGACAACTTTAATTCTTATTTCAATTTTTATTCCACTAATTTTTATTGAAGGTATAAGTGGTACTTTATTTCGTGAAGTTGCAATATCATTATCATTTGCAATCGTTGTATCATCATTTGTTGCCTTGTCTCTTTCACCAATGCTTGGTTCAAAATTTTTAAGTAAAAATACAAAAAAAACTAAAATTGTATTGAAATTTGAAAAATACTTTAAATCTTTTTCTGAATTTTATGCTGAGAATTTAAACTATTGGATAAACAAACCAAAAACCGTTGTAGGATTTATGGTTTTTGTTGTTATTTTATCTTTTACACTTTACCAAATAACACCCAAAACACTTCTTGAAAAAAATCCTGACAGGGGAGTTTATTTAGTATTCGGCAAAACTGATGAATCAAGTTCTTTTCAATACACTGCTAACAAAGCTGAACAAGTAGAGAAAAGGTTAATACCTTTATTGAAAAAAGAAGATGAGCCATATCAAAGACTAATTATGCGTGTTCCTGGTTTTGGTCGTAGCTCTCAATCATATAATAGTTTCATAATTATTGCTTTGCTAGATAATTGGAAAGATAGAAATGAAAGCGCCCAAAAAATTGTTAGAAAAGCAATTGGAAAAATTGTAACTGTACCTGGCACTATGGCTTTTCCTCTTACTCCGAACTCGATTAGAGTCAGCAGTTATAATAAGCCTATTCAAGTAGTTTTAACTGGAAAATCTTACGAAGAATTAGAAAAAATGCAATCCTTAATTATGAATGATTTAAGAAAAAATAAAAATTTGGCAGCTATTGAGTCTGATTATTCAAGAAATAAACCAGAAGTAAAACTTATTGTTAATGAAAAAAAAGCTAAGGATTTAGGACTCTCAATAAAATCAATAGGAAAAACTGTAGAAACTCTTTTTTCTGGAAAAACAGTTACAAAAATGAATTATCTTGGTAAAGAATATCCTATTATTTTACAGGCAGATATTAAAAACAGAAAAAAAAGTGAAAGTTTGAGTAAAATTTTTGTGAGGTCGGAAACAACTGGTAAATTAATATCTTTGGCAAATGTTGTGGAATTTAAAGAAATTGGATCTGCAAAAGTTCTTTCTAGATATAACAGGCAAAGAGCTGTTACTATTTCAGCTCGTCTAATTGGAGATTATAGTCTTGCAGAAGCTTTAAAATTTGTTGAAAACAGTGCTAGCAAATTAACACCATCGGCTGGTATTCAATATAAAGGAAAATCAGAAGAACTGAAAGAAACAACAAATGAATTATTTATAATATTTGCTTTATCATTACTTACTGCTTACTTGGTAATGGCGGCAACTTTTAATAGCTGGATTCATCCTGCGGTTATAATGCTTTCGGTTCCATTGTCTGTTATTGGCGGCTTAATATTTATTTTACTTTTTGATAGTACAATAAATATATTTTCTCAAATTGCTTTGATAATCCTCATAGGAATTTCAACAAAAAATTCTATTTTGATTGTAGATTGGGCAAATCAGTTGAGAAGGCTTGGGAAAGATATTAACAAATCAGTTTTGGAGGCGTGTAAAAGGAGATTTAGACCAATAATCATGACTAGCCTTTCAACGATGATTGCTATGGTACCTCTAATTATTGGAAATTGGGGGCCAGGTGCTGGAGAAGGTATTCGTCTTGCAGTAGGAGCAACAATATTTGGTGGAATGCTTATATCAACTTTTTTTACACTCTTTATAACTCCCGTTTTTTATCTTTTATTATGCAAAAATACAAAAAGAATTGATGCTATCGATGTTCAATTAAATAAAGAGCTTAATAAATAATAAATTTTTTCTTATTTAAATTTTCTTGGCAAATTTGTAATTGTCTTCTGTATTGGTTTGCTTGCTCCTTAACATTTTTTGCCAAAATAATTGCCTTTTGATTATTTTGATAATTTTTATAATCACCCCAACCCATATAATAAGCCAGATACTGTCTATATGGATCATTCATTGGAACTTTTAATATCTTAGAGGTTTTGTGCATATACCAGCCAATAAAATCAACGGAATCCTTAAATCTTGCCCTGGTGGCTAATTTGTTGCCAGTTTCTTTTTTATACTGCTCAAAAGTACCTTTAACAGCTTGGGAATAACCAAACGAGCTTGATGGTCTGGGACCAGGAATTATTTTAAAAAATCTTAATCTTGCTGGTTTTGCCAGCCAATCAAAATTAGATTCTTTTTTAATAATAGCCAATTGAATATAGATTGGCGCCTTCCATTTTTTTTCTGCCTTTACTGCATGTTTATACCAAAGATATCTTTCTGAAAAAATATCACAACTATTTTTTGTATTTTTGGGAATAGAAGAACAGGCAGACAAAAAAAGTAAAGTAATTAAAAAAAACTTATTTATTTTATAAAAATGAATCACTACTTATTTTATATAAGAATTCAATTCATAATTCTTCTCCATTTTTCTGGCTGAATAAAAGTTCCATTCCATATACCAAGTTTATTTTTCTTGGCATATTGCTCATCTAATACATATTTTTTTGAATATTTTTTGTAGGCTACTGCATAACCATTTTTGACCATCCATTTATTTAGATCTAATTTGTTCAAATAGCATATTGCCAAATATCTCTTATATCTATCATTTGAATCGGATACACATTTAATCACCTTATGTTGAATTTTTTTTTTTAAATGTTCTGTAGAAACTGTCCCACAGTTATATTTTTTTTGAAAACTTAAAAAACTTATACTTAAAAAAAATTTCTTACATTTTTGTTTTTTTTCCGGAGCATCAATACCAAATAATCTTATTGATTTTGAGTTAATTTTTATTGTATCACCGTCTATTACTTCGGCTTTACCAATAATTATTTCCTTGGAATAAATAGAAGAGGAAAATATAAATAAGAGTAATAGCGAACTAAATAAAATCTGACTTAGCTTTTTCATTAAACTCGTTCATTTTTTTTCTTATCTCTTCATCCAAAATATTATGCTCTTTTAGATCATTTTTAATTTTTCTAAAAACATCCTCATCACCAGCCTCTTGAAAATCAGCTTTAATAACAGACTGAATATACTCTTTTTCTTTTTCTTTTTCGTACCCAAGTTTTTGGGAAACCCACTCACCAAGATATTTGTTTCTTTTCGCTGAAACTTTAAATTTTAACTCTTCGTCATGTGCAAATTTTTTTTCAAAACTTTTTTCTCTTTCCTCGAATTTACTCATTGCTTCCTCCTTTTGATATTATAAATGTTTATAGCAAAATATGCTATTAAAACTCCAAAAAAATTTGCTATAAGATCTAAAGGTTCAAAAGCTCGGTTTGGAATCAAATAGTGTACTAGTTCTAAAAAAATAGAAATAAAAAAGAGAAAAAAAACAATTTTATTATAAAATTTATCACCAAAATAAGCGAATAAACCTAAAATCGAAACATAAAAATAGTAAATCAAATGGTTTAAAGTTGGACCAAAAGTATTATCGATCATACTTGGTTGTTTTCCTATATCGTTATACAAAAGATATCCGATTAAGCTACCTGGAAATAAAGAAATGACTAATAAAAAGATTATCGAAATATAAAAAATTGGTTTTAAAATTATTTTTATTTTATTCATTTTATTTCTTTTATAACTAGTAATATAAGTTATATTAGTAAACTTCGAGCTTTATGAGCAATTTAATTTTAGTCAGACACGGATTAAGTATTTTTAATAAAAAAAACATAGCAACGGGTTGGTTGGACGTCGATTTGGCTAAAGAAGGTGAAAAAGAGGCTGAAGAGGCAGGATTACTTATAAAAGAATTAAATATTAAATTTGATTTTGCTTTTTCTTCAATACAAAAAAGAGCTCTAAATACTTTGAATATAATTTTAAAAACTATTGCTGAAAAAAATATTAATGTTGTAAAAAATTGGGCGTTAAACGAAAAACATTATGGAATTCTACAAAATAAGAATAAAGATGAGATAAAAAAAAAATATGGGGAAGAAAAAGTCAAACAATGGAGAAGATCGTGGGACATAGCGCCTCCCCCCTTGGATCATAATGATCCCAGTCATCCTTTAAACATGGAAATTTATAAAAATATAAATAGAAATTTAATTCCTGACACTGAATCTCTTAAAAGCACTTATCAAAGGGCTGTTCCTTACTGGAAAGAAAATATAGAAACTAAATTACTAAATAATAAAAATATTATTGTTGTAGCTCATGGAAACTCACTAAGAGCCATATTAAAATATTTATTTAAAATTAGTAATGAAAAAATATCTTCTTTAGAGGTACCCACAGGAAATCCATTGTTAATTTTTTTAGATGATAATTTAAATATTATAAAATTTAATTACTTAAATGAAAAAAGAGCTAAGAGTATCATCTAAAAATTAATTTTTATGTAATAAAATAAAATTTCCTATCGTTTTAAAATTTTTTTCTAAGTTAGTAACCCGCGTACAAAGATTTGGTAAATTCTGTTCATTATTATTATAATCAAAAATTGAGTAATTTTGTTTATCTAAAAAACTAACAAAGTCATTAATTTTAAATAATTTATTTTCAATTAACATTTTGGAAAATTCAAATTGAATTACAGGCTTAAATTTATTTATTAAGTTTTTCGCGCCATAGAGTGCATTTATTTCTAAACCCTCCACATCAAGCTTAATAAATAAATTGTTTAAATTAAAACTTTGATCTTTAAAATAATTATCTAAAGTTGTTGACGGCACCTGAATCTTCTGTGGTTTATTTATATAATGCATAAAAGCTGAGCTCTCCCAGCTATATTTGCTCTCATAAAAATCAATCACAGAATTATCATTAGAAACTGCGAATTTTTCAATTTTTATATTATTTAAAAAATTAATTTCTTTATTTTTTAATATTTGATTTCTGCTCACTGATGATGGCTCAAAACTAAAAACTTGATTTTGAGAATTTTGACTTGCTACAAAAACTGAATAATAACCATAATTTGCACCAGCATCAATAAAACTTATTTTTTTATTTTTATTAATAAAATTTTGAATAAAATTTAATTCTGAATATTCATGAAACTTTAGCTTTTTTAGTATGTTATAAGTAGGCTCTTTTTTTTTAGGAAAAACATTTAACTTAAAATTATTTATAACTATTACAAAAGGACCTTTTAAAAATGGTCTTAATATTTTTAAAAAAAATAAATATATATACTTATTTTTTATATTTATAATATTTCCCTTTTTTAAAAAAAGATTAAAAAAAAATTTATCAATCAATCTCATTTGCAAATTTATTCTTTAGTTCATTGTAAATTTCCAAATTTCTAACATGATAAAAACTTTTTTTACTTTCAAAACCAAAAAGTTTTTTATTAGTAATAAGCTTATCCCATACTTTATTTATAGAGAATACTTTTTCATTAAAATCTAAAAATACATCTTTGCTTAATATTTGAGCACCAGTATAAATATAGTTCTTTGGGTCATTTTCTCTATTTAAAATATTGTTATTTAAATTAAAATCCCCATAAAAAGATTTATCAAAACTTCTATTTTTATTTACAACATGCAATATAGCTATATCTTTTTTTGATTTGATTAAGCCACACATATCTACAAAATCTTTTGAATAATTTTTATTCCAAATCGTATCAGGATTTAAAACTATAAATGGCTTATCATCAAAGTTATTTATTGCGTTTAAAATAGCGCCACCAGTATCTAAAATTTCATTTTTTTCGTAAATAATATTAATTTTACATTTAAACTTTTTACTTTTTAAATAACTGGATATTTTATTTGCCAAGTGATGAACATTAATAAATATTTCATTAACTCCAAAACTTTCGAGAGTATTTATGGAGTATTCAATAAGAGTTTTGTTGCCAACTTTTAAAAGAGGTTTGGGGGTTGTGTTAGTTAGCGGCATTAATCTTTTGCCAAACCCTGCTGCCAAAATCATACCTTTTTTTATGTTCATACAATATTTTTTTTTCTAATTTTTAATGGAGCTACTTGAGATAACGTAACTTTTAAATCTTTAAAGATATCATCTTTGTATCTGTTTTCTAATAGTTTCCACGTATACGGTATTAGTTTAAGATATTTTTTTTTCCCATCTCTCAAATAAAGTCTTGAAAAGACTCCAATGATTTTAAGACTTCGCTGCACTGACAAAATATTAAAATCGTTTTTAAATTTTTTTTCATCAAAATGAAAAATTTTTGAACTTTTTATCATATAATAATCATAAATTTTATTTTTTAATTTATTTGAAGTAATCAATCTAACATCATCAATAAGTGATAATAAATCATAAGCAGGATTTCCAATTAGTGCATCTTGGGTATCTATTATCCCTATTTTTTTTTTAAATTTAATTAAATTTGAAACATGAAAATCTCTGTGCACAAAAAACTGATTTTTCAAATTTATTTTTTTATAAAGTTTATTTAATTGCTGTTTAATTTTTAATTTCTTTTGTGTTTTCTTTTTAATTAATGGCAGATACCAGTCTAAAAATAAGTCTGATTCTTTATGTAAATTATTAATACTATAATAAGGAAAAGTATATTTTTTATTAGAAGATATAGAAATTTTTTTATTTGGTTTAATTTTTTGAATTTTTAACAGTAAATCAATAATTTTTTTATAAACTTTTAATTTGTTTTTATTTTTTACTAAAATGCTATGAAAACTTTTGTCACCTAAATCTTCAATTATCATATAACCTTTGTTATAATTTTGTGTAAAAGTTTTTGGCGTTAATATTTTATTTTTTCTCAAGTAGTTGTTTATTGCCGAATATAATATTAAATTTTTAAACTTTTCTTTTTTACATTTTATTAAAATTTTATTTTTACCCTTTTTATTAATGATTCTAAAAAATTTTCTAAAGGATGCGTCTCCTGGAATTTGAAATAAATCAATGTTTTTTGAGCTTATAGTCATTGCACCTACCAAAAGTTTTTATATTTATTATTCTTTTTTTTAAATTTTTTGAATATTTAATATAAATTT
>MDSW01211433.1_pt1 | contig 10523 bp, 11 predicted proteins | sample 811171 | NCBI WGS metagenome assembly MDSW01 (sample SAMN05326641, study PRJNA326480) | marine metagenome | isolation source: seawater | place: Atlantic Ocean: North West | collected 2012 | reverse complement strand
CTGGGGACCCGCCCACGGCGGCGCCAACCAGGCCGTGCTGGAAATGCTTAACCAGATTGGCGACGAGAAGAATATCGATGAATACGTCAAGCGCGCCAAGGACAAGGATGACCCCTTCCGCCTGATGGGCTTCGGCCACCGCGTCTACAAGAACTTCGACCCGCGTGCGAAGGTCATGAAGGAATCGGCGGACGAGGTGCTCGACCTGCTCGGCATCCACGACAACGAGACCCTTCAGGTCGCTAAGGAACTCGAGAAGATCGCTCTGGAGGACGACTATTTCGTCTCGAAGAAGCTCTATCCGAATGTCGACTTCTACTCGGGCATCATCCTCGAGGCGATGGGCTTCCCGACCTCGATGTTCACCCCGATCTTCGCGCTCTCGCGCACCGTCGGCTGGATCTCGCAGTGGAAAGAGATGATCGAAGATCCGACCGGCAAGATCGGTCGCCCGCGTCAGCTTTACACCGGCGCGACCTATCGCGATTACGTCGATATCGCCAAGCGCTGAGCGTAAGCCAAATCATTGCGGGCCGGAGGGGAGACCTTCCGGCCCATTTTCTATTCTGATACCGGGAAAAGGGGGCGCTGCCCCCTTCTGGCTGCGCCATTCATCCCCCGGGATATTTACCCAAGAGCGAAGACATGGCTGACCGTCTGACATATCGCCCGCATCATTTCCTCTGCTCGCTTGGCTTCGAGGGGAAGGGATATTCGGATCTCTTCACCGCGAATATGACCGAGATCGTCGAAGGACGCCTGCGGCGCGCGGACGGCGCGGCGGTGGAGATCGAGGTGGTGGGCGCGGCGGATGATATCTGCGGCCCCTGCCCGTCGCGGCGCGGATCAGGCTGCACCGCGCAGGCGAAGATCGACCGTCTGGACGCGGCCCATGCCGAGGCGTTGGAGATTGCGCCGGGCGATCTGCTGACATGGGGCGAGGCGCTGGAGCGGATGGCCGCCCTGCCCGCCGATGTGCATCAGACGATCTGCGCCGAATGCCAATGGCTGAGCGCGGGCATGTGCGCCGCCGCCCTCGCCCGACTTCAGGACAAAGCGTAGCGCCGCCCCCGGCCAGGAGGCCAGCACTGTAAAGCTGCCCAACGCGCTCGCCCGTCAGTCTGCAAAACAGCGGGAAAGGCGCGGGACGTGCATCTGCACGCTTGCGCGACGCCGGGTGTGGTGGCAAGAAACGCGCCATGAGCACGGATCAGACCCAAGACCCTTCGCAGGGCAAGAAACTGGCGCTTGTCACAGGCGCTTCGCGTGGCCTTGGCGGGGCGATCGCCGAAGCTTTGGCCGCAGACGGCTGGCATGTCATGGCCGTCGCACGGACCACCGGCGCGCTGGAAGAGCTCGACGACCGCATTCAGGCGAAGGGCGGCACCGCTTCGCTCGGTCCGCTCGACGTGACCGAACCCGATCAGATGGCGCATCTCGCGCAGTCGATCGGCGCGCGCTGGGGTGGGCTCGATCTCTGGGTGCACACGGCGATCCATGCCGCACCGCTCTCGCCGACCGGGCATATCGACGCGAAGGAACTGGCCAATTCGGTCAAGGTGAACGTGACCGCGACCGCGCAGCTCATCGGGCTGATGGAGCCGCTGCTGCTCGCGCGCGAAGGCACCGCGCTGGCCTTCGACGATCCGCGTGCAGGGCAGAAATTCTTCGGCATCTATGGGGCTACGAAAGCCGCGCAGATGGCGATGATGCGCTCGTGGCAGGCCGAGACCGTGAAGATCGGGCCGCGCGTGGTGATTGCGGAGCCTGCGCCGATGGCGACCGCGCTGCGCGGACGGTTCTTCCCCGGCGAAGATCGCGAGGCGCTGGCCGATCGCCACGCCGAGGCACGGCGCATCCTCGACACGCTCTGAGAACGACCAAAGCGCCGCCGAAATGCCCTCCGGCTGCGGCGCTTTGGCGACACATCCGCGCTGTCGCCCGCCCCCGCTTTACCCTTCATCCGCCGCACGGTAAGCATCGGGTGACGCGACGGCGAACTGGGGGCAGCATGCGTATTCTCATCACCAATGACGACGGGATCGACGCACCGGGACTGGCCGTTCTGGGCGAGATCGCCGAAGAACTGGCAGGCCCCGATGGCGAGGTCTGGACGGTCGCGCCGGCTTTCGAGCAATCGGGCGTCGGCCATTGCATTTCCTACACCCGGCCGATGATGATCTCGAAACTGGCCGAGCGTCGTTTCGCCGCCGAAGGCAGCCCCGCCGATTGCGTGATGGCTGGGCTGTATGACGTGCTGGAGGAGCAACGGCCCGATCTGGTGCTCTCGGGCGTGAACCGGGGCAACAACTCCGCCGACAACGCGCTTTATTCCGGCACGTTGGGCGGCGCGATGGAGGCGGCGCTGCAAGGCGTGCCCGCGATCGCCCTGTCGCAATTCATCGGCCCCGAGGTCTTCAACGCCCCCGACATGTTCGAGGCGGCCCGGGTCCATGGCGCGGCGCTGGTGCGCAAGCTGATCGATCAGGGCATCTGGGACGACGGCGATTACCGGGTCTTCTACAACGTCAACTTCCCGCCGGTGCTGGCCAAAGACGTCAAAGGCCACAAGGTCGCAGCGCAGGGCTTCCGCAAGGATTGCTTCTTCTCGACCGAGGCGCATCACGCGCCCTCGGGGCGACGTTTCCTCTGGATCAAGGGCGGCCCGCAGCACACCCCGACGCAGCCGGGCACCGATGCCGCCGTCAATCTCGACGGCTATATATCGGTCACGCCGATGCGCGCCGATCTGACGGCGCATGACGTGATCGCCGATCTGGAGGCCCGTCTGGGATGAGCGAGGATGCGGAAGAGGATCTGGCCGAGCGCAAGATGCGGTTCCTCTTCGCACTGCGCTCCAAGGGCGTGACCGACGCGCGCACGCTGCACGCGATGGAGGGGATCGACCGCGGCCAGTTCGTGCGCGGCATCTTCGCCGACCGCGCTTATGAGGACATGCCCCTGCCCATCGCCTGCGGGCAGACGATCTCGCAGCCCTCGGTCGTGGGGCTGATGACGCAAGCCGCGGATGTGGGCTCGCGCGACACCGTGCTCGAGATCGGCACCGGCTCGGGCTATCAGGCCGCGATCCTGAGCCAGCTCGCCCGCCGCGTCTATACCGTGGACCGGCATCGCAGGCTGGTGCGCGAGGCCGAAGGCGTCTTCAACGCGCTGCGGCTCACCAATATCGTCGCGATTTCCGGGGACGGCTCGCACGGGCTGCCCGATCAGGCGCCCTTTGATCGAATCATCGTGACTGCCGCCGCGGAAGACCCGCCCGGGCCGCTCTTGGCCCAGCTGAAGATCGGGGGTATCATGGTTTTGCCCGTGGGCCAGTCGGACACGGTGCAAAGCCTGATCCGGGTGCGCCGGCTCGAGACGGGTTTCGATTACGAAGAATTACGTCCGGTGCGCTTTGTTCCCCTCGTAGAGGGCGTGGCAAACGACTAAGTGGCAGGTAAGAACGGACCCCGAAGAGGTCTGAGAGACAGTGAGGACGAGCGGATGGCAACGAAGATTTCCCGGCTGCGGCTGATCCTGGCAGGTGGCGTCGCGCTGACGGCGTTGGCCGCCTGTAACCCGAACGGGTTCGATCTGGACATGCGCGGCTATGGCAATGGCGGGCTCGACACGAGCGCCGCCGCCCGGCAGGCGGTGCAGGACCGCCCGCGCCCGAACGCGCAGGGCATCATCACCTACCCGAATTATCAGGTCGTCGTGGCGCGCCGCGGCGATACGGTCAATTCCGTCGCGCAGCGGATCGGCACCGATCCCGGCGCGCTGGCTCGCTACAACGCGGTCTCGCCCGATGCGGTGCTGAACGCGGGCGAAGTGCTGGCCCTGCCCAACAAGGTCGCGACCACGGGCGGCTCCGCGACGCCGGGCAACTCCAGTGCCCTGACCTCTGAGACGATCGACATCACCTCGCTCGCCTCGAACGCGATCGATAGATCGCAGGCGAACCAGCCCGCCAAACCGACGCCGGCCTCGGCCCCGGTCTCCACCAACAGCGCCGAGCCGATCCGCCACAAGGTCGCACGCGGCGAGACCGCCTATTCCATCGCGCGCTACTACTCGGTGCCGGTGAAGGCGCTGGCCGAATGGAACGGACTGCCCAACGATCTGCGCGTGCGTGAAGGTCAGGTGCTGATCATCCCGGTCGCGTCGAGCCGCCAGCCCGCGAAGGTCGAAACGGCAACGGCCACGACTGCGCCGGGCACCGGTTCACCGACCCCGGTGCCGCCGTCCGCAGCAGAGCCCCTGCCCCAGAAGACGCCGCCGAAAGCGTCCGAGCCGGTCAAGACGAAGACCCCGGACATGAGCACCGATCGCACCAAGGCGTCGGACACGTCGAAGATGGCGATGCCGGTGCCGGGTTCGATCATCCGCCCCTACAAGAAGGGCTCGAACGACGGCGTCGACATCTCGGCCACGGCCGGAACCTCGGTGAAAGCCGCCGAGAGCGGCACCGTGCTGCTGATCAGCCAGGACACCGACGATGTCGCCTTCCTCGCGATCAAGCATCCCGACAATCTGGTGACGGTCTATTACAACGTGACCGGCATCACGGTGAAAAAAGGCGCGAGCGTCAAGCGCGGCCAGACTATCGCCAAGGTCGCGTCGGGCGATCAGGGCTATCTGCATTTCGAGGTCCGCAAGGGGATCGATTCCGTCGATCCGATGCCCTACCTCAACTGATCTTTTGCGGCGGGCCGGAGATGTTTCGGCCCGCCCGCGCGCCCTGCCCGCTCAGCCGGCGACAGGCGCAAGCAGCAGACAGCTTTCGCTGTTGAGCACCCCCGGAATTTCCCGAATATCACGCAAAGCCCGGTCGAATTCGCCCAGGGTCTCGGCCCGGATTTCCGCCACCAGATCCCAGTTGCCATTGGTCGCGAAGACCGTTGTCACCTCCGGAATGCGATGCAGCGCCCGGATCACCGCGCGCGACATCTTGCCCTGCAACTCGACCAGCGTGATCGCGCGCACCTGCCCCTCCACGTCGGTCTCCGTCTCGATGGTGAAGCGGCGGATCTGCCCCGAGGCGATCAACGCCTCCAGACGTGTCCGGGCAGTGGTGCGCGAGACGCCGACATGCAGCGCCAGATCGGTGATGGAGAGCCGCGCATCCTCGCGCAGAGCCGCAAGGATCGCACGGTCCGTATCATCGAGCTGCATGCTCCCTCCGTTTTGCGCAGTATATTGATCGTTTTGCGCAATTTTAGTTCCGATTTGCGCAAATTGACAAGCGAAACCTCTGCGCCATTTCGTCAGACTAAGACCAACAAGGGAGATCTCGATGACACGCACAGTTTCGATTCTGGGCGCGCCTATTCAAACTGGCGCTTCGCAACCCGGCTGCATCATGGGTCCGGCCAGTCTGCGCATCGCGGGGCTGGGCGACATCCTGACCGAGCTGGGCTGGGAGGTGGATGATCTGGGCGACCTGTCGATCCCCCCGCAAAAGCCGGTGCCGCACAAGAACCCCGCGATCCACGATCTGGCCGAAACCCGTGCCTGGATCGAGGCGCTCTCGCAGGCGGCTTTCGATGCCGCGCAGACCCATGACCGCCCGATCTTCATCGGCGGCGATCACGCGCTGGCCGCGGGCACGCTAAGCGGCCTCGCGCGGCATGCGAAGACGCAAGATCGCCCCTTGTTCGTCCTGTGGCTCGATGCCCACCCCGACCTGCACACGTTGGAGACCACGACCAGCGGCAACCTGCATGGCACCCCCGTGGCCTATGTCACCGGCCAACCCGACTTCGAGGCCTTCCCGCCACTGGAAGCCAGCATCGATCCGAAGAATTTCTGCATGATGGGCATCCGCTCGGTCGATCCGGCGGAGCGCGCGCGCATCAAGCAGATCGGCCTGGAAGTCCATGACATGCGCGCCATCGACGAGACCGGCGTGCTGGCCCCGCTGCGCGCCTTTCTCGACCGCGTGCGCGAAGCCAACGGCCTGCTGCATGTCAGCTTCGACGTCGATTTCCTCGACCCCAGCATCGCGCCCGCCGTGGGCACCACCGTGCCGGGCGGCGCCACCTTCCGCGAGGCGCATTTGATCATGGAAGAGGTCGGCGACAGCGACCTCGTCACCTCGCTCGACATTGTCGAGCTCAACCCTTTCCTCGACGAACGCGGCCGCACCGCGAAACTGCTGTGCGACCTCGCAGCCAGCCTCTTTGGCCGCCGCGTTCTCGACCGCATGACACGGAGCTTTTGATGGATATGTCACCTCTCGCCCCCTCCAAACTGGCTTTCGTGCCCTTCGTTTCCGTCGCCAACATGATGAAGCTGGTGAACGAGATCGGCCCCGAACAGGTGATGCGCGACCTCGCCGCCTATATCGAGGAAGATTTCCGCCGCTGGCCGGATTTCGACAAGACGCCGCGCGTGGCGAGCCATTCGGCGGAGGGCGTGATCGAGTTGATGCCGACCGCGGACGCCGAGAATTACGGCTTCAAATACGTCAACGGCCACCCCAAGAACGGCCGCACCGGGCACCAGACCGTGACGGCTTTCGGCGTGCTGTCTTCGGTCGCGACGGGCTACCCGCTGCTGATGACCGAGATGACGATGCTGACGGCGTTGCGTACCGCGGCGACCTCGGCTCTGGTGGGCAAATACCTCGCTCCGAAGGGCGCGACGGTCATGGGCATGATCGGCAATGGCGCGCAATGCGAGTTTCAGGCGCTGGCCTTCCGCGCGATCTGCGGCATCGACACGCTGCGGCTCTATGACATCGACCCGACGGCGACCGAGAAGGCCGCGAAGAACCTGACCGCGCAAGGGTTCAACGTCACCAAATGCCGCTCGGCCGAGGAAGCTGTCGAAGGCGCGCAGGTCATCACCACCTGCACCGCTGACAAGCAATATGCGACGATCCTGACCGACAACATGGTCGGCTCCGGCATCCATATCAACGCGATCGGCGGCGACTGCCCCGGCAAAACCGAACTGCATCGCGACATCCTCACCCGCTCGGAGATCTTCGTCGAATACCCGCCGCAGACCCGCATCGAGGGCGAGATCCAGGCACTCGACGAAGACCATCCGGTAACCGAGCTGTGGAAGGTCATGCGCGGCGAGGCCGAGGGCCGACGCGACGCGAAACAGATCACACTGTTCGATTCCGTGGGCTTCGCGATCGAGGATTTCAGCGCGCTCCGCTACATCCATGACCGCGTGAAGGATGGCGACTACGCGCAGATGCTCGATCTTATGGCAGACCCCGACGATCCGCGCGATTTGTTCGGGATGCTGACGCGGGCGGGCTGAGCCCGCTTGCGCTTGGCGCGCGCGCGTGGCACCGAAAGCCAAACGCCCCTTTCAGACGAGTGCGCGACATGACCCATCAGACCCACCCCTATGCGGGCGACGGCAGCCATACCGGCAGCTACTACGCGGCTTCGGCCAACCCGGCACCCTTGCGCGCGGAACTGGTGGGCGATCAGGAGGCAGATATCTGCGTCGTCGGCGCGGGCTTCTCGGGCCTCTCGACCGCGCTTCATCTGGCTGAAAAAGGCTACAGCGTCACCGTCGTCGAAGGCGCGCGCATCGGCTGGGGCGCCTCGGGCCGCAATGGCGGTCAGGTCGTGAACGGGCTGAACGCGAGCCTCGACGTGATCGAGAGCCGCTACGGACAGGACACCGCGAATTTCGTCGCCGGCCTCGTGATGGAAGGCGGCGACATCATCCGCGAGCGCGTCGCAACCTATGACATCCAGTGCGACCTGAAGCCCGGCAATGTCTTCGCGGGGCTGACGGCGAAGCACATGCATGAGCTGGAAGCGCGCTGGAAGCTCTGGCGCAGCTACGGCATCGAAAGCCAGGAGATGCTGAGCCGCGAGCAGATGCGCGAGCATGCGAATTCCGACCTCTATGCGGGCGGCATGATCGACCATAAGGGCGGACATTTGCATCCCCTAAACCTCGCGCTTGGCGAGGCGGCGGCCGTCGAGAAGCTCGGCGGCACGATCTACGAGATGTCCCCTGTGACCTCCGTCGACACCGAAGCCGCTCGCCCGGTGATCAAGACCGCGAAGGGCCAGATCACCGCGAAGACGCTTGTGCTGTGCGGCAATGCCTATCTCGGCCATGTTGTGCCCACGCTGGAGCGCCGCGTGATGCCCGTCTCGACGCAGGTGATGGCGACCGAACCGCTGGGCGAGGCGAAGGCCCACGAGTTGATGCCGTCCGATGCCTGTATCGAGGACGTGCGCTACATCCTCGACTATTACCGCATGTCCGCCGACAACCGCCTGCTGTTCGGCGGCGGCACGGTCTATGGCGGGGCGGATCCGAAGGACATCAAGGCGAAGCTCTGGAAGAACCTCGAGAAGGTCTTCCCGCAGCTCAAGGGCACCAAGATCGACTACGCCTGGTCGGGCAATTTCGCGCTCTCCTTCAGCCGCGTGCCGCAGATGGGCCGGATCGGGCAGAACACCTATTTCGCGCATGGCTACTCGGGCCACGGCGTCACCGGCTCGCATACTTTCGGACGCATCCTGTCGGAGGCGATCAACGGCGATCTGACCCGGTTCGACACGTTTGCGAAACTGCCTTGGATTCCGTTCCCCGGCGGGCGCACCTTCCGCGTGCCCTATTCGGTCGCGGGGTCGTGGTGGTATGCGCTGCGCGATCGGCTGGGGGTCTGAGCCCCCTGCCCGCGACGCCAGTTATGCGGCGAGGCGCGCTTACAGCGCGACGCCGCGCCGCCCGGCCAGATCGGTAAAATACTGCCATGCCACACGGCCCGAACGCGCCCCGCGCGTGGCCTGCCATTCGATGGCCTCGGCGCGCAGTTCCTCGTCGGAAATCTCCACGCCGTAGCTGTCGCAATAGCCGCGGATCATCGTGAGGTATTCGTCCTGCGAACACGGGTGGAAGCCCAGCCACAGACCGAAACGGTCGGATAGCGAGACTTTCTCTTCCACCGCCTCGGACGGGCTGATCGCGGTCGAACGTTCGTTCTCGATCATGTCGCGCGGCATCAGGTGACGCCGGTTCGACGTGGCATAGAGGATCACGTTCGCGGGCCGCCCCTCGATCCCGCCATCCAGCACCGCTTTCAGCGATTTGTAATGCTGGTCGTCATGGCTAAACGAGAGATCGTCGCAGAACAGGATGAAGCGCATCTCGGGCGCGTCGCGCAGATGCGCGAGCAGACGGCCGACGGACGGCAGATCCTCGCGTGCAAGCTCCACCAGTTTCAGCGGTAGCCCTTCGGCCACCGCCGCGGCGTGGGCCGCTTTCACGAGCGAAGATTTCCCCATGCCGCGCGCGCCCCAGAGAAGCGCATTGTTCGCCGCCGCCCCGCGCGCGAATTGCAGCGTGTTGGCCAGCAGCGTGTCGCGCGAGCGGTCGATGCCGTGCAGCAGGCTGAGGTCGACGCGGTTCACCTGCGGCACGGGCTCCAACCGATCCGGTGCCGTGTGCCAGATGAAGGCGCTGGCCGAGGCGAAGTCGGGGGCGGGCTGCGGAGCGGGCGAGAGCCGCTCCAGCGCCGTGGCGATCCGGTTCAGCGCCGCGTCACTCATGCCTTGCCGTCCTTCTCGTCTTCTTCGTCCTCGTCATCGTCCCATTCGTCGGGGTCGATCCAGGTGCCTTCGGCGCGCATCCGGGCTTCGCGGGTCTTCTCGATCCGTTTCACGAGCTGGATGGAAATCTCGTAGAGACCGTAAACCACCGTGAACAGAATGACCTGAGAGATCACATCCGGGGGCGTGGCGATCGCCGCCACCACGAGGATCGCGACCACCGCGTATTTGCGCATGTTGCCGAGACCTTCGGAGGACACGAGCCCCGCCTTGCCCATCAGCGACAGCAGCACGGGCAGCTGGAAGCAGATCCCGAAAGCCATGACGAACTTGATCGTCAGGTTGAGATATTCCTGCACCGAACCCTGGAAGCCGATGGCGGCCATCTCGTTCGCGCCCGAAGTCGCGCCGATCTCGCCCTGCTGGAAGCCGAGGAAGAAGTTAAAGGCCAGCGGCAGGATGATGTAATAGGCAAACGCCGCGCCAAGGAAGAACATCACCGGCGAGGCGATCAGGAAGGGCAGAAAAGCGTTCTTCTCGTTGCGATAGAGGCCCGGCGCCACGAACCGCCACATCTGATAGGCGATGATCGGGAAAGCCAGGGCAAAACCGCCGAGGAAAGAGATGTTGATCGCGACGAAGAAGCCTTCCTGCAGCTTGATCAGGTAGAGGCCGCATTGCTCGCCGCGCGATTCCAGTGCCGAGCAGACCGGGCGGGTCAGGAAGTTGAAGATCGGGTTCCAGACCGTGTAGCAGACCACCATCGCGACGATGAAGGCCCCCAGCGAATAGAGGATGCGCGTGCGCAGTTCGGCAAGGTGCTCGATCAGCGGGGCCGAGCTTTCCTCGATCTCGTTATTGTCGCTCATGCGTCACCCTTCTTCGCGGCGGGTTTCTTCGCCGCCGTCTTTTTGGCCGCCGGTTTGGCACCGGTTTTCGCGGCGGGTTTACTGCTCGACTTGGTTGCCGGCTTGGCGCTGGATT
>MDSW01021268.1_pt1 | contig 10523 bp, 9 predicted proteins | sample 811171 | NCBI WGS metagenome assembly MDSW01 (sample SAMN05326641, study PRJNA326480) | marine metagenome | isolation source: seawater | place: Atlantic Ocean: North West | collected 2012 | reverse complement strand
TGAAATATAGAAATATTTAAAACGTTTATAAGACATAATAGTTAATATATAAGATAAAATTAATGAGTTCTAAAATAAAAATTTTACAGGTTATACCTAGATTAGGCTACGGAGGTGCAGAAACAGGATGTTATGATTTAGCGCATTATTTACCAGAAAATAACTTTGATTCATTTTTAGTAACTAGTGGGGGAGAATTAACAAAATATATAGATAAAAAAAAAGTAAAATTAATTAGACTTCCGGTAAATAGTAAAAATCCATTATTAATGTTATTTAATACCTTAGTATTAATTTTTATAATTTTATTTTTTAATATTTCAATAGTGCATGCAAGAAGTAGAGCACCAGCTTGGTCTTGTTTCTTAGCTACAAAGATAACAGGAAGAAAATTTGTTACAACTTTTCACGGAACTTATAATTTTAGTAATTCATTAAAAAAATATTATAATTCAATTATGTTAAGGTCGGATTTAATTATTGCAGGATCTAATTTTATTTTTTCCCATATAAATGAAAATTATTTGAAATATTTAAATTTAAAAAAAAAATTTTTAGTAATATTTAGAGGAATAAATACTGAATATTTTAATCCAAATAAAATTGTTAAAACTGATGAAAAAAAAATCTTAAAACAGTGGAACATAAATAAGTATGTTGATCTTAAAAATATACCTTTAATTCTTCTTCCAGGAAGATTAACACCCTGGAAAGGACAAGAAATGTTTATAGAAGCTTTATACAACGTTACGCAAGAGATACCTGATAAGTTGTTTGTTGCTGTTATATTAGGTTCTGACCAAGGAAGAAAAGTATATAAAAAAAAATTAATTAGATTAGTCGAACAGTATAGACTTCAAAATCAAGTAAAGTTTATTGATAAGTGTGAATTGATGCCATTAGCCTATAAAGTTTCGGATATTGTTGTTTCTGCTTCGATTGAACCTGAAGCATTTGGCAGAATATCAGTTGAAGCCCAGTCCATGGAAAAACCAATAATAGCAAGTAATATTGGTGGCTCTAAAGAAACAATAATTGACGATAAGACAGGTTTTTTGTTTGAAGCTCGAAAACCTGATGCTTTAGCTAAAAAATTAATCCATGTTTTGAATTTAGATGAAAGCACATTGAAATTTATTGGAATTGAAGGTAGAAAAAACGTAAAAGGAAAATTTAACATTGAAAAAATGTGTTTTTCTACATGTTCGGAATATAAAAAATTAATTAATTAGATGCCTAATATTACTTTACCAGATGGAAAAAAAATAAATTTTTCTGAAAGTGTAACCGGTTTTCAAGTCGCAGAGAAAATTAGTAAATCATTATCAAAACAAGCTTTAATTATTAGTGTTGATGGTCAACTTAAGGATTTAGATTTTAAAATAGAGAAAGACTCTGCTGTAAAAATATTTACATCTAAGGACAAAGAAGGATTAGAAACGATAAGGCATGACACTGCCCACATTCTTGCAATGGCTGTTCAAGAATTATTTCCAGGAACTCAGGTTACAATTGGACCAGTGATTGAAGATGGTTTTTATTATGATTTTGCAAGAAAAGAGCCTTTTACAGAAGAAGATCTAAAAAAAATTGAAAATAAAATGAAAGAAATTGTTGATAGAAATGAAAAAACTTACAGGCAAGTTTGGAAAAGAAATGACGCAATTGAACATTTCAAAAAAAGTGGAGAACATTATAAAGCAGAGATAATTAATTCAATTCCCGAAGGAGAAGAGGTTTCAATTTATTTCCATGGAAAATGGCATGACCTTTGTAGAGGACCACACCTAAGCTCGACTGGAAAAATTGGAAAGCACTTTAAATTGACAAAGGTCTCGGGTGCCTACTGGAGAGGAGATTCTAATAATGAAATGCTTCAAAGGGTTTATGGGACAAGTTGGTCAACCCAAAAAGAACTTGATGATTATTTAAATCGATTAGAGGAAGCAGAAAAAAGAGATCATAGAAAATTAGGAAAAGAAATGGATTTATTCCATTTTAGAGAAGAAAGTCCAGGATCAGTATTTTGGCATGAGAAAGGATGGATTTTATTTCAAAAACTTGTTGACTATATGAGAGGTAAACAAAAAAAAGCAGGCTACAAAGAGATTAATACTCCTGAAATATTAGATAGGTTGTTGTGGGAAAAGTCAGGACATTGGGAAAAATTTGGCGAACATATGTATACTTCGACTACACCAGATGAAAAAGTATTTGCAATTAAACCTATGAATTGCCCAGGATGTGTAGAAGTATTTAAACAAGGTATAAAAAGCTACAGAGACTTACCTTTAAAAATATCCGAATTTGGAAAAGTCCATAGATATGAACCATCAGGGGCATTACATGGATTATTAAGAGTGAGAGCATTCACACAAGATGATGCGCATATTTTCTGCACTGAAGATCAAATTACCGAGGAATCACTTTCTGTTACAAATTTAATATTAGAAATATACAAGGATCTAGGTTTTGAAAATGTTATTTTAAAGTATTCTGATAGACCTGAGACAAGAGTTGGTGAGGATAAAGTTTGGGATAAAGCAGAAGAAGCCTTACTAAAAGCAGTTAAAGCATCAAAACTTGAATATAGTGTTAATAAGGGTGAAGGAGCATTTTATGGTCCTAAGGTTGAGTTTGTTTTAAGAGACGCAATTGGAAGAGACTGGCAGTGTGGAACATTACAAGTTGATTTAAATTTACCCGGAAGACTGGGTGCTACGTACGTTGAAAAGGATGGATCAAAAAAAGTACCTGTTATGCTTCATAGAGCATTATTTGGATCGTTAGAAAGATTTATTGGAATATTAATTGAAAATTTTGCTGGCAAACTACCTTTTTGGATAACTCCACTTCAGGCTATAATTATACCAATTTCAAATGAGTTTGATGCCTACGCAAAAAATGTTTATAAAAAGGTAAATGAGACAGGAATTAACTGTGAAATAGATTTAAAAGATCACAATTTAAATTACAAAATTAGAGAACATTTAATGTCAAAAATTCCATTATTATTGATTTGTGGAAAAAAAGAAGTTGACTCTAACAGTATAACTATTAGACAATTGGGTTCTGAAAAACAAGAAATTATGCAATTGAATACTTTTCTAAAAAAATTCTCTGCTTTAAACAAAGCTCCTTCTTTCTAAGTGGCAGAATTTAAACAAAATTATTTTCAAAAGAGAACAAAGCCTAAAGGGCCTAGAGCTAATTATAAAATTAATTCACAAGAGGTACAGGTAATAGCTAGCAATGGTGAAAATTTAGGAATTATGAATACTGGAAAAGCAGTTTCTATGGCAAAAGAAGAAGGTTTAGATCTTATTGAAATTGCTCCTAACGCTAACCCACCAGTTTGTAAAATAATTGATATGGGAAAATACAAGTATGAGGCACAAAAAAAAGCTAACAAAGCAAAAAAAAGACAAAAAAAAATTGAGCTTAAAGAAATTAAACTTAGACCAGTTACAGAAGTTCATGATTATAATTTTAAATTAAAAAATGCACAAAAATTTCTTTCAAAGGGCGATAAGGTTAAATTTACAATTCGTTTTAAAGGAAGAGAATTAATGCACTCTAATCTTGGTAATGCTTTAATGGATAGAATTCAGGAAGATATAAAAACTGTAGGAAAAGTAGAAATGAGTCCAAAGTTCGATGGTAAGCAAATGATAATGGTTATCCAGCCTTTATAAGCCATAATATTAGTTGTAAAATCAATTCAATATTTGTATAAACTCCGGCATTATGCCAAAATTAAAAACAAAAAGTTCAGCAAAAAAAAGATTTAAAATTACTTCGCGAGGAAAAGTAATTATGTCACAAGCTGGAAAAAGACATGGCATGATTAAAAGAACAAATAGACAAATCAGAAATCAAAGAGGCACAACAGTTATGTCCAAACAAGATGGAAAAATTGTAAAATCATATATGCCTTATAGTTTGAGAGGATAAAATGGCTAGAGTAAAAAGAGGAGTAACTAGTAAAGCCAAACATAAAAAGGTTCTAAAGGCTGTTAAAGGTCAGTGGGGTAGGAGAAAAAATACAATTAGAGTTGCTAGACAAGCAATGGAAAAAGCTATGCAATATGCCTACAGAGACCGTAGAGCTAAAAAAAGAGATTTCAGATCTTTGTGGATACAAAGAATTAATGCAGGTGTTAGGGCTGAAGGTCTAACATATTCAAAATTTATAAATGGTTTAAATAAATCTGGAATTAAGTTGGATAGAAAAATTCTAGCAGAGATAGCGTATAGCAATCCTGAGGCATTCAAAAATATAGTTAAAAAAGCTCAGGCTGCACTTAACTAATCTTCTCTATTGTTTTTCTTCAGTTAAGAAATAATCTGCAATTATGTCAGAGATTAAAAAAATAAAAGAAGAATACCTTGCCAAATTAAATGATGTTTTAGATCAAAATAAAGTAAATGAGATTAAGACAGAATTGTTTGGAAAGAGTGGAATAATTACTAATAAATTTAAACAGCTAGGAACAATTCCTGAAAATGAAAAAAAAGATTTTGCTAATTCATTAAATTTATTAAAAAATGAATTACAAGAATATATTTTAAAAAAGAATGAAGAAATTCAAAATCGTGAGATAAATAAAAAACTTAAAAATGATAATATTGATATCACATTACCAGGAAGATCTTATTTTAATGGAAAAATTCATCCTGTTTCTCAAGTAATTGATGAAGTAACTTCCATTTTTTCTGAAATAGGATTTTCAGTTGAAGAAGGACCTGATGTAGAAAGTGAATATTATAATTTTTCTGCATTAAACACTCCAGAAAATCACCCTGCAAGAGACATGCATGATACATTTTATCTCGAACATTCTAAAAATTTGCTTTTAAGAACACACACATCACCCGTTCAAATTAGAACAATGTTAAACGGCAAACCTCCTTTCAAAATAATTGCTCCAGGAAGGACTTATAGACATGATAGTGATCAAACACATTCTCCTATGTTCCATCAATTAGAAGGTTTACATATAGATAATAATATAAATATGGGCCATCTTAAGGGCTGTTTATATTATTTCGTTAAAAAATTTTTTGAGGTTGATAAAGTAAAGATTAGATTTAGACCTAGCCATTTTCCTTTTACAGAACCATCAGCAGAAGTTGACATAGGATACAAAATTGAGGATGGAAAAATTAAAATAGGTGATGGTGAGAAATGGTTAGAAATTCTTGGTTGTGGAATGGTTCATCCTAATGTACTAAAAAATGTAAAACTAAATCCAAAAAAATTTCAAGGATATGCCTTTGGAGTAGGTATTGATCGATTAGCGATGTTGAAATATGGAATAAATGATCTAAGAGCTTTTTTTGAAAGTGACATTAGATGGTTAGAGTTTTATGGCTTTGACCCTTTAGATATTCCAACAAATTATAGAGGTTTAAGCAGATGATTACGTCTTTGTCTTGGATAAAAAATCACCTAAATACAAAAGCAAATTTAAATCAAGTTGCTGAAAAATTGACAGAAATTGGACTTGAGGTAGAAAGTATAAAATCGCCAGATGTCAATTTAGATAATTTTATTATCTCTAAAATTGTTAAAGCTGAAAAGCATCCCAATGCAGATAAACTAAAACTTTGTGAAGTAGACATAGGATCTGGAAATTTGGTTAAAGTTGTTTGCGGCGCTGAAAATGCTAGAGATGGATTATTTGCAGTTTATGCTCCGCCTGGAGCAATAATACCGAAAAATAATATGAAATTAAAAGTAGCAAAAATAAGAGGTATAGAATCCTATGGAATGCTTTGTTCTGGTCATGAGCTCAATATATCCTCAGACAAAGATGGAATCATTGAGTTAGATAAAAAAGAAAAAAATATTGGTGAAAAATATTTTCATAATATTGGAGAAAATACTTTAGATATATCTATTACTCCAAATAGGCCTGATTGTTTGGGAGTCCGAGGTATAGCTAGGGATTTGGCTTCTTCAGGTTTAGGAAAGTTAAAAAAACAACTTCCAGTAAATATAAAACAAACATTTAAAAGTCCTATTAAGGTATCAATCAAAAAAACAAAGGATCAGGGATGCGGTATTTTTGGGAGCGTTTATATCAAAAATGTTCAAAATAAAGAAAGTCCTGAGTGGCTTAAAAAAAGAATATTGTCTTTAGGACTTAAGCCTGTGTCAGCTATTGTTGATATCACTAATTATATAATGTTCGATCTAAATCGACCTTTACATGCCTACGATGCAGATAAAATTGATCAAGAGATTATAGTTCGAAATTCTTCAAAAGGGGAAACTTTTGAAGCTCTAGATAATAAAAAATATGTACTAGAAAATAATATGTGTGTAATCAGTGATAAATCAGGTGTTTTAGGTCTTGGAGGTATTATAGGAGGCACGAGATCTGGTACCGAATTTTCTACAAAAAATATTTTATTAGAATCTGCTTATTTTTTTCCTTCACACATTAGAAAAACTTCTAAAAGATTAAATATTGATACAGATGCAAAATATAGATTTGAAAGAGGAATAGATCCTAATTCTATAAAATCAGGCTTAGAACTTGGAATATCTTTGATACTTAATATTTGTGGAGGTCAAGTAAGTAAATTTTCAATAGTTGGCAAAATAAAAGATGAAAGAAAAACAATAAATTTAGAAACAGAAAAATTTTTCAAAGTAATTGGCTTTTCAATTTCAAGTGGTGAGATTAAAAAAATTTTAACTTCTTTAGGATGTTCTGTAAAAATGAGTGGAAAAAAAATTACAATCCTTCCACCCACATGGAGACCAGATATAAAAGAAGATATAGATCTCATTGAAGAACTAGCAAGAATAAAAGGTTATGACAGAGTACCTTTAATAAAACCTGAAAAAGATAATGTTAAAGACACTCTAAATAATAAACAAAAACTTTTTCACTTTTCTCAAAGATCAGTAGCATCAAAAGGTTATATTGAAACAGTCACCTGGTCATTCACTGACTCTAAAATAGATAAATTTTTTTCAGAATTAAAAGGAGAAATTAGGCTATCTAATCCAATTTCAGGTGACTTAGACGTTTTAAGATCATCCCTTTACTCAAATTTGATAATAACTGTAAAAAAAAATATTCATAGAAATTTTGAGGACTTAATGTTGTTTGAAATAGGCCCTGTATTTAAAGGAAATCAACCTGGGGAGCAATCAACTATTATTGGCGCAATTAAAACTGGAAAATATTCAAGAAAAAATTGGATTGAAAAAGAAAGAAGCTTTGATGTGTATGATATTAAAAGTGATGCATTAAGAACTTTAAGTGAAGTTGGTATTAGTTTAGATAAAATAGTTGTGAGCAACAAAACAAAGAAATGGTATCATCCAGGTAGATCTGGTTTATTATCATTAGGATCGGTAGATGGTCCAGAACTAGCATATTTTGGTGAACTACATCCATTAATTATTAAAAAGTTAGATATTAAAACTGATAATGTTTTAGGTTTTGAAATTTTTTTAGATAATATACCTAACTCTAGAAAAAAAATTAGAGACTCAAAGCCAAAATTTATAATTTCTGATTATCAAAAAGTAGTTAGAGATTTTGCTTTCGTGATTGATGAAAAATATAGTTCTGGAGAGATTATTAATCTAGTTAAAAAAATTGATAAAGAACTAATTAAAGATGTTAAAATTTTTGATGTTTACCAAGGAGAAAATATTGATGTAGGAAAAAAATCTATAGCTTTCAATGTAATTATAGAACCAAAAAATAAGACTTTGAGTGATAACGATATTGAAGAAATTACTAAAAAAATTATCTTAACCGTCGAAAAAAATACAGGTGCAACGCTAAGAGCATAATTATAATGTCAAACATCGATTATATTAGAAATTTTGCTATCATTGCACATATTGATCATGGAAAATCAACTATAGCTGATAGAATTATTCACAAATGTGGTGGACTTACTGATAGGGAAATGAAAGATCAAGTTTTGGACTCCATGGATATTGAAAGGGAAAGAGGTATAACAATTAAAGCACAAACAGTTAAACTCAATTATAAATCTAAAGATGGTAAAAATTATATACTAAATATTATTGATACACCTGGACATGTTGATTTCAGTTATGAGGTTAGCAGATCATTATATGCCTGCGAAGGTTCAATTTTAATTGTAGACAGTTCCCAAGGAGTAGAAGCACAAACATTGGCAAATGTTTATCAAGCCTTAGATGTTAATCATGAAATTATTCCTGTTTTAAATAAAATAGATTTACCCGCTTCTGATGTTGAAAAAACAAAAAAACAAATAGAAGATGTTATAGGAATTGATACAGATGGTTCGATACCATGTTCAGGAAAGACTGGAGATGGTATCGAAGAAATTCTTGAAAATATAATTAAAATTCTTCCACCTCCAAAAGGAGAGAAAGATGAAATATTAAAATCCTTATTGGTGGATAGTTGGTATGACTCTTACCTCGGAGTAATAATCTTGATAAGAGTAATAGATGGCAAAATTTCAAAAAATATGAAAATAAAAATGATGTCAAGTGATAGAGAATATTTGGTTGAAAAAGTTGGAGTTTTTACTCCTAAGCCAAAAGATGTTGATGAACTTAATGCTGGAGAAATAGGTTTTATAATTACTGGGATTAAAAATTTATCAGAAACAATGGTAGGTGATACGATTTGCGATGCAAAAAATCCTTTAAATAAAGCATTGCCAGGCTTTAAGCCAAGTAAACCAGTTGTATTTTGTGGGCTTTTCCCCGTTGATAGTTCCGAGTATCAAAAATTAAAAGATGGATTAGCTAAACTTCAGTTGAATGATGCTAGCTTTTCATTTGAACCTGAAACTTCATCAGCATTAGGTTTGGGTTTTAGATGTGGTTTTTTAGGATTATTACACCTTGAAATTATTACTCAAAGACTCGAAAGAGAATTTGATATAAATTTATTAACTACCACACCGGGAGTTGTTTATAAAGTTCACTTGAATAGTGGTAAAATAATTGATTTGCAAAATCCATCTAACTTGCCAGACCCAACTTACATTAAATTTATAGAAGAACCTTGGATTAAAGCAACAATCATAACTCCTGACCAGTATCTTGGTTCAATTATTAAAATTTGTCAGGATAAAAGAGGTATACAAATTAATTTATCTTACTCTGGGAATAGAGCAGTACTAAGTTATGAACTTCCTTTGAATGAGGTTGTTTTTGACTTTTATGATAGACTAAAATCAATAACAAGTGGTTATGCAAGTTTTGATTATGAAATTATTGGACATAAAGAAGGAAATTTAGTTAAACTTAGCATACTAGTTAATACCGAGCCAGTAGATGCATTGTCAATGATGATACATAAAGATTTTGCACAAAGTCAGGGCAGAATAGTTTGTGAAAAACTTAAAGATTTAATACCAAGACACAATTTTATGATACCAATCCAAGCAGCCATTGGAGGCAAAATTATAGCGAGAGAAACTATAAAAGGTTTTAAAAAAGACGTATTAACTAAAATCCATGGAGGAGGAGCTTTAGATAGAAAAAGAAAATTATTAGAGAAACAAAAAAAAGGTAAAGCTAGATCAAAACAATTTGGAAGAGTAGAAATACCCCAGGAAGCTTTTATAGGAGTCTTGAAAATTAATCAAAATGACTAGCGTATTAATAATTACTTTAATAGCATCAAATATAATTACAATTTACTTTTTAAATAGAAAAAAAATTAAAAAATATTTCACAAAAACATTAATAGAGTCTGTAAATTTAGAACAAGTAAACAAAATTTTTGAGTCTGAAAAAATATCAGAAAATTTATATGGTCCAAAAAAAGATGTAATAGTTAAAAGCTTTTGTGTTCCATCAGGGGATAAAGATATTGTAGGAAAAACTTCAGATTATGAGGCGTGGATATTGTCAAGTTTAAGTAAAATTAGTAAAAATATTTTTGAGTTTGGAACTTGTAGTGGAAAAACTACTACTTTGATGGCTTTAAATTCTCCAGATGATGCAAAAATAGTTACTTTAACACTTAGTTCAGATCAAGCACAAAGTTTAAATCTAAGTGAAAATGACAATAAAGTTTCTATAAGAAATATAATCAATGAAAGCAATTACGAAAAATTCATTTTTTCTGGTAAAGAATATGAAAAAAAAATATCTGTAATTTTTATGGATTCCAGAAAATTAAATGTTGATGAATATTTAAATAGTTTTGACTTAATTTTTATTGATGGTGGACATACCTATAGCATTATAGAGAATGACTCAAATAAGGCTTTTAAAATGGTAAAAAATGGCGGTATTATTCTTTGGCATGATTTTGTTCCAGGCAAGACTTCAGATAGAGATGTTGTAAAATATTTAAACAAAGTATCAAAAAGCAGGAAAATATTTCACATTGAAAATACATCTTTATGCTATTTTAATAATATTTAATTTTTGGAGAGATGGCCGAGTGGTTTATGGCGCACGCTTGGAAAGTGTGTGTACCCTCACAGGTACCGTGGGTTCGAATCCCACTCTCTCCGCCATTATTATTTTTAAG
>MDSW01131122.1_pt1 | contig 10524 bp, 10 predicted proteins | sample 811171 | NCBI WGS metagenome assembly MDSW01 (sample SAMN05326641, study PRJNA326480) | marine metagenome | isolation source: seawater | place: Atlantic Ocean: North West | collected 2012 | reverse complement strand
TCCGCAGCAGACTGGCCGGCGTTATCAGCATCAAAAGCTAATACTACTTTCTTAGCAAATCGCGACATTTTTCTTACATGCTCTTGAGTTAATGCCGTTCCACAAGTCGCAACGGCTCTTGAAACGCCAGCTTCATGACATCCAATTACATCTGTATAGCCTTCACAAACGACCAGTTCGTCAATTCTTCCAGCTTCTTCTTTAGCCCAATTAAGCCCGTACAGGATCTGACTCTTTGAGTAAATTTCAGCTCCGTCAGACGTGTTTTTGTATTTGGGTCCTTCTCCCTCTGGAAGTTTTCTGCCACCAAAAGCAATTGGGTCTCCTTGTTCTGAGAAAATTGGAAACAGTATTCGGTTTCTAAAAAAGTCGTACTGGCCACCATTTTTATTTATGCCACCTAAACCAGATGCTAATAAATTTTCATTTGCAACTGAGAGATGTTTACACAGCGAGTCCCATGAATCAGATGCCCAACCGATTGAAAACTTTTCAGCGATTTCACCGCCCAAGCCTCTTTGCTTTAGATACTCACGTGCCGGTCGTGCATCTGGATTGTCCATGTCAATCAATTTTTTGTGGTAAAAATCAACAGCTTCTGATACGAGTTCAACTAACTCTTTTCTACGATTACGGGATTTACTTTCTTGTTTATCGGTATACCTGAGTGGTATTCCATTTTGTGCCGCAAGTATTTCAACAGCAGCAACAAAGTCAAGGCTGTCGATTTCACGCAGAAACTCAATCGAGTCCCCTGTTGCCTGACACCCGAAGCAGTAGTATCGACCATTTTCCTGATTGACCGTGAAAGAGGGAGTTTTTTCATTATGAAAAGGACAAAGACCCTTCCATGAACGACCCACTTTTTTCAACTGTGTATGTTGAGTAATCAGGCGTATTATGTCAGATTCTTCGCGGACTCTGCGAATATCGTCATCCATGATTCCCATAGCCGAAACTTAGCAGCGTGTGCGACTAAGTTGCTAGAGGAAAGTTATTAGTCAGACAAAGAAATAACTGCTTGCGCCGCGGCGAGTCTAGCTATGGGAACCCGAAAAGGTGAGCAGGAGACATAGTCAACACCTCTTTCAAAAAGAAATCTAATTGATTCAGGGTCCCCACCATGCTCACCACATACACCTATTTCAAGCTCGGGATTAGTTTTTCTACCATTTTCAATCGCATGCCTAATAGCATGTCCGACTCCTTGAGTATCGAGTGTTTCAAAAGGATTCGCAGAAAGAATTCCTTCTTTTACATAAACACTTATTACACGACTTTCAATATCATCGCGGCTAAATCCAAAAAGCAACTGGGTTAGATCATTCGTTCCGAAAGAGAAGAAATCCGCTTTATTAGCAATACTTTCTGCCGTTATCGCGGCGCGAGGGGTTTCAATCATGGTCCCTATGCTCGGGCGCAATTCATTTTCTACTGACGCGATCTCTTCCTCAATCCACGATCTCACCAAATTCAGTTCATTGACTTCTGAAACAAGTGGAACCATGATGTCCGCTTTCGGTTTTTTGCCAGCTTCCGCAACGTCGACCAAAGCCCCTATAAGCGCTCGGGTTTGCATCCTGTACAACTGCTCTCTAATTATCGCTAACCTCACTCCCCGGGTTCCCAACATAGGGTTATGCTCTGACAATTCATCAGGAGTTTCAGTTCCTAGGAATTCATGCAAAGGCGCATCCAATAGTCTTATCGTCACCGGATTAGGGGCCATAGCAGCTATGACCTCAGCTAGGTCCGAACGCTGAGCAAGCATCAATTCATTGAGGCTTTCTTTTTCCTCTTCGCTTTCTTTATCCGCAAGGATAAACCTTTGTATTAGTGGTAAACGATCACCCATAAACATGTGTTCCGTGCGGCAAAGTCCAATACCTTCAGCCCCGAATGCAAGAGCTCTTCGAGCATCTTCTGCAGTATCTGCATTCGCTCTGATTTTTATAAAACCAGAACGAACTTCATCTGCCCAGTCTAATAATGTTTTGAGTTCAGAGATTTCTTCATTCGATTCCTGTAGTTCCATTTCCCCAGAAAACACTTCTCCAGTGCTTCCATCTAGAGATACATAATCCCCTTCTTTTACAACAACTCCCCTAATTTTCATATTTCCATCTGCAATTTCCAGATCAGAAACTCCTACTACAGCAGGTATACCCCAACCTCTTGCCACTACTGCGGCATGACTTGCCACACCACCGCGAACAGTAACGATTCCTTCTGCCATTCTCATCCCCACTTCATCTGCGGGGCTAGTTTCATTGCAAACAAGAACTGCCTTTTCGCCTTTATCAGTAACGTCAAGAACGGATTCGCTTGAAAAACATACAATTCCGGCTGCCGCACCAGGGCTAGCAGCTATTCCTGTTCCAATAACCTCCAACTCTTTTGATGATTCGGATGATGCAGCATCATGCATTAATGACTCGACTAATGAAGTGGGGACTGATGAAACAACATTTTTCTTAGCTTCATCGGTATTTTCTGACTTTGCATTAGCCACTAAATCCATCAGCCAATTAAGTGTGTGTTCGTTTTGCATAATCGTGACTACGGAATTAAACGAGATGATAGATATTCAACAAGTTCCTTGATTGGAACGCGATCTTGTTCCATAGAATCTCGCTCTCTAACTGTTACCGCTTTGTCTTCAAGAGTTTCAAAATCAATCGTGACGCAATAAGGGGTTCCAATTTCATCTTGACGCCTGTAACGTCGACCGATTGCTTGTGTCTGGTCATAGTCACACATCCAATGCGGTTGAACGAGATCAAGAACTTCTTTTGAAGGTTGAATAAGCTCATCTTTTTTGGAAAGAGGCAGAACAGCAACCTTATATGGAGAAAGGCGATGATCTAATTTCAAGAGATTACGCACTTCGCCATTCACTTCCTCTTCTTCATAAGCATCCATTAAAAAGGCCATGGCGGTCCTAGTAGCGCCAGCCGCTGGTTCTATAACGTGTGGCACATACCGCTCACCTGTGCCTGAATCGTTATATTCAAGCTTGTTACCTGATGCTTGAGCATGCTGATTTAGGTCATAATCAGTCCGATTAGCAATTCCTTCAAGCTCGTCCCAACCCCAAGGAAATGAAAACTCTATGTCTGAAGTCGCTCTTGAGTAATGGCTAAGTTCATCGGCGTCATGCACTCTTAACCTTAGAGAATCTTCTCTTATCCCTAAATTCAAATACCAATCCAATCTCTCCTTACACCAGTATTCAAACCACGTATCTGAATCTGCCGGTGGAACGAAATATTCCATTTCCATTTGTTCAAATTCCCTCGTTCGAAAAACAAAGTTCCCTGGTGTTATTTCATTCCTAAATGATTTTCCTATTTGAGCAATTCCAAAAGGCGGCTTTTTTCTACTCGTATTTAGAACGTTCATAAAATTAGTGAACATCCCCTGAGCGGTCTCAGGTCTTAAATACACCTCTGCGGCAGAATCTATTACAGGTCCCGCATTCGTCTTGAACATGAGGTTAAATTGCCTGGCTTCTGTAAAGGAAGACTTTGCACCACAACTGGGACAACTATTGAGATCTTCCAGTTTGTCTTGACGAAAACGCGACCCGCACTCACGACAATCCACTAACGGGTCAGTGAAGTTTGTTAGATGACCCGATGCCTCCCATATGGAAGGCGGAGAAAGAATAGCTGCATCTAAACCAACTACATCTTGACGAAACTGCACCATTGATCGCCACCACTGTTCTTTCACATTTCGAAGCAATAAGACCCCCACGGGGCCATAGTCATAAGTAGACCTAAAGCCACCGTAAATTTCTGCAGATTGAAATACAAAACCTCTCCGCTTTGAAAGGTTTACGACCTTATCGAAAAGTTCCTCTTTGTTAACGCTCATGATCGAAGCGTACTAGGCAACAGAGCCTCATCTTGAAATATTAACTAACTATCCATAACTCTTCGTGATCTTATTTTTCTTTCTAAATGAAACTCAATAGCTTCGGAAGCAACTCGGTCTATTTCTGAAACAGTTTTCATATCCTTCACTTCAAGTGCCTGTTTTAGTCCACCGCCCAGAATTGCTCTCATCACCGCTATGGAGGCATCTGAAATACTTCTTCCGCGCTGACATTCATTACAAAAAACTCCACCTTCACTGATGGATATGGCAACAAGATTATCTACAGCTAAGCATTTGACACAAAAGCCCAGTTCAGGTGCTAACCCTTCATGGTAAAGTAATTTTAAAAAAAATGATGGAACCAACATAGGAGAACTCTTCTCATCTAATGTCCGTAACGCCCCAAGGAGCATCTTGTAACGACTGGGATCTGGCGATTCGTCGGGAGATACATGATCCACCACCTCGAGCATCGATGACGCATCACTGAACAGCTCAGGTTCAGATCTAATATTCTGAAAGCGATCTATAGTCTCTGCTTGTGTGACTATTCCTAACTCTCCTTTACCCCTGAATAGCTGCAATGCAACATGACTTGTAGGCTCTAATCTTCCACCAAATTTGCTTCGTGTTTTCCTTACCCCTTTAGCAACAGCTCTGACTTTTCCGTTTTCCTCGGTGATTATTACAATTATTCGATCTGATTCGCCTAGTTTCCATGTGCGGAGAACTATTCCTTGATCACGATAAAGAGACATTCTCAACTTTCACCGAGGCCACCAAAACGTCGATCTCTGTCTTGGAATTCTTTTATCGCATAAAACAGATCCTTACGGGAGAAGTCTGGCCATAATGTGTCGCTGAACACAAGTTCACTATAAGCCAATTCCCAAAGCAGGAAATTAGAGACTCTGGATTCTCCGGAAGTCCTTATGACTAGATCTGGATCAGGCATCTCTGGGTTGTAGAGGTTTTTCTCTATAGTTTTCTCCGTAACTTTTTTAACCCCTGAATCAATTACTTTTTGAACAGCATCAACAATTTCTGCTCTTCCCCCGTAATTAAACGCAACGGTGAAAGTTAAACCTGTATTACTTTTGGTGAGTTCCTCAGCCTCTTCCATTCTTTTGATAATTTTTTTTGGAACTTTTCCATCACGACGACCAAGAAAGCAAATTCTTACATTTCTTTCATTTAACTCTTCTTGTCTTTTGATAATTATCTGCTCGTTAAAATCGAGCAAAAACTGAACTTCTTTTGTGGGTCTTTTCCAATTCTCAGTTGAAAATGCAAATACGGTAAACCACTCGACTCCAATTTCTATGGCCCCTTCGACAACATCAAAAAGAGCTTTTTCTCCTGCGGTGTGACCGTCAGTTCTTTTCAACCCCCTCTTTTCTGCCCAGCGTCCATTGCCATCCATCACACAAGCTATGTGTTTAGGTATAAATTTGGAATCTAGGTATTCAGGTATCACAACTTTGAAGCTATCTGTCTAGTAGCGGCTCAGGAAATCGAAACACAGGTTTAATTTCAATATCCGAAACGGTCAAGTGAACGGGGGCGCTTTTGCCAGTCTTTTTCAACTTTCACTACCAATTCAATAAACGCACCATCTTCCAGTTGTTTCCTTACTTCAGTTCCGACTTTTTTTAAAACTTCACCCTTATGTCCGATAACTATTCCTTTTTGTGAATTTCGCTCAACCAAAATCTCACATCGGATATGTGGCCAATCCCAGTCTGTTACTCTTGTCGCTATCGAATGCGGTAATTCTTCACGGACTTCTGCAAGAAGTTGTTCTCTGACTAGTTCCGCAACCCAAAAAGACTCGGAAAAATCTGTTTCCATGCCTTCAGGAAAATAACGCGGCCCTGTAGGTAATTTTGTCTTGACATGTTCTAATAGTTTTGAGACTCCTTCTCCCGTAGAGGCAGAAATTGGAAAATACTCCGTAAAGGAAAATTCTGAAGCTTTATTCAGTTGTGTCAATATTCTGTTGCTTCTGACTTTGTCTATTTTATTAAGAACCAAAACAGTTTTTTCAGCAGGTAGCGATTTGGCGATAAATTTATCTCCTTTGCCAATCACCGAATCTGCCTCTATTAAAAAAAGAACTAAATCAATCTCTTGTAGCGTGAAACGTGCTGTGTCATTCAACCTAGTGCCAAGGAGGGTTCTTGGTTTGTGAATACCAGGAGTGTCACAAAAGACAATTTGAAATTCGGGAGCCGTAAGGACGCCTCTTATCTCGGTGCGAGTTGTTTGCGGTTTGTCAGAAACGATCGTTATTTTCTTCTCGAAAAAAGCATTCAATAAAGTTGACTTCCCAACATTGGGTCTGCCTACCAAGCTGACGAAACCTGAAGTATGTCCGTCCGGAACTGCTGCAAACGATTGGTTTTCTGAAGTATTATTCATATTTAATGCTCAGGTGCCGTGACTCGAACCTGGGTAATTCTTCTCCCGACTACCTTTTCAACTACAAAATGGTGTTCTGCTATATCTACATTTTCTCCTGCCTCTGGAGCATGCCCCAGTGCATCAAATATCAGACCTCCCAAAGTATCCCAATCACCTTCTGGTAAGACACCTCCTAGTAGTTCATTCAATTCGTCGACTGGCATTCTTCCGTGGACGCGTAAACCTCCGCCAATTAGGGGTTCCGCAAGCGCCTCTTCGCTGTCGAACTCATCTACTATCTCTCCTACCACCTCCTCTAATAGGTCCTCTAAGGTGACCAATCCAGCCGTCCCTCCATATTCATCAACAACAATCGCTAAGTGATAGTGGTTTGATTGCATTTCGCGCAATAGCAGTCCGGCTTTTTTTGTTTCTGGGATGAACTGTGGCGATCGCGCCAAAATTTTGACTGAGATTTCACCATCACCATCCAGTTGAGCCTCCATCATGTCTTTTGCGAAAACTACTCCTACTATTTCATCTAAATTTTCACTACTAACGGGGACCCTTGAAAAACCATTCAAAACAGCAACTTCCATTGCAGCAGAAACAGTAAAACTGTCGGGAACGCTAACAATGTCGGGGCGTGGCGTCATTACTTCGCGCACCAGAGTGTCACCAAAAGCTAATACTGATTCAATTAGTTCATGTTCATCGTTTTCGATCGATTTTGACTCAAGAGCCTTTTTTGCGGTTTCTAAAAGTTCGTTTTCAGAGACGATTCTGTTTTCCTTTGATTTAAAAAACTTTCTTATCAAGCTCTTAAACATCATGAGCCCTTAAATGCTTTGAGTGACGCTGGATAAGAATTCGTTCCATTTTTTTCATTTCAACTTCTGCGGATTCTTCATGATGGTCATACCCCAATAGGTGGAGTATTCCGTGCGTTAGGAGAAGCGCAATTTCATCTTCGAACTTTAGATCTTTCTCTTCGGCTTGACGTGCAGCCACTTCAGGGCATATGCAAACATCTCCCATCAGGTAAATGGGGCCATCTGTTTCACCATCTGGAGCATCTATCGGAAAAGCTAGTACATCGGTCGGTCCTGACTTGAATAAATATTTTTCGTTGAGAACAGAAATTTCTTTCGGGTCTAAAAGAATCACGTTCATTTCAAGTGGACGTTTTTTAGGAGCGGTTTCCTCTACGACTTGTTTAGCGAATTCCTCTAACGACCTAAGACTTATTTCACTATTTTTTTCTAACCGTTTGTCGATTACATCTATATAAGTCGCATCATCCGCATCTAGTGTTTTCTCCAGCAAGTTACTTGTTACCACTATTTTTTTTAGATTGCCTTTCGGCATTTTCGTAGGCTTGAACTATATCTTGAACTATTTTATGTCTCACAACATCCCGAGCTCCAAGTTTTACAAAACCTAAACCATCTATCCCAGAAAATATATTTTCCAGACCTTCAATTCCACTTCGACCTCCAGGAACATCTACTTGGCTTGCATCACCTGTAACTATCACTCTTGATCCGAAGCCGATTCTTGTCAAGAACATTTTCATTTGTTCTGGTGTCGTATTTTGGGCCTCGTCAAGAATTATAAAGCTGTTGTTAAGGGTTCTTCCTCTCATAAAAGCAAGCGGTGCAACTTCTATTTGCCCTCTTTCAAGTAGTCTTTCTGCCTTTTCGGGTTCAAGCATGTCAAAAAGTGCATCATAAAGAGGTCGGAAATAAGGGTCGACTTTTGCCATTAAGTCACCCGGAAGAAATCCCACTCTCTCACCTGCTTCCACTAAAGGTCGAGTGAGAATAATGCGGTCGACTTCACCCGTTTGCATTGCACTTACTGCTAAAGCGACAGCTAACCAACTTTTTCCTGTACCCGCTGGACCTACGGCAAATGTGATGATATTTCTGCTTGCTGTATCTAGATAATTCTTTTGCCCCAAGGATTTAGCTCTAACCGGTTTACCTCGTGCATTTATAAGCAGTTCCGTTGTCAATATTTCAGATGGATTTTCGTCTTCTTTTACCATTTCAATAGTTTTTTTGAGAATGCTTGCATCAAGGGTTAATCCTCTTTCGAGCATTCTCGTCATTTCACGAAATACCTGCTCCACCAGAACCGCACTCTCACCATCAATGGTGATCTGGTTACCACGCACATGAATCTTTGTCTTTGGGAAAGAGATCTCGATCACCTGTAAAAGCTCGTCACCATGCCCTAAAAGTTCTGGCATAAGCTCATTCCCCGGAAGGTCGAATCTAACTTTTGTATCCTGCATTTGAGAGATTCAGGCTATCCGAAAGAAAACTTTCAGCATCATTGGGTTTGCAATATTGAAACCAATAGAAATTTATTTCTTTCTGCGTTTCTTATTTGCTTTGCGTGAAATTTTCTTTAATACCGAACGTCCTCTTTTTGACTGTTGCTTCTCAAACTCTGCCAAAACTCGTGGCCCCGCCTCATTAATCACATCTTCTGCTGCATCCAGTAGTGCTGAGATGCTTTCATCCTCTCCCAAACTTGAGGGTTCTTCAGGTGTTTCTGGTGTGATTAGACTTCCGTAGCTCCAATTTACGTCGACTCTTCTTTTTTCGAATGAAGAGCATTCGTCAGGGCACCGCCAAGGTGCTTCCGGAGCTTTATCTAAATTACATTTTCTGACTGTCTCGCCGTTGGAATAACTTCTACTTTCAAACTGCTTACAGTCTTCTCTCATTGGCATATAAACATTATGCCATTAGAAGTGGTATCAGTAATTTATTTAACCTACAGATCCTTCCATCTGTAGTTCAATCAAACGACTCCACTCAACTGCATATTCCATTGGAAGGGTCTTAGTCACTGGTTCAATAAATCCATTTACGACGAGTGAGGTGGCCTGATCTTCTGACAGGCCTCTGCTCATCAAATAAAAGAGTTGTTCGTCGGCTACTTTTGAGACAGTCGCTTCGTGACCAATAATTGCATCTGACGTTCCAACCTCCATGTATGGATATGTGTCAGAAATACTTTCATCGTCGAGAATTAGAGCATCACACTGAACGTGGCTTTTGCAACCATAAGCGTCATCTTCAACTCTTACCAAGCCTCTGTAACTGGTTCTTCCACCGTCTTTTGATATTGATTTGGAAATAATTTTTGAAGATGTCTCAGGTGCAGCGTGAGTCATTTTAGCTCCAGCATCTTGATGTTGTCCCGAGCCTGCGTAAGCCACTGATAAAACTTCGCCTGACGCTTTTGGACCTGTCATAACAACTGCTGGGTATTTCATCGTCAGCTGAGAACCTATATTTCCATCAATCCATTCCATTCGACCCTCTTCTTCGACTACTGCTCGTTTAGTAACAAGGTTATAAACATTGCTCGACCAGTTTTGAATAGTTGTGTAAGTAACTCTGGCGGATGGTTTGACGACTATTTCAACTACAGCAGAATGTAAAGAATCCGTAGTGTAAACGGGGGCTGAGCAACCCTCTATGTAGTGAACCTCAGAACCTTCATCTGCAATTATTAAGGTTCTTTCAAACTGTCCCATGTTTTCTGCATTGATTCTAAAATACGCCTGAAGTGGCATTTCAACTTTTACACCTGGCGGAACATAGATAAAAGACCCTCCACTCCAGACTGCAGAATTGAGAGCAGAGAACTTATTGTCGTTTGGAGGAATTATTTTACCGAAATATTGTTTCAGGATTTCTGGATTGTCGCGAAGAGCTGTGTCCATGTCTGAAAAAATTACGCCTTGCTCCTCTAAGTCTTCACGGTTTTTGTGGTAAACGACTTCTGATTCATACTGTGCAGTAACACCCGCTAGATATTTTCTCTCTGCTTCAGGTATCCCCAGTTTTTCATACGTATCTTTTATAGAGTCAGGTACTTCGTCCCAATCGTCTGACAGTTTCTCTGTTGGCTTTATGTAGTAGTAAATATCGTCAAAGTCAATACCGTCTAAGTCGCCGCCCCATGCTGGCATAGGTCGTTTTAAAAATCTTTCATATGATTTCATTCTAAAATCATGCATCCATTGGGGCTCATTTTTCATCCCAGACATTTCTTTTATAATGTCGGCATTAAGGCCTTTTTTTGGTTTATAGACGTAATCTTCTTCGTCACTCCATCCAAGCTGGTAATTGCTTAGATCTACACCTATTTCACTTGAAGTCACTTTTTTACTCCTGCTGGGATAGGAACAATTTCTCCTATATGAATAGTAACAAT
>MDSW01166794.1_pt1 | contig 10525 bp, 5 predicted proteins | sample 811171 | NCBI WGS metagenome assembly MDSW01 (sample SAMN05326641, study PRJNA326480) | marine metagenome | isolation source: seawater | place: Atlantic Ocean: North West | collected 2012 | reverse complement strand
CCCCAATTAGAAATAGATTCGGATATTATTAAGAAGATAACTGAACTAAAAAATAAAATGAATTCCATAAACTGGAATCCTGAAAGTATTCATGATTCTTTTTATGAACTACAAGAAGATAACAACACACCTGCAAAAGAATATTTCAATATTATGTACCAAATTATTATTGGAAAGAGTAGAGGACCTAGACTAGGTTTCTTTTTATCAACTATAGAAAAAGAGTTTGTTACCAACAGATTAAATTATTATTTGAATCCATAACTGTATTAACAACCCAATTTGTAAACATCTGTGAATCAATTAGTAGAGTGCGTACCAAACTTTTCTGAAGGAAGAGATAGTGCAATTATAAAAGAAATAACTCAAGCGATTGAGACAGTTCCCGAAATTGAAATCCTTGATGTTGATATGGGAGCTGATACTAATCGAACTGTTGTTACTATAATTGGACCTCCTGAAGCTATTTCAGAGGCTGCATTTCAAGCCGTTAAAAGAGCCTCAGAAGTAATAGACATGAGTAAACATGAAGGTGCCCATCCTAGAATGGGAGCAACTGATGTTTGCCCTTTCATACCAGTTTCTAATATTAGCATGGAAGAATGTATTGAAATTGCAAGAAAAACCGGGAAAAGAATTGGAAAAGAGCTTGAAATACCTATTTACCTATATGAAAAAGCAGCTAAAAATAAGGAAAGACAAAATTTAGCCACAGTTAGAGCTGGTGAATATGAGGGCTTCAAAGAAAAAATAAATGATCCAAATTGGAAACCAGATTATGGTATTGCTAAATTTAATGAAAAATCCGGAGCTACAGCAGTTGGGGCAAGAGAATTTTTAATTGCCTATAACATAAATCTAAACACAAATGATAGAACTTATGCCAATGAAATAGCTTATGAAATCCGTGAACGAGGAAGATGGAAGCGTACGGGAAACATAAATCCATTTTACTATAAGGGCGAAGTAGTTTATTTTGAAGAAGGTAGATATCCTGATGGAAATAGTGATTTTGTAGCGTCTAACTTTGAGGATTTGTCTAAATTTTACTCTAAAAAATATGGTAAAGATCTAAGAGAAAGATATATTTCACTAGGATTAGATCCAGATAATTTGATTGGAAAACCGGTCTATAAGGATGGAAAGTTTACAAATATTAAAGGCCTAGGATGGGTTATACCTGAATACAATCGAGCTCAGATTAGTATGAATCTTACAAACTATAAGATGTCTGCAATTCATGATATTTATGATGCAGTTTGTGAAGAAGCTGAAAAAAGAGGAATAAGAGTAACAGGTTCAGAAATAGTAGGACTCATTCCCTATGATGCCATGAAATTAGCTGCTGAACACTATCTAGCTAAAATGCATAAATCTCCAGGATTGCCAGTCCCTGACTTAATGAATATCGCCATCCAAAGTCTTGGACTTAACGATGTGAGCGACTTCAAAGCTGAAGATAAAGTACTAGGTATGCCTAAAGTAGATGGTGAATTATCAAACCGTGTTACTCTTGATTTTATTGATGAAGTTTCAAGAGACTCAGCAGCCCCAGGTGGAGGATCTGTTGCTGCATTATCTGGTGCTTTGGGTGCTGCATTAAGTACAATGGTAGCCAATCTTAGCATTAGTAAACCAGGATTTGAAAAAATGCAAATGACGCTTACTGATATTTCACAAAGAGGACAAAAGGTCAAAGACCGATTAGTAAAAGCTATAGATGATGACACAAGTGCATTCGATCAAGTAATCAAAGCTATGAGAATGCCAAAAGATACTGAAGAAGAAAAACTTGCTAGAGATATTGAAATGCAGAAAGGATACCAAATAGCAACCTTAGTTCCCTTAGAGACTGTTAAAGATTGTAAAGAGGCATTGGAAATTTGTCATGACATTTCAAAAATAATGGATGATAGTATGGCTAGCGATGTTGGTTCCGGAGCTTGCATGGCAAATGCAGGAGCTATATCTGCAGCATACAACGTCAGAATTAATATAAAAAGTATAAATGATTCTGAATTTTGTAAAAAAATGGATAAAGAAATTAATGAATTATTAAATGAATGTAAAACCTTATCAGATAAAATATCTAAAATAGTCAAAAAGACATTCTAAGCTTTTAAGAAATATTTAAGAACAAAATAAACAGCACCTAAAGCAATGATAATTAACATTGCAGAATCAAGGAAACTACCACTTACCTGAGGCTCAGCGTCAGTAGATTCTTGGTCTGATAAGAATTTATCAGGATCATTCGGATATGCATCGGAATTATCACCAAATCCATCACCATCAGTATCTAGCCATTCATCTGGATTGTTAGGAAAAGGTTCGGAACGGTCGCAATAACCATCTTGATCGGTATCATTCCAACTTCTCGAGTCATCAGGACAAATATCTGAATTATCACCATAACCATCTCCATCTGTATCTAGCCATTCTGTAGAATTTTTAGGAAATAAATCTATAGAATCATTCGCACCGTCTGAGTCCGTGTCTGCCAAATCTGGATTAGTACCAATACTAATTTCGAAGTTATCACCCAATGAATCACCATCAGTATCGAATTGTTCATTTTTATCAAAAGGGAAAGCATCACTGTTATCACCCAAATCATCCCCATCAGTATCATTCCATTCTAAATAATTTAAAGGAAAGGCATCACCTGTTTGATTATCTCTAAATCCCGTAGTCATATTAACTTGGAATGTGTAATAATCTGTGTAATTGTCTCCGTCTGTATCTTCATTGACAGGAGAAGTATGGAATACAAAAACCTCATTGTAATCTGTAATACGATCCCCATCAGTATCCGAATTTGTGATGTCGGTAATGTATCCATCTAAACCATAATAGGCTTCTTCAATATCCATTAAACCATCATTATCCGTATCATTACTTGCAGGATTACTAAAATAATTGCCATCATCTGGTCTAAAATCTAGATAAGTTTTGCCAAATCCTAGAGGGCTTTCAAAAACATAATTTATTTCATTAGCTGTCAAAGCACTATTCCAAATAGCTACATTATCTATTGTTCCATTGAGATGTTCACCGTCTTCACTTCTACACATGTAATTATAATCTGTATCACTTTCAATAGTATCTAATGGTTGAAGTTCACCCTCTGAAATTAAAGTACCATTAACAAATAATTTAAACAAATCAAGGGACTCACTGTATGTTGCAGCAACGTGATACCATACACCTATTTGAGATTCAATACTGTTATTATTTATTGAGTATAAATTATCACCAGAACTAACTCTAAACTCAAACTGATTATCTGAGTTTATCCCAAGCCAGGTTTTACCATCTGCCACAGTCCCCACTATCGTAGAAAAGCTTCCTGTATAATTATCAAGTTTTACCCAAGATTGAACCGTATATTCATCGAATGCATTACTATTAATCGAATTAAATCTGACTCCATCATCTATTCCATCACAGTTAATACCTTTCTTAAATTTCGCAGGTTCTCTTCCAGCTCCGTTAAGTACAATCGCTATATCTGAATCTGGGACCATATTTGATGCACTTGTTGAATCAGTTCCATCAAACTTCCAATACCCCTTAACAAAAGGTTCACTATATGAAAAAATAGTATTTTCTATTCTACGATTATCGTACTCCAGAATATTTGAAAGACTATCATTATCAAAATCTTCATTAGAATCGTCTGTAAGAGGATCTAAACCCCAATAAAATTCCCAACCATCTGGCATTCCATCATCATCGGAATCAGGATCATTTGGATTAGTGCCTGCTAGATACTCCATAGCATTTGTAAAATACTCATCTGCAGAAGGTGGCCATCCAGAATTATCAGAATCAAAACCGTCCATATCTGCATCATCAGAACCATCTGATTTTATCATAGGATCAAATCCATTGGCTAATTCATATGGATCTGGCATTGTATCATTGTCACTGTCTACCTTTGTAGGATCACTGTATTTTGAGCCTAAATCAAAGGCATTTATCTCCTGATAATCTCCGATTGTATCATTATCAGTATCAGTACTTGTTGGATTTGTGAAATATTCATTTACCTCTTCACCATCATAAATTCCATCCCCATCCGTATCATTATTATTAGGATCTGTAACATAAGTTCCATTAAAGCCTTCATACATATCTCTTAATCCATCTCTGTCACTATCTAAATCCTTAGGATCTGTCTTATGGGAATTTCCATTACGGTCATTCCAACCATAGAATTCTGCACCATCTAACAATCCGTCACCATCAAAATCAGGATTGTTGATTCCCGTACCCAATTTACTGTCTATATAATTTGGTAGGCCATCTTCGTCATTGTCTAGATCTAATGTACCATACATAGTCATTGTCCAATTGTTAAAGATACGATCTGAAGCACCACCACTCACTGTATCATTGACCTTAATTTTCCATTCACCAAATGTATTCTCACCCCAATGAACTACTGAAGTGAAGGTCCAATCATGGTAATGATCTCCTAAGTCCTGGTTATTCTCCCTAACTAATTCTGAGACAATGCCATTTGGCGACTCCAGAAATAAATTCAAATCGCCACGAGTACTATGCGTAATATTAACTAAAATTTCTACTGACTCAATATTGATACCCTGGTCTATTGAAATATTTGATGTTATACCTTCATTATTATTATCTAAAATATTTTTGTTAACTTCAATTTTACCAGTAGATAAACTAATTTCATTACCAATAGTTGTCCATGTTTTAGCAAGACTAACTGAAGCTGCTGCATCAACCAATCCATACCCGTATGCATGATTATACCAATTGCCTACCTCAGTCTGAAACCAACCAATATGATCTGAGTCTACCTTTCTAGAAGTCTGAACTAAAATATGTTGTACATCTCTCCATGTTAAGTTTGGATTAGCCTCCAACATGAGGGCTATTACTCCTGAAACCATAGGAGCTGCAGAGGAAGTCCCTTCCATGGTGAACGTATAGTTTGTAAGATTATGGCCTTCACTTCCAACTATATCTGTAGTAATTATATTAGCTAGATTATCTAAGTCTTGGCCATTAGAAGGTGCTGAAACAAGCAAATTTGAACCAGGTTCAGAATAAGTGGTCTGCTCTCCTTTCCAATCAATAGCCCCTACTGCAATAGTATACCTACTATTTGCATAGCCATCTTTATTCGAATTATCTCTGTTGGCTAAACCATTACCATTTGCCCAAACATAAATTGAGCCAAAATTATCTCTTCCCTGAGATATGCCAGTTTCAATTGCTGCTAGAGTTAAAGGATCCATTCCCTCTAAAACATTACCATCATCGATAGGCCCCCAACTATTAACATAAATATCTACCAAATCTAAACTATGACTTAAGGAAGCAGCTTCCAAACTATCAGTTCGACTGCAGTCTCCTCCAAGTAACCGAATGCCCACTATACTTGAATTGTATGCTACACCTGCAATTCCAATATCATTATTTCCCTTAGCACCTGCAATCCCCGATACTGCAGTACCATGCCAATCAATCTCACCATCGCCATTTGAATCTGAAGGCATTACATCATTATCATCACCGCAATAATCATAACTGTTTGAAGCTAAAAAATTAGGTGAAATATCGGGATGGCTATAATCAATACCATCATCTATAATTCCAATTACAACTCCATCTCCAGTAAATTCATTCCATGTAGTTTCAACATTAATGTCAACTCCTATAGTACCATTGTTTAATCCATTATTGTCAAGATACCATTGGTCGCCAGACTGATAGTAATGATCATTGGGTTCATATTTATTACTAAACTGTTTTTCAATTATCGGATAGAATGACCATATTTTTCCAGAAGACTGGAATTTATACAAAAGATTTTTTGCTAACTCACCACTTTGGAATTCAATTATCCAAGTTCCGTTCAAGATATTGAATTCATCATAGCCTACTACATTTTTATCATCAAGAATATTTGTAATCGAATGATTACAATAAGGATTATTGAGGACGACAACCCATTCTTTAGTCAGATAAATCTGAGAATTACTGTAATCTCGTAAATCAGATTCTCTACGAAAAGATGATTTTACATTTTTAGAAAATGTAGAATGACCGCACTCTGAAGTATCAATTATACTTTCCGAAAAACTTAACTGTGAAGCCTCAATGTTACTACTTGTATCTACAAAACTTATTCCGATTGAACTCAGAAGAAGTATAGCTACAAAATAAGCCTTCATAGTATTGCAGAGGAGGGGCATTCTAAAGACTTTCAGAATGGGAGACTTGAATATTCTCTCAATGATTCGGGATTTGCTAAAGCCTCTTTATTTTTAATTTTTTCTCCAATAATCGTTGATAATACCGCTTTTTCCACTTTTTTACCACTAATAGTATAAGGAATATCTGCAACTTCAAAAATATATTTTGGAACATGTCTAGGTGTATTCTTCATACGGATTAAAGATTTTATTTGATCAATCAAGTTTTCATTAAGTATAATACCTTCATTTAATTTCACACATAAGACTAATTCAACATCATCATTAATTGGTTTTCCAACAATAATTGCATCACTTATTTCAGAAATATTTTCAACCGAACGGTATATTTCTGCAGTTCCGATACGTACTCCGCCTGGATTCAGCGTGGTATCACTACGTCCCGATATTATTGCACCACCATTTTCAGTTATTTCAACATAATCTCCGTGCGTCCAAACATTTTTAAATTTCTCAAAATAAGCGGAAGTATATTTTTGATTCGATTCATCATTCCAAAAATGTATAGGCATTGAAGGGAAGGGCTTTACACACACTAATTCACCACTTTCGCCAATTATTGATTCTCCAGTTTCATTCCAAGATTGAACATCCATTCCTAGCTGAGCGCATTGAATCTCTCCTCTATGTACTGGCAAAATTGGAGACCCTCCTAAGAAACATCCAAGTATATCCGTACCACCTGAAATTGAAGATAATAATACATTTGATTTTACATTGCTATAGACCCAATCATATTGTTCTGAAACTAAGGGTGAACCAGTAGACAATACGGATTTGAGACTGGACAAATCAGATACTTCTCTAGGAACTAAGTTTGCATTGTTGCAAGCAGAGAGAAATTTAGGACTGGTGCCAAAATGTGTTACTTTAGTTCTCTCAGCTACATCCCAGAGACTACCTAAATTAGGATAACTTGGACTACCATCATATAACACAATTGTAGCTCCAGAAGCTAAACCTGAAACTAACCAATTCCACATCATCCATCCACATGTAGTAAACCAAAAAAGTCGATCTTTTCCAGCCTGAATATCACATTGTAATTGATGCTCCTTTAAATGTTGAATAAGTGTACCTCCTGCACCATGGACAATAGATTTTGGCGGGCCCGTTGTTCCAGATGAATACATTATGTACAAGGGATAGTCAAAGGGAAGTTGAACGAAATTAGGAGTATATGAATTATTTGACAATAAACTATCGTATGAAATAACTGAATTATGATTTAAACTGCAACTAACTTCTACAAAATCAATACATACTACACTCTGAATACTATCAATTGATTCAATAACGCCGTTAATCTTCTCATCTAATGGAAATATTTTGCCATTATAGCTATATCCATTCGAGACAATTAAAATCGAAGGTTCTACTTGGCCAAATCGGTCAATTACACCTTGTGAACCAAAGTCAGGAGAACATGAAGTCCAAATGGCACCACAAGCAGTTGTAGCTAACATCAAAATAATAGATTCCACACAATTTGGTACAAATGCTGCAACTCTACTACCCTTCTTGATACCAAGACTTTCTAAACCTGTTTGAGCTTTAGAAACTGCAGTATTAAGATCTTTAAAAGTATATTTTTGATCGGCTCTATTTTCTCCAGTACTTATTATGGCAAGCTGATTTGGGCTACCTGATAATAAATTTTGAGCATAATTCAGTTCAGAACCAACAAACCATTGAGCTCCGGGCATCACAGGACCATCCAAAATGGAATCATAAATTTTCGAGTACTTTATTCCAGAGAATTTCCAGAATTCAGACCAAAAATCTTCCAAATTATCTATAGACCATTTGTGTAAATCAAAATATGAATCAAAATTTAATGGTAACTTATCAATGAAATCTGTAATTAATGCAGAATTCTTTCTTTCCTCTGAAGGATTCCACATTATTTTAGACATTATATTGTTAAATGCAAGGGAGTTAAATAGATTAGAGTACTGTCTAAGAATACTTTTATTAATTCAATATTGAAGACAGCAAATGGAACTTAAACAATATGAATTCAGATGAATTATTTAAAGGAAAACGAGTTATTATCTCAGGAGGCAGTAGAGGTATAGGGCTTTCAATTGCTACGAAATTAGCAAAAGGAGGTGCAAAAATCTCTATTTTAGCTAAAACTGCGGAACCACATCCAAGACTTCCTGGAACCATTTTTACAGCAGCCGATGAAATAGAGAAATGTGGAGGTAAGGCATTACCTATTGTAACAGACATCAGGCATGAAGAACAAATCAAAAGTGCAGTCGAAAAGACAGTAGATGAATTTGGCGGTATCGATATAGTAATAAACAATGCCAGTGCTATTTCTCTTACCCCAACAACATATACCGAAATGAAACGTTTTGACTTAATGTTTTCAGTAAATGTCAGAGGTACATTTATGCTATCAAAGGAGTGTATTCCACATCTAATGAAGGGAAACAACCCTCATATTCTTAGCCTTTCTCCTCCCCTTGACATGAGTCCACAATGGTTTGCTCCTTCTTTAGCATATACAATGTCTAAATTTGGAATGAGTCAGTGCATTCTAGGCCTATCAGAAGAATTAAGAAGTGAAGGAATTGCGGCTAATGCCCTTTGGCCACACTCGATTATTGCCACGGCAGCTATAGGGAATACATTAATGGGAGAAGAAGCTTTTCCACACTGCCGCAAACCTGAAATTATAGCAGATGCTGCAAAAATTATACTATCAAAAGAAGCAAAAAAGCATACTGGAAATTTTCATATTGATGATGAACTTTTATCAAATGAAGGTATAACTGACTTTAGTATTTACAGGATGGACGTCACAAAACCATTATGGAAAGATTTCTTTGTACCTAAAAATACACCACAAGTAGAACCTCTACTTGACATAATGAACCCAAACTAATTACAGCATTCCTGCCTTTTGAATAATCATTAATTGTTCTGTTGATAGTTTTTCACCTGATAAGAATTTAGTGAACAACTCTTCAGCACTTGCTGCATTTGCTCTTTGATCTGCTGAACTTCCAGATCTTCCCTGGGAAGCTGTCATCCTATCTATCTCTTGCATACCTCTTAGATATTCAATATACTCATTGTGTACTTCATCCGCTTTTTCTTTAGCTTTAACAAATTGTTTTTGAGCAGCATCTGCCTTTCTACGTGTTTGACGATTCAATCTAAGTGAATCTTTCATTGTATGATGGGCCGTTTGTGCTTCCTGCCTAGACTTCTGCATCTTCTTACCTAATTCCCTACGTTTATTCTCTGACTCTCTAAAAGTATCTCGAGCATCTAATACCTCAGTATCAGTTTCAATTAATTCATCATGCTGTTTAATTTTATTTTGCAATGACGAAATTTCATCAACTAAGGCTCTTTCCTTGTCAGTAGTCAGAGGCGTTGTCATCTGCTTAAGCTCTAATTCTTGTATTTGCTTACGCAATCTAGACACTGGAGGTAAATTCCGTCCAGAAAATCTTTGCCGTTTAAGCTTTAAAAAATCATCCTTAAGAGTATTAGCCTGATTAGTTATCTCACGTCGTTCGTCTCTTATTTCACCAACTTCAATATTCAATCCATTCCTACGATCTCTGTGGACGTGAACATTATCCATGTGTTCTTTTGCTTTAAGATTCAAATCATTACGTTCTGCAGCATGTGACTGCGATTTTAAATTCAATTCATCTCGCTTAACTCTAAGTTCTTCAGCTTTCTTATGATATTCCTTTCTCAAATCTTTCAATTCAGATCTAGAAAGACCATCTAATTTATCAAAGGAAATTAAGGGTTCTTTGGTTTCATCTTCAGTTTCATCCTCACCATCACCATTTCCTTCATCTACTTTCTCTTTGGAGGCTTGTAATCTTTCTATAAGGTCCGATTTTTTTCCAGATAAAGGTAAACTTAATTCCTTTAATAATTCTTTTAATTTACTAACTGTTAAATCGTTATAATCAGGGGCGATTTCTGCAGAGCTTTCACTAACATTGGAAGGTTGTTCACCTTCAGTGACTGCAGTGGCTTGGGTTTCCTGCTCAGAATCCATTGAACTTAATATGGGTGATTAAACCCACGTCAACCTCAACCGAAAAGAGCACCAAGTCCGGATACTGCGTCTTCTTCGCTTACTTCTTCTTCTTCTTCTTCTTCTTCAGCTGGGGCCTCTTCTGAAGATGCTGCTGCAGCTGGTGCGGCGACGGCGGCTGTAGCCATTGCTTCCTCAATATCGACTCCTTCTAGAGAAGCTACAAGAGCCTCTGCTCTTGATTTATCTGCCT
>MDSW01135300.1_pt1 | contig 10525 bp, 10 predicted proteins | sample 811171 | NCBI WGS metagenome assembly MDSW01 (sample SAMN05326641, study PRJNA326480) | marine metagenome | isolation source: seawater | place: Atlantic Ocean: North West | collected 2012 | reverse complement strand
GTACTGGAACGTATTCGCAATCTCGCTACCGAAGTTCCGCATGTATCCGCCGCTAAGAATGATACAGTGCCCGTGGATAAGGAACGGAATATCCGTACCGTGATGAAGTTTCTGGACATGCCCGAAGGCGCGAAACTCCGTGATCAGCTCTTCCCGAATGGATGAACGGATGAGCGGATGAACAGATGAGCGGATGAACAGATGAACAGGGTTGATCTATGAGATAAAAGAGATTAAACCCCGATAATCCGATAATCCGATAATCCGATAATCCGATAATCCTCTTGCAGATTTCACCGGATCTTTTATAGTTCGATCCATGCAAGCAAAATATTTTATCCTTCTGATTGTAGCTTTTATCGCCGCAGGCGTGATCGGCTTTGTCCTCACCCCCCAGCCGGAAAGCGGATCTACCCAGATCCAGACATCCAGTGAGGTTGGCGGCCCGTTCGAGTTGGTGGATCATCATGGCACTACCGTCACGGAAAAAAACTATGACGGTTCTTACAAGCTGATCTTTTTCGGTTTTACCCATTGTCCCGGTATTTGCCCCGGTGAATTGAACAAGATGGATGCGATTTTGGAAGATCTGGGCGAGGACGGAGAGAAAATCCAGCCTCTTTTTGTCAGTATCGATCCCGAACGCGATACGCCCGAAGCCATGCGCGAGTATGTGGAGCTGTTCAATCCCCGGATTATCGGTCTGACCGGCTCTCCCGAACAGATCGAGGCGATGAAAGAATCCTATAAAATCTATGCCACAAAGCGTGAGATGAGCGGCGCTATGGCGGAAAACGGCGAATATATGATGGATCATTCCACCTATACCTATCTGATGTCACCGGAGAATGAATTACTGGAAGTTTTCAGTATTCAGGAGACCCCCGATACGATAAGTGTTGAAATTAAGTCACACTTATAGTGATTGCTGCAACGCATAATGGAACCTCTATAGGAAGCGAATCTTAATTAGGGTAGACTTGCCCTATTGATTCTACAAATCTCTTTAATCCAAAGTGAGGTTCTCCAATGTCTAAATCTACTCTTAAACTTCGTCCCCTGCTCCTGTCTACGGGTCTTGTGGCGGTTATGGCATCATTCGGTGCTACTCCTGCGAACTCCGCAGCTTTCTATATCCAGGAACAGTCCGTATCCGGTCTGGGCACGGCTTTTGCCGGTACCGGCGCACTGGGTGAAGATGCCAGTACAATCTTCTACAACCCCGCCGCTATGACCGAGCTGAAAGGCCCGCAAGTCCAGCTTGGCGTACATATGCTTAAACCCAGCGCCGATATGAAGGATAACGGTTCGACGGTGACAAACGCTCTGGGTACAAACACAACCGGTCCTGATGATGGCGGCGACCCATATGATGTGGAAGCGATTCCGAACTTCTATGCGGCTTATCCGATTTCAGAAGATAACAAGCTATGGCTTGGTTTTGGTGTTTCCGCGCCTTTCGGTCTGGCTAATGATTACGGTGATGACTGGTTTGGTCGTTATGACTCCATCAGTTCCGAGTTGAAAACAATTGATTTCTCCCCCAACCTTGCATGGGGCGTGACAGACTGGCTGTCTATCGGCGGTGGTCTGAATATTCAATACGCGGATGCCGAACTGGTTGCTGCGGTTGCTTCTCCTCTGACTGTGGGCGGCCCGACGGTTGCTACAGACGGTCAGACAAACCTTTCCGGTCACGATACAACAATCGGATTTAATGCAGGTCTTCTGCTCAAGCCGATGGATGGCACAAATATCGGGATGCATTACCGTTCCGGGATCTCTCACGATCTGGAAGGTCGTTTGATTGTGACCAATCCAGTGGATGCCGGTGGTGCGGTGACCCGTATCGGCGGTGAGGCCGGACTGGATCTGCCCGATGTGGCGACATTGTCCGTTGCCCAGCATGTAACAAACAAATTGCAGGTTCTGGCCAGCTTGTCACATATCGGATGGGAAAACTTTAATTCCATTCCGGTGGAACTGGCGACAGGCACTTTGACCCGTACAGAGCTTGATTATGATGATACCTACGCGATTGCTGTGGGTCTGCGTTATAAGCCAAATGAAAACTGGGTCTTGCGTGCGGGTTACCAATTCGATGAAACACCGACCAATGATGAGCATCGCACAACAAGTATTCCAGATGGCGACCGTCAGTGGTTTGCTCTGGGTGCCGGATACCAGCTTAATGATAAATGGGGCGTTGATCTTGGTGCGGTTTATGTTGATGTCGATGAAGAAGATATCAACCTGACAGAGGCATTCAGCGCGACGACTTCCGGGACAACAACTGCGACCACAGAAGGTGATGTCGGGATTGTATCTCTCTCATTGAAGTACAACTTCTAGAGCTGTGATTGCTCATCATTAATGATTATAGATTACAAAAAAGAGCCGCAAAATGCGGCTCTTTTTTTTGTTTCTTACATGCCTACATTCAATTCGGGCGGCGCATCGCACACCGGAAGAGATAAGCTATCCGGTGTCTTTTTATTGCGGGTGGTACGCAGACCGCCATATCCGTCCATATGTTGGACTTCTGCCTGGTTTTCATCTGTAGACATAGAAGAGGAGGACCAGTAACGCGCATATGCATGGGTTTGTGGGTCATCCCGTTTGACGATTTTGGCGTGTTTGTTGAGTTTTTCTTTCACAACACCGCTAAAGATGGCAAAGAGCTCTTCTGTATCGGGCTGGCGGGCATTTTCGAAACCTTCGCGCAGCAGATTTTTGGCGTCGCGTTCGCCTTTCTTCCATGTCTGATAGTTTTGTGATCTCTTTGATGGAGGCGCAATCAGCATAGTTTCGCCAGAGGTCGGAGAAACCGGACCGACAATCCATCCCGTATGTTTTCCCCATCCTTCGGGTAGGACATCTCCAATGTAATACGTCTCGTCAGTCACCGATGTTTCAATCACATTTTCCTGACCGGATTGAAAATCCTTGGATACGGAATGGCCGGGTTCGATGGTCACCGCATTCCCCCCTGTAATCATATGAACATTCGCATCTTTAAGATCAGCGACGTCAATAGTCAGGGTTTTACTGTCTTCATCCAGTGAAGCACGTACATCTCCCTCGATACCGTGGATAGAGAGTTCTTCTTCGTTAAAAACGATGCGTGTAGGTGTTGCCATATCCTTCTTCCTTTTGACGGGTGTTAGAAAAGCGTTTATATGCCATTATTATGGAATATGCAAGTCTTTTTATGAAGGAATATCGATATTAAATTGATGACGCATCCATGTCATTTGCCTCTTCGCATATTGGCGGGTCTCCGCCTTTGACTTCTCGATGGCATCCTCTCGGGTAAGATCGCCTTTTAAATATGCACGTAAGGGACGAAAGCCATGCGCTTTGAGTATCAGGGCATCTTCTGGAACCTCGCCCTTATCGACCCGCTCGCTCAAAGCCTGTACCTCATCCAGAACACCTGCCGCCATCATCATATCAAAACGTTCATTGATGCGTTTTATCAACTCATCACGCGGGCGGGTAACGGGGCGTACATCAAAACTAAGATGCGGGGCGGGAGGTTTTTTGGGTAAGGCTTGCCATTCTTGCAGGCTTTGTCCGGTGGCGGATAAAACCTCCCAAGCACGTATGACCCGTTGCGGGTTGTGTCTGTCTAATTGTGCGGCATGGTCGGGACTGTACGCGTCCAGATCGGTCAGGAGTTTTTCCAGTCCCTTTTCCTTATACAAGGAAATGGCCTCTTTTCGATACATATCACCGATATCCGGGATGGGTGAAAGCCCCTCTATCAAGGCCTGAATATAAAACCCCGTGCCTCCCACAAGGATCGGTATTTTGCCTTCGATCAGGTCTTTTTCTATTTCGCTTAAGGCGAATTCAAGCCAGTCTGTGACAATCATATTTTGCGCAGGCGATATAAAACCATAGAGTTTGTGGGAGATATCCGCTTGTTCTTCAATTGATGGCTGGGCGGTGAGAAGGGGCAGCGCATCATAGCATTGCATGGCATCGGCATTGAGTATCACCCCGTTTATCTCCCGCGCCAGATTCAGCGCCGCCGCAGATTTGCCGCTGGCAGTCGGACCATAGAGAACGGGAATAATGGGCTTTTGTGATGACATGGGCTCATGATAAACTAATAGCTATGATAAAACGAACCTTTTTCCTTTTCCTCTGTATGCTGGGCGCAGCTGCCCTGTTTTCTTCCGATATGCCGAATGCGCAAGCGCAAAGCGGTTCGGCGCAATCTGTACATGTCTTGAGCGTGGATGGTGCGATTTCCCCTGCCTATGCCGATTATATCAAGGACGGGATAGGAAACGCACACGCACAAGGTGCGGAACTCGTCTTGATTGAATTGAATACGCCGGGCGGTTTGTTGACCAGTACACGCTCAATTGTCTCGACTATTTTAGGTTCTCCCGTCCCTGTGGTGGTGTACGTCACCCCGAGCGGTGCACATGCCGCCAGTGCGGGGACGTTTATCCTGATGGCCGGACATATTGCCGCGATGGATACAGGCACAAATGTGGGCGCAGCGACCCCCGTTGAAATTGGCGGTCCGTTATCAGGAGGGAGCGAGAAAGAAGAAGAGCAAAGCGGAAATTCCAATGACCGGGCATTAGCGGAAAAAGCCAAACAGAATACAACTGCCTTTATCCGCAGTATCGCCGAGATGCGGGGACGTAATGTGGAATGGGCGGAGCGCGCCGTCATGGAGGCCAACAGCATTACCGAACAAGAAGCGCTGGAAAAGAATGTCATCGATCTGGTAGCCGCTAGCCGCAGCGAATTACTGGCCAAGATTCATATGCGCCCTGTGACCATGAAAGACGGAGACGTACAGGCTATAAACACTGAAAACATAAGGGCTATAGAAAATTCGCCTAAAGCGATGACGCGTTTTCTGGCTTTTATCAGCGATCCGAATGTGGCGACTATTTTGATGATGATCGGGGTCTATGGGTTGCTTCTCGAATTCTATGCTCCCGGCAGTATGATCCCCGGCACGATCGGTGCGATCTGTCTGATGCTTGCCCTGTACGCGTTTAGTATTCTTCCCGTCAGTGGGTTGGGCGCGACCCTTCTTGTGATCGGGCTGCTGTTTATGGTGGCGGAGATATTTATCCCCTCTTTCGGGATTATGGGCTTTGGCGGAATTATTGCCATTGTCATCGGTCTGGCGGTCTTTTTCGACCAGTCGGCGATGCCCGGTCTCGCATTGGAATGGCAAGTCATCCTAGGCGTGGCGCTCTCGGCGGGATTGTTCCTTGGCGTGGCCTTTCTGCTCTTTGTGAAATCGCGACTGGATCAGGAAAATATGACCGGCCCCGAATCCATGATCGGGCAAACCGCCCGCGTGATCGCATGGGGGGATATTAATCAAGGCCATGTCTTTATCGATGGCGAGCGTTGGAAAGCCTTTGCCCCACCCGAAGAAGGCCCGTTTACGCCGGATGAAAAAGTCCTCGTCAGCGCGGTCGACGGTCTGCGCTTAAAAATTCGGAAAATGGGGTAGGTTTTATCCCTCTTTTTGCACCGCCCATTGGACAACGCAAGAGGGTTCATCCATTTCGCAGTTCAAGACGAGTTGCTTGGTTTTGCGCGGGTAGATGCCATCACCGAGATAGACCGAATTTTCCAGTGTCAGGGACGTTCCCTCATGATAAAAACGCCAGCCATGCCCGTTCGGCAGACGCAGCAAGGCTTCTTCGCCCTCCTTAATGAGGGAGACCATCACCCGCGGATGCAGGTGGAAACGCAAGGTTACGCCCGCATTGCGCGCAAGCGTACCTGTCTTGGTCGTCAATGTATCTTCCCCGCGAATATCATCGCCGCGGGCATTCACATACAGGCGGCGCGTATGGACGAGGCCATTGACCGGTACATAGCCGTCATGGCTGACGGTAAAGAGGCATGATCCATCCGATAAGTCTTCGCGGAAAGATTCCGATTTTTTCGGGCGGCGCCCCAGATGTCCGTTCTTGCGCAGCTCGACCGCATTGCGGTGATCGATGGTCAGGGCGTTATGGGCAGCGGTGTTCCGCAGCATGTCCTGCCATTTTTCATCGACGGGGTGACTGCCGCAAGAGACAAACACACGTTCGCGCCCGACCAGCATTTCAAAGGCACCCGGCGCAACATGGGCATGGCGGTCATCGGGGTGGGGGGGAAGTTTACCCGTATCGACGACCAACAGCGTACGCCCCTGTGAAATCCGCTCATATCCGCTTTGATACAAGGAGCGCGGGATTTTACCTTTGCTGCCCGATTGCAGGATGACTTTATCGAGGAGGGAGGAATCCCCTTCCTGCGCGCCGTTAAACAGGCAAAATCCCTTATCACTCATCCGGAAGAAACGCAGCGCGGCAGACGTACGGTCGAGGGCATGTTGAATGCGTTCGGGCAGGGCATAACCCGATCCCAAAATCGCGCGGCGCACGTCACTGAGTAACATCACTGCTTCCAGCAAGGTTTGCGGATTGCGGGAGATATGTCCGCCATCGCTTAGAATCTGGTGGGAGGCCTCTTCGGCCATGGATTTAAGCGCATAATCCAGCCAACGTTCGCCATCGGGCAGCGCCAGACCGCTATAGACCAATCCCATCAGGCTTTCCAGCGCAGGAATGCCATGTAGGGACATCGGCATGATTCTGTACAGGTGGCGGGCTTGGCGCAGGATAGATTCGAGCAGACGATCCTGAAATTCTTCATCCGCACTTTCCGCGTAAAAGTCATAGAGGGATAGCCACATGGCAAGGCGGCGTCCTGTACGTGCCGGGTCCCACGCATCTTCATTCCAGTAATAATAGTATTTCAGCCATTCATCGATATAGGCACGGCAGGCAAAGCGGGCTTCATCACCGCCAAGGGCGCGCAGATCGCGCATCCATTCGAATTTATGCAGGTAATCCATCCAGTGCGGATCTTTATCCAGCGGCTCCCAAAAACAGCCTTTGGCATTCAATGTCTGGCCGTGAAGCTCAAAAACACCACGGGTCAGAGCGCGTCCCTTATCCAGATCGCCCGGCCATGGATCGACCGGTTTGAAGGTCAGCGAATAGTGCGGCGCGCCGCCCAATGTCCAGTTATAGATGCCCGAACGATATGTCAGGCGGCCTATTGTCTGGCGCATATGGGTGAGGGAAACAGCACTCACGCGGCGCCTCCCCGTATGTTTTTGATGTTGGTGGCGTACGCATCCGCCCCGCCCTTGAATACGGCTGTTCCGGCAACCAGTACGTTTGCTCCTGCTGAAATCACTTTAGGAGCGGTTTCAGGCGTTACGCCGCCATCGACTTGCAGGTAGATATCGCGTCCGGTAGCCAAAATACGTTCCTTGGCGCCTTTTATTTTATCTTCCAGAGGAATAAAACTCTGCCCGCCAAAACCCGGATTAACCGTCATAATCAACACCAGATCGACCATATCCATGACGTGGTCCAGAACATCGAGGGGGGTGGCTGGATTAAGGGCAATCCCCGCCTTCACGCCCAGCGATTTGATCGTTTGCAGTGTGCGATGGAAATGCGGCCCCGCTTCGGGATGGATGGTAATCATCTCCGCCCCCGCATCGGCAAAAGCTTCCAGATACGCATCCACAGGCGAGATCATCAAATGGACATCAAAGAATTTCTTTGTATGGGGGCGCATCGATTTTATCACCGAGGGCCCGAAGGAGATATTAGGCACGTAATGCCCGTCCATCACATCCAGATGAATCCAGTCCGCTCCGGCCGCGTCAATCGCCTTGATCTCTTCTCCCAGTTTGGAGAAGTCGGCAGAAAGTACGGATGGGGCAATAAGAACAGAAGAATCGGTCATGAGAAAAACACTATAAAGGAATGGGATCACGCGTTACAATCGTAATCTCCTCCATTATAGCAAAGATTCGACCAGAAGAAAAAGGGATTACGTCAAGAATCAGGAAGCTTTTTGAAAACGGGCGATGAAAAATCCGTCTAAACCGCCCAGATCCTCCAGATGGATGGGGAGAATGCGTACCTCCCCCTTGTCATTCAGCAGTTCGCTATACCCGCCAATTTCATCCGCCGTGATCGGGGATCGGTTGAATTCAGGATGGTTTTCCAGGAAGGCCTCGGCCTGATCCTCGCCTTCCTCTTTTAATATCGAACACGTACAATAGATTAATACGCCGCCCGATTTTACCATTTTGGCGGATTGATCGAAAATCCGGCGCTGGGTATTGGCGAGCGCGGTCACATCATCCTTGCTTTTCAAATGCAGGATATCGGGATGGCGGCGCAAAATGCCGGTCGAGCTGCACGGCGCATCAATTAATACCGCATCGGCCTGTACGTCCGGCTCCCACGCAGCGGCATCTTGCGTTTGCACATCAACCTGATCCCCAAGCCCCAGACGTTCCATATTTTCATGCAAGCGTTTCAGGCGGTTTGCAGAGCGATCGAGTGCGGTGACTTTGGCTCCGGCGGCGGCAAGCTGGGCGGTTTTGCCACCCGGCGCGGCGCAGATATCAAAAACGGTTTTGCCCGCAATATCGCCGAATAAGGCGGCGGGAAGCGCGGCGGAGGCATCTTGCACCCACCAGTCCCCTTCCACATAGCCCGGAAGCTCGGTGACAGAGGGACGTGATGACAGGCGTAATGTATTGGAAAAGAGCTGTTTTGCGTCCATTTCCTGCGCATAGGATGAAACCTGTACAGAATTTTTAATGGTGAGGTCAAAGGGCGCTTCGATCAGGCTCGCCGCCGCGATGTTATAGGCATCTTCCTTGCCCCAATCGGCTTCCAGTGCTTTATACAGCCAGTTTGGAATATTCAGACGGATCGTATCCAGATCACGGGTCAGTTTGTCCTGCTCCCGCAACGTACGGCGAAGCAGCGCATTGACGAAGGATTTATATTTATCCATGCGCAATGCCTCGCACAGACGTACACTTGTATCAACCGCGGCATGGGAAGGGACATCCATATATAAAATCTGGGTCAGGCCAAGGCGTAAGATATGTTGGAGGGGAATGGGCGGTTCTTTGTCATTTTTCTTGTTCTGGAGCCTGTCGATCAGCGTATCACATTCGCCTAGATGGCGCAGCGCGGTTGCAACCAACATATAGACAAAGCCGCGATCACGTGGATCGAGAGACGGGAAGTCGCGGTGTGCGTCCAGAACCTGATCAAAGGGGAGTTTTTTCTTTAAAATATCGGAAAAGATATCATAGGCGATCTTTCGCGCGGGGAGGCCATCACTCATATTCGCCGTCTTCCTGATAAGTAAATTCCAACGTATGGGCGTGATCGATCATTTTTGAATAGAGTTCCTGCACAAATTCGGGGGATAGCCCGTTTTTCTTTGCCAGTTCGCCAACATGATCCAGCACTTCTTGCATTCTGTCGGTTTGCACAGGGGATACTTTGTTCTCGGCTTTGAGTTTACCGACTTCGTTCACGATCTCATAGCGGCGTCCCAACAAGGCGATAATCTGGCGATCCAGCATATCAATTTCAATACGATGGGTTCTAAGCAGCTCTTTTACATTGATTTCTGTCATGATCACAGGCATATCATGTTTTATGAGCGAAAAAAAGCACACCGATGAAACAGACGTCAAAAAAGATCAAAAGCCCAAGGAATATGGCGGGTTCGAGAATAAGCCGGAGCCGACGCGCTATGGCGATTGGGATGTGAACGGACGTTGCTCGGATTTTTAAAGGGCGGGAATAGGTGCAGAAGGAATAAGATACCCTTTTTCTTCCATGATATTTTTTGCAAAGTTCTCGTAGCAGCCATCATAGGGAGGATTGCGCATAAAATTAAAAGCTTCCTCCGATGTGGCGAAGGGCGAGTTTCCTTCACAAAATGACGCTATATATTCGTTTGCCTTTTCTGCATTTATTTCGATGTAACCATTACGTAAAAGTCCTTCGATAATTTCTTGCCCCGTTTCGGTTTCTGCAAGGTAATATCCCGGCATTGGAATACCGTCATGTTCCGGTATATCCGGGTCACAAAATTGACGGAAGGTTGGGTCCACCAGATAGAGGTGGGAACGGCCGTCTTTTGGGAGTTCTATCGTGAGAACCGCATGTCCGACATGGTTTTCATCAAGACTTTGCAAGGAAAAAGGGTTGGGATTTAGGCCTTTATCAAGGAGTGTATATGCGCCGATAGCTTGGGAAAAACTACAGTAACCGTGTAATGGCTCCATGCTTATATCTCCATCGGCGACAGTTTTGAATGTATCTTTCAGTACGCCGGATAATGTTGATTTTATTTCTCCGGTCAGCCAATCCAATAATTTAGTGCCATTAGTGGGAATGTCTACGGGCTCTTCAGTCCGTGCTAAATTCGAAGGAATATTGAATGCCTCTATTGACATAATTAAAAATATAGCATGAGCAGGGAAATTTTAGCAAATTTGGATTACGCCAGTTCATTCAACGACACATCCAGCGTGGAGGCCAGTTTTTTCATGGTATCGATAGAGCCGGTTTTTACACCGTTTTCAATTTCAGAGAGCATGGACGGGCTGATGCCGCTTTGCGCGCTTAAGGTCTTTTGCGAGAGG
>MDSW01039581.1_pt1 | contig 10525 bp, 11 predicted proteins | sample 811171 | NCBI WGS metagenome assembly MDSW01 (sample SAMN05326641, study PRJNA326480) | marine metagenome | isolation source: seawater | place: Atlantic Ocean: North West | collected 2012 | reverse complement strand
CCTCTCTCTCTCTCTCTCTCTCTCTTCTATACGTCTTCCTCCCGCGAAGTCGTGCGTACGTACTAATAAATGTCGTCGTCATCCAAAAAAAAAAAGTCTCTCTCTCTCAAAACTGTTCGAGCAAGCTGGCGAGAGAGTTTGTTTCTTTTCTTTGATTTCTTTCTTTCCTTTTTTATAATCTCGTTCAAAAATGTCCAACACACACCTTACCATCAAACCCAAAAAAAAAGGGGGAGAAAAAGAAGGAGGAGGAGAAAAGAAAAAGAGAACCTCATTCTTTTTACCAACTTTTAAAAGAAGCAACAACATTGCGCGGAGGAGCAGAGAAAAATGACGCCGTGTTGCGCGCACAAACCCACCGCATTCCCCTTTTCGTCGTCGTCGTCGTTGTCGTCGTCGTCGTCTTCCGCGCGCGTCGACGTCGCCGCCGCGGGCGTCTCCGCGGCGCTCCGCGAGGCGAGCGTCGACGACGACGACGCGCCGCCGACGACCGCATCCATGATCGCCGCGTCGCCGTCGCCGTCCGCGCTCGCGTCGGCGACGGACCCGGCGGAGCTCGAGCAGCTCATAAACCTCCTCCCTCCCGCGATCGCGTCCGCGCTGCTCGCGCACGCGCAGAAGCTCGAGCTCGTCGAGGTCGTCCTCGACCTCGGCCGCGTCCCGCTCGCGCGCTTCGGCGGCGCGGACGTCGCGCTGAGCGACGCGCCGTTGACGCACGATGACATCGCGCGCGCGCTCTCCAACGTCGGCGACGTCGGCGCGGACAACCGCGCGGGGATCGATCGCACGCTGCACCGCATCAGGCGCGTTCTCCTTACACTGGTCCTCATACGACTCCGTCCGCGTGGTGCACGCCGTTCCTTGAGGACTTTCGCTGGCGTTTCTCTCCGCGCGCGCCACGGTTTCGATCCCGACGCGCCGCGACGCCTTTCGACTCCGTCTTGACGCCTTTGATGAACCCCGCCCCGACATTCGCTCGTACGGAACGAACGACCCTCAGCGTCATGCGCAACCGCGCGGGGGTCATCGTCGGGATGACGTGCCGCGTCGGACGCGCGATCGAGGGCGGCGCGGACATGATCCGCGACCTGCTGGTGTCCGGCCGCAGCGTGTTGCTTCTCGGGAGACCCGGCGTCGGGAAGACGACGGCGATTCGCGAGATCGCGCGCGTGCTCTCAGGCGCGTCCTATCTCACACTGGTTCCCATACGACCGCGTTGGCGTGGTGAACGCCGATCCTTAAGGACTTTTCCCGGCGTCTCTCTCCGCCCAGGGTCCCTCGGTTTCAATCCCGACACACCTCGACGCCTTTCAACTCCGCTTCTGACGCCTTTCAACTCCACCCTTTCAACGTTCGCTCGTATGGACAATTACCCTCAGACGACTGCGGCCGCCGGGTCGTCGTCGTGGACACGAGCAACGAGATCGGCGGCGACGGCGACGTGCCGCATCCGGGCATCGGCGGCGCGCGGCGGATGCAAGTCACGGAGCCGAGCGAGCAGCACGCGACGCTGATCGAGGCGGTGCAGAATCACACGCCGCAGGTGGTGGTCGTCGACGAGATCGGCACCGAGCTCGAGTGCGCGGCGGCGCGGACGATATCCCAGCGCGGCGTGCAGATGATCGCCACGGCGCACGGGCACACGCTCGAGAACGTCCTGAAGAACCCGTCGCTGAACGACCTCGTCGGCGGCGTCGTCTCCGTGACGCTGGGAGACGACGAGGCGAGGAAGCGGCGCGCGCAGAAGACGACGCTCGAGCGCGAGGGCCCGCCGACGTTCGGCGCCGCGGTGGAGATTCGCGAGACGGGGAAGTGGGTCGTGCACTTGGACGTCGGCGTCGCGGTGGACACGCTCCTCGCGGGGTACGCGCCGCCAGTTGAGCTCCGGAGCGTCGACGACGCCACCGGGAGGGTGATGTCGCGGTCGTGGTTGGGGGACGACAGCGCGGGGGCGACGGGGTTCGACGACGCGCCAGCGGTCGGGTTCAACGGCGGCGGCGGCGGCGGTTTCGACGGGTTCAGCTCGTTCGCGCAGGAGCGGCCGATCGGCGGCGGGGTTGGGTTCGGGTCGTCGGGGGGGTCGTTCTACGGCGAAGCCGGCGTCAGCGGGTTTTCGTTCCCGAGCGCGTCGGGGCCGCCGCGGACGGCGGCGACGGCCGCGGTAACGCCTCCCGCGCGGCCGTTATCCTCGTCCGGGTTCGCCGCGCAGGAGGTGGCGGACGCCGCGGATAAACGCGACGGCGGGACCGCCGGGAAGCGAGGAAGCGCGGCGGCGCGGACCGCGTCGTCGTCGTCGATGTCGACGGATGACGAAAAGGCGTTATTCGCGATTTATCCCTACGATTTGGACTGCGACATGCTCGAGGGCGTGATCGCGTCGTTGGGTCTCGAGGACCGCGTCGTGCTGACGAACGTCCTCGAAGACGCCGCCGCGGTTATCGCGGTGAAGGCGCGTTCGTACTCACACTGACTGGTTCCCATACGACCGCGTCGGCGTGATGCGCGCCGTTCCTTAAGAAGGACTTTCTCTCCCGGCGCATCTCTTTCCGCCCACCCCTCGCTGCTTTCAATCCCGACACACCTCGACGCCTTTCAACTCCGCAACTGACGTGCCTTTCAACTCCACCCCGACGTCGCTTTGAACGATGGAACGACCCCGAAGGCGAGGGTGAAGAGCGCGACGTGGCTTCGGCACGCGGCGCGCGCGCGCGGGTTGCCGATTTACGCGCTGAAAGTGGAGGGGTGGGCGTTCTATCTCACACTGGTCCCCATACGACCCCGTTAGCGTGGTGAACGCCGATCCTTAAGGACTTTTGCCGTCATCTCTCTCCGCCCACCCCTCGCTTTCAATCCCCGCCCGCGTTGCCTTTCAACTCCATCTGACGCCTTTGAACTCCACCCCGACTTCGCTTTGAATGGACCCTCGACCCTCAGGATGCCGCAGCTCGCGCGCGCGATGCAGGCGATGCTCGGGCTCGACAACCAAGGCGGGCTGGTCGGAAACGGAAACGGCGAGCGCGGCGCGGCGAGCGGGATGGCGCGCGCGACGGCGGCGGCGGCGAACGGGAACGGGACGGAGAGCGGCGATGAGCGTAATTCTTCGTCGTCTGATCCGGATCGTTCGCGGAATCCGACGTGGACGCCCGCGGAGGAGGCGGACGCGCTCGAGGAGGTGCGCATGGCGGTCGAGCAGCTCGTGATTCCGCACCAAGAGCCCGTGGAGCTTCTCCCTCGCGCGGATCGCGTGCGGCGGATGCAGGCGGAGGTGATTCAGGGCGAGTACAGGCTGAAGCACGAGGAGTGCGGCGACGGCGCGGCGGCGAGGATTAAAATTCTGCCGTCGTACGTCGACGCGTGAGTATACTGTATAGGGGTTGACACGACGTGTTCGAGTTGGTTCAACGGGAGAGCGGCTTCGTTCGCGTTCGTGCTTTCGTATTCGTTCGCGTCGTCGTCGCGTCGTTTTCCGCGTGCGACTCACGCGCGGTACTCGGGAGGGAGTTTGTCCGCGTATTCCTCGTGCCCGGGGCACTCGTTCTCGATCGCGTACTTGAGGCAGTCCCAGTGCTTATAGTGATTTGCCGATTCACAAGTACCCGAATCCCACGGGCAGCCGTGATCCCGTAACCACTTCAGGATCTCGAGATATCCTCGAACAAGGTTCTCGAATCGTCCTTCAGCAGCGAGCGCACAAGTTCTCGCTTCCCACGTGCACCCGATCTCGTGCAAATACTTGATAATCTCGAAGCGCCCGTGATAAGCAGCTGTGTTCATAAGTAGACTCGTCTTACCGGTCTTACATCCATTCTCGCACGCCCACTTGAGTACCTCAAGGTGACCGTTTGTAATGGCATATTTGGCGGTATCTTCGTCCCACTTGCACCCGTTTGCTCGAGCAAACTTGAGGATTTCCAGGTGTCCCGCGCCAGCGGCATAGGAGCAAGTCGTTTTAGTCCACGGGCACCCTTGAGAGTGCAACCACTCGAGGACGTCGTAGTAAGCCACCCGCGGCTTTCGAGCACAAGAAATGGCTCATGACAGTGCAACCGTGCACGTGCATCCACCGCAGCTTGTTCAGATTTCCTAAACGCACGAGCTCGTTCGTCAAGCCGCTCAGCCCCTTCGCCCCTTTCTTCGGGAGCTTCTTCAGAGCCTCGCCGTCTCCGAAGATACGGTCGAGCTCTTCCTCGGGCACGGGCTCGTTCTCGTCGCGCTTCCTCTTCGCCATCTCGTCGCCGCCCCGCATGATCGTGGGCGTCGCGGGCGTGACGTGCGCTCGCGAGCGGGAGCGCCGCGCCGCGGGAAGTGCGGCTCTCGTTCGAAAAGAAGACGGGAAAAAAACGATTGGTTCTTTTTCTCCCTTCCGAGGTTCTTCTCCGAGGTATCTTATATTTGGCTCTGCCACGTCGACCACCCCACAACGACGCACGCGCCGCCTCTCCCCTCCCCTCCCCTCCCCTCCCCTCCCTCCTCCCCTCCCGCGCGCGATGTCCCAACCCCCCAACGGCGCCCCCCGGACGCCGCGAAAGCCGGACATCGGAAGCACGCACGGCGTCTGGCTCGGCGGCGTCTGCGAAGACGACTGCAGCGAGGACGCTTGGCGGCGCGTCAGCGAGGACCAAAAGCAGCGCGCGAGCGTCGACGCCGCGAGGCGACCTCCTCCTCCTCCTCCTCCTCCTCCTCCGAAGCGCGTCGCCGCGGCCGCGGCGGGCGACGCGCGGTGCGTCTCCGAGCGCGTCGTCGTCGACGCGCGGAACGTCTCCGTGTACGTCAAGCCCTCGTTCGGTCCCGCGGCGGCGGCGGCCGCGGCGGCGAAGAGGAAGCGAAGGCGCGCGTCGCGCGCGTCGCGGTGCTGCGGCCGCGGCGAAGCCGCGACGCTCGAGGAGGGCGGCGCCGGCGGCGGCGGAAGCGAAGAAGAAGAAGAAGACGACGACCTCGACCTCGCGCGCGAGGGCTTCGTGAAGATCCTCCACGGCGTCTCGTTCGTCGCGCGCCCGGGCGAGGTGCTCGCCGTGCTCGGGCCGAGCGGCTCAGGTGCGTTCTATACAAAAGTGTTTCACCCATCGCCCGGTTTCAACGTTTGATCGCGTCACGTTTAAACTGACCGGGGAACTGTTTTTGTATGGAACGACCCTCAGGAAAGACGACGCTCCTCAACGCAGTCGCGGGGCGGCTCAGGTGCGCGCGCTATCACGCTCTCGTCCTTCACCCACCGCTCGGTTTCGACGTTCGGTCGATCCCCCTTTCAGGCCTTTCCACTGACCGATGAACGCACTCGCGGCGTCGCTTTAAGCGTCTCGTCGCGCGACGCGCGCGTCCGCGGCGACGTCCTCTTCAACGGCCGCCGCGCTACGCGTCGGACGAACCGCGACATCGGGTTCGTGTCGCAAGACGACGTGTTGTTCCCGTCGCTCACCGTGCGCGAGACGGTGCGATACGCCGCGTCGCTGCGGCTGCCGAGTCGGGTGCGTTCCGTTCCTCGCTGCTTTCAATCGCTTTCAATCCCGACACACCGCGACGCCTTTCAACGCCGACGGACGCCCGTCGACTCCAATATAATATTTTCATTCCCGACGCGCCGCAGGCCTACGCCAAAAAAGAGAAGATCGCCGTCGCGGAGAAAGCGATGACCGAGTTGGGTCTGAGCCACTGCGCGGACACGATCATCGGCGGCGTGTTCGTGCGCGGGGTCTCGGGCGGCGAGCGAAAGCGCGCGTGCATCGCCGTCGAGCTCGTCGTCGACCCGAGCGTGTGCTTCATGGACGAGCCCACGAGCGGCTTGGGTGCGATGATTTGACAACACAGGCGTCACGTTTTTCACCCATCGCCCGGCGGTTTCAATAGACTACTGCATTTGATCGCGTACTGTACCATTTCAACTGACGACCGATGGAATGACCCTCAGACGCCACCGTCGCGCTGCGTCTCGCGGAGACGCTCAAGACGCTCGCGAAGGACCGCGCGAGGACGGTCGTACTCACGATCCACCAGCCGTCCTCGAGGGTGATGGCCGCGATGGACGCGGTGCTGTTGCTCTCGCGAGGCGCGCGCGCGTATTATGGATCCGTGAAAGGCATACATCCGTATTTCGCCGCGCTGGAGTTCCCGATGCCGTTCGGGATGAACCCCGCGGACTTCGTGCTCGACCTCGCGAACGGCGACGCGTCCGCGTGCGGCGGCGACGCCGAGTCCAAGACCCCGGACGAGGTCGCGTCGACGCTCGCGCGCGCGAGCGCGGACCGCATCGGGCGCGTGGACGACAACGGGTGGGAAGTCAAAGGTCCCGACGCGTCGACGATCGACACTTCCCTCGTTCCCCTCGACGGTTCATCACATCCCGACGCGCAGTCGCCGCCGCCGCCGCCGCTGTGGGCGTGCGCGTGGCACGAAGAAGTCCTCCTCCTCCTTCGGCGCTCGCTCGCGACGCGGCGCGGGCAGCTCTTCGACCGGCTGAAGATCGGCCAGGCCATCGTCGTCGCGCTCATCGTCGGCGCGTTGTGGTACGGCCGCGGCGACGACCCGGGCGTCGCCGCCGTCGCGGACGTCGCCGGGTTCCTATTCTTCATCATCCTCTTCAACGGATTCCTCTCCGTCTTCGGCGCGATATTCACGTTCCCGGACGAGCGCGCGGTCGTCGTCAAGGAACGCCTCGGCGGCGTGTTCAGAGTGTCCTCCTACTTCTTCGCGCGGACGCTCGCGGACGTCCCGTTGGACCTCTTCGTCCCGTGTCTGTTCCTGCCAATCGCGTACTGGCTCGCCGCGCTCAGAGCGACGCCGGTCGCGTTCGTCGCGCACGTCCTGACCGTGATGCTGTTGACCTTGGTCTCGTCGAGCATGGGGCTTCTCGTAGGCGCCGCGGTGAAGATGGTCAAGACGGCGCAGACGCTCGCGAGCGTGATCATGCTGTCCGCCGTGCTCACCGGCGGTTTCTACTTCGACAAGACGCCGTCGTGGCTCGGATGGACGAAGAAGGTTTCCTTCGTGAACCACGCGTACTCGATGCTTCTGAAGATCCAGTACCCGGACGGGCGCTTCGTCTGCGTCTCGGACGACGTCGCGGTCGACGCCGCCTTTCGATCGCTATCGAGCGGCGATTACTACGTGACCCTGGACGACGGCGCCGTCGTCGTCGCGAACGCCGAGGGAAGATGCTCGATCGCCGACGCCGGGCTTTTGACGTTCGTCGACCTGACAGAGGGCGACGTCAGCGTGCACGTGTGGGCGCTGTTCGCGATGCTGGTCGGGTTCAGAGCGCTGACGTACGTCGCGCTGCGTTGGATCTCGCTCAAGACGTGATGGACGGAAGGGGGGGGGGGCAGACGGGGGAAGACGGAACGAAAAGAGCACGAAAAAAACGAGAACGCGTCGACGTTGCATTCGATCACTCCATCCTACGGACACGCCACGCCATGTCACGTCGTTCGTCGTTCGTCGTTCGTCGTTCGTCGTTCGTCGTTCGTCAGTCGCTCGCTCGATTCGTCTTCGTATTCGTTCCCGCCGATCGACCAATCACTCTTCACCGCGACGACGCGTTCCCAACCGATCGCAATCGAATCGAATCGCGTCGCCCCCCGCGCCCTCCTCCTCCGACGTACAGTACCCGTAATCGTATGGGCAATCAGTCACGATTTTGCGATCCTACCGCGCCGGCGCCGGAAGGTCGGGCGACCGCGGCCGCGCCTTCCACACCGTCCTCGCCCTGACCACCTCCGTCGGGGCTCCGTCGCCGCTCCCACCCTTACTCTTCCTCAACAGCATGTGCGCCATGCTCACGCCCGCGTTCTCCTGCCCAAACTCCGTGCGCACGCGCTTCTCGTTCGCGCTCACCGCGTCCACGAGATCTCCGTAGCCGCACTCCTCGCGGAACTCCAACACGAGCTCCGTGAGCTCGAACTCGTTCCACATGTAGTGCGGCACCGCCTCGAGGAGCCACTCCGTGTACACGACGTTGTTCACGTGCCCGTTCATGTCGAGATCGTTCCGTCGGACGCTCTGCGTCGTCGGCGCGATCGCGCCGGACATCTCGCGCACGTCCGGGAGCTTATCCGGGTCGTAGTCGTCGCCCATGACGGGCGTGTTCTTCAGCGCCTGAGGAAGGGTAATTGCCCATACGAGGCGACGTCGGGGTGGAGTTCAAAGGCGTCAGAAGTCGTCTGAGTTGAAAGGCGGAGTTGAAAGGCGGGTATTGAAAGCAAAGCAGCGAGAGTTGGGAGGACGGTAACGCCGGGAAAAGTCCGTCCTTAATTAAGAAACGGCGTTCACCGCGCGGACGGGGCCGCGCGGGAACCGGCGTAATACACGTGTTTTACGCGCCTGCTCGCGAAACTGCGGGATGACCGTCGCGGGTATCCTCGCGAGCTTGCGCTTCGCGATGTTGAACGCGACCCACTGCGACGTCGCGCGTCCGACGCTCGCGCACTGCTCGTTCGGCTCCTCGTCCCCGGTGCAGTAGTACATGTCCCAGTCGCGCCGCGCGGCGATCTTCCCCTGAGAGTCGAACCACGTTCTAACCTCGACCATGTCTCCCCACGCCGGATACTCGTCCACGACGATGTGCAGGCGCGTGCACACCCACCCGAGGTTCTGCGCTTTCATGTCCGCGGGCATCGCCTGCGAGCGACCCCAGATCCCCTGCGCGTGGTTGCACGCGCACTCCTGGAGCATGGAGGCGATCGTGCGCATCGTCGTCTTCTTGTTCGGGCCCACCTCGTCGAATCGCACCGGGAACGTCTCCGTGAAGGCGCGGCCGTCCTCGATGAGCGACCGCGAGTGCCACTCCGGGACCTCGAGGTCGGTGTCGACGGCGTGCTGCTTCGCCGAGCGCGCCGTGTCGGACTCGATCGCGCGAAGGCGCGTGCGCGATCGCGGACGGACCTTCGACGTCGCGCACGGTCCCGACGAGGCGCTCGCGCGCGCGGACGACGACGCCTTCATCGTCACCGGCGATGAAGGCGTCGTCGGAGACGCGCCGCGCGATGAAGACGCGGCGGACGCGCGCGGCGCGCGGGCGCGCGAGGAGACGCGGATCGTCGCGGTCTGCGCCGTCGCGAGCGCGGGGACCGCCATGGTCGCGGGAGCGCGGGTTGGGAGGACGCGCGCGGGAGGGGTGTGGACGCGGTCGCGCGCGCAACAGGGGGGCGCATTCGGTCGTTCGAACCGTCGGTAAAGGAGAGCCACATCCGTGCCATATGCCAGTTGTCGTTTTCGAGGCTGATATTTTGCGCGCGCGACTCGCGAGCGCGAATGCTCATAGGCCCTACGCGCGTACGCGCGCGGCGTAGTACGTACTCGCCGGTCGGTCACCTGCTGAACCAAACAGAAACAGAACACTTCGAAAAAACAACAGCAGAAACTAATAAGACGGCACCTCGATCTCGCGCGACGCGACGCCGACGTATCGCGAGGATGCCGCCGCGGAAGAGGACAAAGACCGCGGCGGCCGAGCCGCGCGCTCTCGGCACTTCGATCTCCCTCGCGGACCTCGGGGATTCGCCGAGGCTCTTCCCCGCGTGCGACGTCGTGATGCGCTGGCCCGCGATCGAGCGATGGCGGGAGGACGGCGCGCGCGCGAACGCGAACGCGAGCGCGTCCTCCTCCCTGCGCGACGCCGCGGGGGACGTCGCCGTGGACGTGATGACGAGCGCCACGCGCGCGTTCGCGGGGAACCTTAGAGCGCAGGCGACGGCGCGGAGCACGATCGCGCGCCTGCTCGACGAAGCGCGCGCCAACGCCGCGCGCGACGACGAAGACGAAGACGAAGATCCTACAGACGAGGAGGGCGAGTCCAAATCGCGCCGCGCGTATCTCGCGCAGTGCCCGCTGTGGACGTCGCGCGGAGGGTACACCGAGCTCGGGACGCGCGTGATGCGCGACCTGCGCGAGGACGTCGCGAGGGGGAAGACGGAGACGGAGACGGAGACGGAGACGGAGACGGCGGCGCCGACGACGCCCGTCGCGGACGCGCCGACGCCGGACGCCGTGAACTTTTGGTTCAGGCGCGTTCTATTACCACACTGGTCCCCGTACGACCGCGTCGGCGTGGTGAACGCCGATCCTTAAGGACTTTTCTTCCCGGCGCATCTCTCCGCGCACCACACCTCGCTTTCAATCCCGACGCACCTCGACGCCTTTCAACTCCGTTTCTGACGCCTTTCAACTCCGCCCCGATATCGTCGCTTCGTACGGACCCTCGACCCTCAGCCCGTGTCGAACGTCGGGGGGCGTGCACTTCGACGACTACCACAACGTCCTGTGCGTCGTGACGGGACGCAAGCGCGTGCGTCTCTGGCCGCCGTCGCGCGCGGATCGCATGCGCGTCGCGCCGCTGGGGGGGGAAGAGTCGAATCACTCTGGATTAGTCGTCAGCGCGCTCGCGGGGAGAGAGAGAAGCGAAGTGCGCGGGTTATCAGGTGCGTTCTATACACTGGTTCCCATACGACCACGTTCGCGTGGTGAACGCTGTTTCTTAAGGACTTTTGCCGTCGTGTCTCTCCGCCCAGGGTCCCTCGCTTTCAATCCCCGCCCT
>MDSW01159030.1_pt1 | contig 10526 bp, 4 predicted proteins | sample 811171 | NCBI WGS metagenome assembly MDSW01 (sample SAMN05326641, study PRJNA326480) | marine metagenome | isolation source: seawater | place: Atlantic Ocean: North West | collected 2012 | reverse complement strand
CGGCGGGCGCGGCGGGGGGCTCGACGTACGCCGTCGCCGCCTCCGTGGCTTGCTCCGCGGCGGCGAGCCACTTGAGCTGCCTGACCCTCGCGCCCTCGTCGACGAAAGCCTCGTTGGTTTCGGCGTTTTGCCTGAGCCTCTTGATGGTGGCGGATCCGCCGACGCGCGAGTACTCCCCGGGCCCCGACGCGGGGAACCCCGGTCCCGCCGCGAGGGTGTTGTTTCGCTTGGCGGCGCTCGCGCGGAGCGTCTCGGCGGCGACGTCGCGGGTTCGAACCCCCGAGGCCTCGCCTCCGGGGGTCTCGCCCTCCTCGGCGCCGATGAGCGCGAGAGTCTTCTTGCCGTACTTCTTGGCGAGGTCCCAGAGGTTCGCCGACTTGGCGGCGCTCTCCGACGCGGCTTCCGAGGCGCGCTTCGCGTCGTCTCGCGCGTCGGGCGCGTCGGGCGACGCGTCCTTCATCTTGGACAGGATCGCGATCACCTTTCGGTCCGCCTCCCAGGACGCCTTGAACTCGGCGATCACCTCGTGCGCCTCCTCGAGCTCCTTCTCGAGCTGGAGGACGTCGAGGCTCCCCTTGGGCTCGCTGCTGAGGCTCTGGGCCTTGAGCTTCGCCGCCTCCTTCTCGGCGTACTCGGCGCGCTTCTCGGCGGCGGCTTCGAGCTCGAGGGCGACGTCGAGCTCCTTCTTGAGCGACTTGATGAGCTTCTGGTCGGCGCCCCTGGACTCCAGAACCTCCGCCGCCTTCGCGGTGATGTTCTTCACCTTCGCGAGCTCGCCGCGGGACTCCGCGAGCTTCTTCTTGAGGCTCTTGCACTGCGCGTTGCTCACCTCCAGCGCGCCCACCGCCTCGCCGAGCTTCTCGCGGAGCTGCTTCTCGGAGGGCGACGCGTCCGCGCCCGCCTCCCCCGCGCTCGCCGCCTTGGCGGCGATGAGCGCCGTCTTGTGCTCCGCCTCGAGCGTCTGCATCGCGAGCGCGTGGAGCTCCTCGAGCTCGAGGGCTTTCTGAGCGACGGCGTTCGCCACCGCCTCCTCGAACTTGGCCTCGACGCGCGCCTTCTCAGCCTCCGCCTCGGCGGCGCCCGACGCCGCCGCCGCCGCCGCGCGCCGCGCCTCGAGCTTCTTCGTCGCCTCCGCCGCCGCCGCCGCGTCAGCCTTCGCCTTCGCGTCCGCCGCCTTCTGCGCGGCGAGGAGCTCCTTCGCCCGCTGCTTCGCCTCGACGTCCGCCGCCTTCTTCTTCGTGCCGTACGAGCCCTTCGCGGCGGGCGGCGGCGCGGCAGGCGCCGGCGGGACGACGGGCGGCGCGTGCGCGAGAGGCGACGCCGGCGCGGGCGCGGGCGCCTCCTTCGGGGGAGCGGGGGAGAGACCTCCTCCCGCGGCGGTCTGGTTCTTCTTCGCCGCGGCGTCGGTCGCGATCTTCTCGCGCGCGGCGGCGTCCTTCTGGACGACCCTCGCCGCGGAGGCCTCGAGGGCGGCGCGCGCGGCGAGCATCTCCTCGCGCGCCGCCGCGAGGTCCGCCTCCGCCGCGCGCTTCGCCGCGGCGAGCTTCGCCGCCTCGCGCTCCGCGGGCGTCTGCTTCGCCTTCGCCTTCGCGGCGAGCGCCTCCATCTGCGCCTTCACCTTCCTCGCGGCGTCCGCCTTGACCTTCGCCTTCTCGTGCGTCACGGCCGCCTCCTCCGCGACGCGCGCCTTGAGCACGGCGAGTTCGTCCTCGCCGAAGAGCGCGGCGTCGGCGGCGTCCGCCGAAGAAGAGACGGCAGCGACGTCGGCGTCCGCGGGAAGCGTCTCGGGGGCGGGCTCCGACGCCGCGGCGGAAACCTCCTCGGGCGCGCGGGGCTGAGGCTCGACGACGACGCCGGCGGCGGCGGCGATGCGCGCGGCGAGCTCGTCCTCCGCCTCGACGGCGCGCTCGGCGTCCGCCTTGCCGATGTCTTCGACGTCGGACTCGAACGCGAGCTCGAGCGCGGCGACGTCCGAGACGGCGGCGAGGGAGGACGTCGCCGCCTTCTCCTCGGCGAGCGCGAGCTGCTTCTCCGCCTCCGTCTGGAGCTTCGCCTTGGCTTCCTCGAGCGCCTTCTCCTTGAGCGCCTGCGCCTTGGCGGCCTTCTTGGAGGCCTCGACGCGCTTCGCGACCTCGGCGGCGTCGGCGCGCTCGATGGCCTCGATCTTCTCCGGGGCGTAGTACTCGGGCTCCTTGGTGACGTCGAGCGCGCGCCTGAGCATCTCGAGCTGCTCGGGGGAGGGGACGTGCAGCGGCGCGTCCTCGCCGAACTCGGTGTCGAGGTTGTACCGCCTGCGGACGTCGTTGAGGTTACCGCCGGCGAGCATCTCGAGCTTGAGGTCCACGAGCGCGGCCTGGTACTCGCGGATCTGCCACTCGCGCGGCATGTTCTCGGGCTTCCCGGCCTCCTCCCAGCGCACGAAGGAGCGGATCTCCGTCAGCTTCTGCGGGACGGTGATGCCGTTCAGGAGCTCCGCGGGGAGAATGCGGAGGAGGCGGAACTCGACCAGGCGGACCGCCTCCGCGGTGAGGCGCGCCTCGCGCGCCTCGTCGCTCTCCTCGACGGAGTCGTCGTTCGCCAGGGCGAACGCGCGGCGCGCGCGCGCGCGAGGGGCGGCGCCCTGGACGCGAGATTTCTGGGGTCGACCGAATGCGCGACCGAAACTCGTCCGCCGAGCGGTGACGGGAAGGCGCGGTCCCGCGGCGACGCCCGCGGCGGCGCCGGGAGCGATGGGGAACGCCATCGAGGGGGGGGGTGGAACGGGGTGCGGCTGCGCGTGGCGCGACACTTGAGTGAAGCGCGAGGCGGGGGAGGGGCTCGTGGTCCTCCCGTGCTCCGTTCAAAATCGCGACACACAACTGTTTCGCGATTTTGAATTCTTGGACGAGCGCCACTCTGTCACCGCGCTGACGTGTCCGCGCGAACCGTCGATCGACGAGTTAACGCGGTCGACCTTTTCACGAAAATATCGCCCCTCCCCGGCTGCCGCTGCACTATTGGAATCGCCGGCGCGCGGGCGCGCGCCGACCGCCTCCGCTCCATTCCGTCTCCTCCTCCTCTCCGCCACTTCGATGTGGCGCCGGTGCGCGCGCGCGGCGTGGTCGCGCGCGGGCGTCCGCGCGCTCGCGCGCGAGGCACCCGAGCGCGTGTCGCCGGGACCCGCGCGCGCGTCGTCGGGACCCGCTCGGCCGCCCCTCGCGCGCGCGCCCTCGCGATGGGTCGCCCCGGGTCGACGATGGGTCTCGGGCGCGCCGACGACGACGACGCGCGAGGCGGCGAACGACGAGACCCGCTCCGAGTGGGAGACGGTCGTCGGCCTCGAGATGCACGTCCAGGTCGGGGCGAACACCAAGCTCTTCTCCGGGTGCGTCGCCGTCTCGCCCCTCGAGCCTCCTCCCCCGCCGGGGGCGAACGCGCCCGCTCGCGCGCGCGGTCGCGGCGCCGCGGTCGGCACCCGAGACCCCGCGTCGCCGCCGAGATCCCATCCCGCCGAGATCCCTCGCCGCCGACCCCGCCGCCGCGCCCCTCCCTCCCTCACCACATCACCCCCCCGCGCATCTTCCACGTTCGCAGCGCCCCCCGCGGGGTATCAAACGGCGCCGGAGCGAACGAACGCTCCGAACGCTCCGGCGAACGCTCGGACGAACGCTCCGACGAACGCGCCGATCGATTCGCGAACGCGCGCGTCGCCGCGTTCGACGCGGCGTTCCCGGGCGCCCTCCCCGCGCTCAACGCCGGCGCCGTCGCTTTAGCCGCGCGGCTCGGCGTCGCGCTCGGCGGCGACGTACAGCTCGTCTCTTCGTTCGACCGTAAGCACTACCACTACCCGGACCTCCCGCACGGGTACCAGATCACGCAGCAGAGAGCCCCCATCGTCGTCGGGGGCCGCATCGAATTCTTCCACCCCGACGCGGCGTCGAAGTCGCGCGCGGCGGCGGGAGAGGGAGACGGGGGGAACGACCCCGTCGGCGTTCGTCGGCTCGGGGTCGAGCGGATCCAGCTCGAGATGGACACGGGCAAGTCCTCCTCATCGTCCCTCAGCCGTGACGCGACGACGCTCCTGGACCTCAACCGCGCGGGCGCGGCGCTCGTCGAGATCGTCACCGCGCCGGATTTGCGATCCGGGGAGGAGGCGGCGGCGGCGGTGGCGTCGCTCCGCGAGACGCTCCGTTTCCTCGGCGTCTCGGACGCGAACATGGAGGACGGGTCGCTCCGGTGCGACGTCAACGTCTCCGTGCGCCGCCGCGGCGAGGCGGCCCTCGGCGAGCGGTGCGAGGTGAAGAACCTCAACAGCCTTCGCGCGATCCGCGACGCGGTTCGCCACGAAGCCTCGCGACAGGCGACGGCGATTATCGCGCGACGCGAACCCGCGCGCCGGGAGACGCGCGCGTTCGACCCGCGATCGGGGCGAACGACGCTCCTGCGCGCGAAGGAGAACCTCCTGGATTATAGGTTCGCGCCCGAGCCGGACGTCCCGCCCGTGGTGCTCACGCGCGAGTACGTGCGCGCGATCGAGGCGAGCGTCCCGGAACTCCCGAGCGCGGCGAGGGCGCGCCTGGCGGACCCCAAAGGTCCCCACGCGCTCCTCCCCCGCCTCGCGGAAGCCGTCGTCGCGCACCCGGCGACGCTCGCCTATTACGAGAGGGCGCTCGAGGCCGCGCGCCGGGGTTCTTTTGAAGAAGAGGGCGCCGAGGAAGAGGAGGGCGGCCTCGAGCGCCCTCTTGAGGACGTCGTCGTCGCTCGGGGAAGGGTCGGAAGGGTCTCGGCTTCGGACGTGGCGAATTTCGTCGCCAACGACCTCCCGGGCGCGGCGCGGCGCGCGCGTCTCGCCGGTTTGCGTAAGAGCGAAAGCGTCGCCGAGCACCTCCCGCCGTCGGCGTCGCCCGAGCGCGTCGGGGCTCTGCTCGGCGCCGTCGCGCGGGGGCGTCTGACGCTGAGGATGGCCAGGGACGTCGTCGCGCGGTTCGTCCGCGGCGACGAGAGGGACGCAGCCGCCGTCGTTCGCGAGCTCTTCCCCCCGGGAAAGGGGAAGACGCCGTCGTCGCCGGGGGGCGGGGAAGAGGCCGACGACGCGGGGGGCGTCGTCGTCGACGCGGACGACGTGAAGGGTCTGTGCGCGGCGATCCTGGAGGAGATGCCCGCGCAGGCGGAGGCGTTTCGCGCGGGGAAGACGCGGCTCATGGGTCTGTTCGTCGGCGCGGCGATGCGACGCTCGGGCGCGCGCGCGGACCCCAGGGCGGTGGCGGCGACGTTCGAGGAGATGCTCGGGAGGCGGTGAGCCGCGAGGCGAGGGTGCCGAGCGAGGCGAGGGTGCCGAGCGAGGCGAGGGTGCCGAGCGAAGAGGGTGCTGAGGGAGAGGGGGGGGGTGGGGGAGCGTGGATGTGTGTCTGCGCGATGGTGTGTGTTATTCAGCACGTAGAATATACGCGGAAAACGGGCGTCGTCACGCGTCTGCGGGTCGGATGGTGCCGTAGGCGACGATTTTCCCCGCGTCGCCGTCTTGGTCGCCCTGGGTGACGAAGTCGTCCGCGCGCTCGCGGATGACGACGCTCCTCCCCACGATGTTGGCCTCCTTCCCGGGCTTCAAGCTGACGTACTGGTCCTTGAACCTGGCGGCGCTCACGCCGTCCGCGCCGGCCTCGATGTTGCCCAGGTCGCCGATGTGGCGCCAGAGCAGGCACCCCTCGCCGACGAAGTGGCACGCGGAGGCGCCGAATTTTTTCAGCGCGTTCGGGCCGCCGTGCGGCCTCTCCTGGGGGTTGAACGAGGGTCCGACGCACGAGGCGCCGTCCGCGCACGTCCCTCCGCCGAGCTCGTGGACGTTGATCGCGTGCGCGCCGGGGGCTAAGCCGGAGATGTCCGCGGAGACGACCACGACTTCCTGATTCGACTTGTTCGTCGTCGTCTCGAACCGCACCTCGCCGCGCACGCGCTCGAAACCCGTCGTGGGGGTGAGCGTCGCGACGTACGCGGGCGGGGGCTTCCCCGCCAGCGCGGGAGAGCACGGCGCGAGGGCGACGGCGACGGACGCCGCGAGCGCGGCGACGCGCGAGGCGACGCCGCCGTCGCGAGGGGCGTCCGAGGCGTCGTCCGACGCGGACGCCGCGAGACGAGCCCGCGTCGGGGCGCCGGAGACGCGCGCGATCGCTCGACCCCGCGCCGCGCCGCGCCCGAACGGGCGAGGCGCCGACGCGACGCCGACGGAGGAGGCGCCGAGGGACGCGCCGGAGAGCGCGAACATCGATGCCGGGGTCGGAGAGGGGGCGGCGCCTGGGTGCGGCGCGAGGCGGACTACTTATCCCCGTGGGGGGAGGGCGAGGGTGACGCGACGACGAGTCCGAACGAGTCACGACATTTTGCCAGCTGGCGGACGACGATCGTCTGCTGCTGGCGCCCGATTGCAAGCGACGGATGTCTAACCGCGGACCGCGCGTTCACTCGTCGACGCCTCCGCCTCCGCCTCCGCCTCCGCCTCCGCCCCCCGCCCGCCCGCGCGATCCCGCGCACTCCCGCCCCGGGGCCCTCGGCGCTCGTCGTCGCGCCGTCAGAAGCCGTTGAGGTCGATGTCCGTGAGCCACCTGTACCTCTCCCCCCTGTCGAGCTCGAACGCCCTCTGCTCCCTCGGCAGATCCTTCTCCCGGCACCACTCCCCCCTCGGCGTCCTGACGCACTCCTCCCTCTTGTAGTACTTCCCGTCCCACGTCCGGACGTACCCCCCCGCCTCGAACCCGCGCTTGACCTCCTGGAACATGTCGTAGGCCATCGTCCCCTCCACGGGCCCGAGCTTGAACCGAAGCTTCATCTCCTCCTCGTCCTTCGCGAGGTCCGAGCGCCAGAGCGGAGGGATCCCGCAGAGGTTCGGATCCGGCTCCCACCCGTCGCCGCTCCACCGCTCCTCGATCGCCGAAACCTCCCGCTCGTACGCGCGAAGCCGCCGGCGCTCGGCGTCCGTCAAACCGTCCGCGCCGGGTCGCTGGTGCGCGCCGTGCCGCTCGTACGCCTTAGACTCCGCCGCGGGTCCGGCGGCGGACGCCGCCACCGTCGCCGCGCCCGGCGCGTCTCTCTTCGCCTCCGCGCCCAAAGCCTCCTCCTCCGTGGGCAGCGCCTCGAACTTCGCCGCCGCGCGCTTCGCCTCGAGCTCGGGGATGAGGACGTCTCTGAGCTCCGCCAGCCTCTCGTCGTCCGCCGCCCTCGTGAACCGCACGTGCTCCTTCCTCAACCAGTCAGGGTCCTCCGCGAGGTTTTCGCGCATGGCAATCACCCCCCACGGTTCGTCCGGGACCTCGCGTCCTCTCAGGTGCGGCGCCTTCTTGAGCTGCGGCATCCAGTCCCCGAGCTCGAGCTCGGAGCGCTCCTTGCCGTACGGCTTCCCGTCGAGTCGGTCGCGCAGATCCGCGACGTCCAGCGTCGCGTGCGGGTAGTAATGCTCCACCGCGTACCTCGCCTTCTCCGCCCTGTCCGCGATGACCCGCGTGCCCTCCGCGCTCTCCTCGTCCTCCGACTTGAGAGGCTTACACGGCGTGTCCGGGCCCTTGGTGTTGAACGCCGAAGCCGGGTTCGGCGGGCACTCCACGTTCATGATCGTCCGCAGTCGTTCGCCGGTGATGACGTCCTGGGCCAGCAGCTCCTCGAACGCGACGTCCATCGCGTCTCGGTACGCCTCGAGAATCGCGCGGTTGTTCGCCATCGCCTCGTTGATGATCTGCAAAATCTTGCGCTCCGCGTACTGGTAATGGTCAAAGTCCGCGTTGCGCCCGAACCCGTGGATCTTGCGGTTGTACGCGTGGCGGTCCATCTCGCCCGTGCTCGCGACCCTGGACTTTCGCGTCTGGATCGTTCGCTCGGGCGTGACGAGGGTGTCCGGATCGTACGTGTACGTGGTGACCATGTCCGGCTGCCCGAGCGCGTAATTCACGACGACGTTCCGCGTCAGGTCGTTCGCGTCGCGCGCGTCCTCCGACCCGTAACTGGTGACGTCCTCGCCGAAGCACACCTCCTCCGCGGCCCTCCCGGCGAGCAGCACCTGCACGCGCTCGAGGAGCCGCGCCCTCGTCGGGAACATGTACTCCTCGTCGGATTTTCGGTCGTACGTCGTCTGCGTCGGGTCGCGCCCCCGCGGGATGATGCTCACGCGGTCCACGGGCTCGATGAGCCCGTTCGCCTGGTGGAGCACCGTGGCGACGATGGCGTGGCCGAGCTCGTGCCTGGTGAGGCGGTGCACGACGTCGTTGTCCTTATCCTGGATCGGATGTCGCAACCCGTTCGTGACCCGGTCCACCGCCTCGTACACGTCCGGGGTCTCGATGCGATCGCCGCCGCGGCGAACGCTCGCCGCCGCGGCTTCGTTGCAGATGTTCGCGAGCTCCGCGCCGGATAAACCCGGGAGGTTCTTCGCGAACTGGAGCGTGTCGATCTCGGGGTCCACGTTCCGCTTCGCGAGGTGGATCTGCAGGATCTTCGCCCGGGCCTCGATCCCGGGGCTGGGGACGGTGACCTTGCGGTCGAACCGACCGGGACGCATGAGCGCGGGGTCGAGAAGGTCCGCGCGATTGGTCGCGCCGACGAAGACGACGCCCGTGTCGGGCGTGAACCCGTCCATCTCCGTCAGGAGCTGGTTCAGCGTCTGCTCGTGCTCCTCCGTGCCTCGCGTGCCCGCGGCGGCGCGCTTCGTGCCCAGGGCGTCGATCTCGTCGACGAAGATGAGACAGGGCGCGTTGAGCCTCGCGCGCTTGAACAAATCGCGCACGCGCGCGGCGCCGACGCCGACGATGATCTCCACGAATTCCGCGCCGGACATGGAGTAAAACGGCACCTCCGCCTCGCCCGCGATGGCCTTCGCGATGAGCGTCTTCCCCACGCCCGGTCCGCCCTCCATCAGGAGGCCCTTGGGCGGTTTCGCGCCCAGCCGCTTGAACTGCTCGGGATTTTTCAGGAACGCGATGACCTCGTTGAGATCCTCGACGATGTTCTCCAACCCGCCGACGTCCTCGAGCGTCACCTCGACGTGCGCGTCCTTCCGCGCGTCCGCCCTCGACTGCGCGAACTCCATCGCCTGCACCGCGTCCTGCGGGATGGAGTGCTTCCGCACGATGCCGAGGTAGATGGACCCGACCAGGAACGCGAACCCGCCGACGGCGCTGCCGAGGTACTGCCAGCTCTGCATCTTGTTCACGTCGGGCTTCTGGTGATACGTGTACCACACGTTCTCCCTGTGCGCCCTCGCGAGCCACTGCTCGTCGAACACGTCCGCGACCGTGTCCACCCACTTGGTCTGTCCGTCGCGCAGCTTGACGACGTAGCGCCTCGGCCGGATCGGCTGCTGGAAGAACTTGGGCGGGAACTTCTCGTTGCGCTCGGGCGCGTCCCACACCTGGAACGTGAGGACCCGGTTCATGTCGAGGGCTCGGTCGAACTGCGCGGTGGTCATGCGCGGGATCGTCTTCCAGTCCGGCTCGAACCGGTCCGGGGAGCGCCCGATCATCTCGAGGTTCATGAGCGCCTTCGGGGGACCCGCTCCGGGCTCGTCGGGGTCGGGGATGACGACGTTCTTGTCGAGCATGTCGCCGAGCCTCGGGCCTTGCTCCGAGATTCTCGTCTTGGCGCGATTCGTGAAGGTGCGGTAGTTGGGATTCGTCTCGCGGCACCGCTTCGCCCACTCCTCGTCCGTCATCCCGCGAGGGCGCAGGGAGCCGCGTGCGGGGCAGAGCGCGCCGCGGGAGGAGGAGGAGGCGGATCCGGGAGGCGTCCACGCGCGGGGTCCGGCGTCGCGCGCGGGCGGAGCGACGAGCGCGCCGTCCGAGCCGTCGCGCGGCGAGCCGTCGGAGGGACGCGGTCGGCCCCAACCGGAGCCGGCGATCGCGCGCGCGCGGCCGGTGGACCCGGCGCGAGGACGCGCGGGCGCGCCGACGCCGCCGGGGGAGGCGAGGCGCGCGAGCGTGAGGCGCGGCGAACGACCCCGATCGCGGTCGATCCGGCGCGCGACGAGCACGCGCCGGTGGGGCGCGACCGCGGCGCGGGCGAACCCGAGCCCGCCGCGCGCGCGAGGCGTGACGGCGAATCCGCCAGCCGCCGTCGCGCCCGCGACTGCGCCGCGCGACGAGGCGAGGGACGCCATCGCGCGAGCGTGCGCCGCCGCCGCTCCCGGCGAGGGCGCGAACGAGACCCGCGAAACCGTGACGACGACCGCCGAGGGCCGTCGCGCGCCGAGGAGGTGTGCGCGTGCGTGCGGAGGGTTTTAGGTTTTCGGTACTGCAAGCCACTGAAACTCGTCCTGGTCGCTTGACCGGCGCGGGCCGGCGCGCTCATGACTTCGCGCGCGCGCGCACGACTGTTCGTGTACGAGACTCTCGTCAGATGAAATCTGCTTCGACCGCCTCCTCGCGCCTCCTCGCGCCTCCTCGCGCCTCCTCGCGCTTCCTCGCGCATCCTCGCGCCCAAACGCAGGCGCGGGGGCCTCTCTCCCGCGTCGTCCGACCATGAACCAGGTGTTCTCCGTCCCGGTCAACTTCCACAATGTGGGCGAGTCG
>MDSW01051259.1_pt1 | contig 10526 bp, 12 predicted proteins | sample 811171 | NCBI WGS metagenome assembly MDSW01 (sample SAMN05326641, study PRJNA326480) | marine metagenome | isolation source: seawater | place: Atlantic Ocean: North West | collected 2012 | reverse complement strand
TTGGTGCAGTACCTGCACACTTATTTGCAGGTATTTGGGGAACTTTAATAGTTCCTGCTACAAACTCTAGTGCTATGTTTAGCACACAGTTAATTGGAGTGCTATCAGTAAACATATTCGTGTTTATAGTAGCTTACATTGTATTTAGCACTATGAAAGCAACTATTGGTCTAAGGTTGAGTAAAGAAGGTGAAACCAAAGGTACCGACGTTACTGAAACAGGTGTAATTGCATACGCAATCAGAGACTAATCATATGATATGGGGACTCTTCTTTCTATAACGATCTACTCATTGGAGGGTCCCTAAAAAAAATAATAATCTATTCCTCATATTATTAAATAAGACCACTAATACAGTGGTCTTATTTCATTTAAATTAAAGAATTTTAATTTATATACATTGATTTATTCTAAAACTTTTGCTTTGGCCCTTTCAAATTCTTCTTTTGTTAAAGCTCCTTTTTCATACAATTTATGTAAATTTCTTATTTCGTCTGAAATAATCCTATTGCTAGATTTAGTAAGTTGATTAAATAGTGTTTCGCTATCCTTACAATTTTTTTTCTTCATAATATCAATAATATGATAAGCTCTTTTATTAGCAGCTTTAACAGCAATATCAGCATTATGTAAGGTTTTAAGTAATGCTGGCCAGAATAAAACAGCTCTTGCAGTATTACCTCCTGGAGCATTTTGAACAGCAACTGCTTCTTCTTTAAATCTTCTAGTTTCTAAATATTCATTTTTAAGTTGTTTGCAGTTTAGATTTTGATCATTTGGTAAAACAATATCGACAACAGTAGGTTTAGCACAAGAGTTTAAAACAAAAAAACTGAATAAAAATATTATAAAATTATTTATTTTCATCCCATAATTTTTTATAATCTATAAATGGAGATAATCCATAACTAGAATTGACATTTGTCATATGTAACGAAAGACTTTTTAGTGGAGAAATACAGAGTTCTTTTGCATAAATTTCATTAAGATATTTTTCGAATGGATCATGTCTATCTAAACAATTATTATAAAAATTATCCCAATATTTGTTTATTAATTTTTTTGTGGTCATAAAAGTACATAAAGTTTTATTTATTGTTCTCCAGTGTCTTTTATTTCCAATTAAAATATTTGTCATCTCATTATTCATATATAAATATGGATAATCAGCAGGGCATATAAAAATGTCTTTTTTAACTTGTGAAGCTATCCTTTCAAAAGATGCTATCATTTCTTCCATCATGGCTTCAAAGTGAATGTAATCATCTTCTACAAAAAAAACTAAATCTTCACTCTCATCTTTCCCAATTTCAAAGCTATTAAGTAAGCTTGATAAATTTGAAAATGTTTGACTATTGTTTTGTTTTTTTATTACATGTTTATAATTATCATGGTTTAAATGTCTTATATCCATATCTAAATCACTATTATTAATTAGGGTTTTTATTTTAGATAAATTTTCATTATTTGAATGATCATCTAAAATTATAGTTTTGAATTTGATATAAGAATATTTAATTTTACAAAATTTGATAGACTTTATAAGTGATTTTAAAGATCGCAAAGTATATTCAATTTTAGGAAGCTCAAATAACCTTTTTTTATTTTGATCCCAAATTTCAACGTTTGTATTTGATCTTAATATAATTAGAACAGAGTTTACTTTTTGAGTAATTTTAACTTCTCCTAAAGGAAGAATAATCGATTTTTCATTTATAATAGAAAGATCTTCATTTAATTTTTTATTAAGAGTTGGTGAAATGAAACTATTTTGATCAATTATCTCGTAACCTAGAACTTTTGAAAGTTTAATAAATATTTTTTTTATGATGCTTTTTTTCATATTATTGTTTATATTAAGATTTTTATATTATTATGACTATTAAATCATCACAAACACTAGTTTCAGAAGCTTTAAAAACAGTCAAAACTATTACTCCAGATGAAGCTTTAAAGTTATCTAATGAAAACAAATGCAATTTAATTGATGTTCGTGATATTAGAGAGCTTCAGAAAGAGGGTAAAGTTGAAAATGCAAATCATATGCCAAGAGGAATGCTTGAATTTTGGATAGATCCTCAAAGCCCATACTCTAGAGATGTTGATCCAGAAAAAGAGATAGTTTTATTTTGTGCAGGTGGTTTAAGGTCAGCTTTGGCTGCTAAATCATTAAATGAAATGGGTTTTGAAAATGTATCTCATATTGATGGTGGTTTTGGTGCAATGATTAATAGTGGTTTCAAAATTGATCAGTCGTAAAGAGATATTTTTTTTGCCGCGAAAATTTTTATTATCCAATAAGTAAAAACCCCTATAGGTCCAATTAAATAGGTTATTATCAGAGGAAGAAAAATTATAAATTTTGAAATATTATATTTTTGATAATCATTCACAATCCAACATCCACAGAATAAATTTATTGCTAAAAAATGTATCCAAAATAAAATTAAGAAATTTTTGTCACTAAATAGATCTAATAAATTATTTATACCAGTATATAAATTAAAATTATCTAAAAAATTGTAGCCACTTTTAAAGATTGAGTAAAGTAGATAACCATAGATAATACTGAATATCATTACTGGAAATATAGAAGTAGTAAAAATTTTACAAATATTTGATTGAGGAAAGAAAATTAATATAAACCAAAAAGGTACTACACCAAGATTTAACCAGAAATAGATCATTTCTATATTAAAATATATATAAATTTGTTCGATCATAAAAAAATATAATATATTACAGAAAGAATGATTCCTATTAAAAATAGAAAAAAAACGCTCGAAGTTACAGTAGAAGAAATGCGAAATTTGTCATTTTCTTATATAGAAAAGTATGCACCATCAAAACAACAGCTAAAAACTTACCTATTAAAAAAATATCTAAAATTGTCAATACCAAGTGTTAAAAAAAAAGATCTTACTAATTTAATAGATCTTGTTTTAATGGACCTAGAAAAAACAAAATTTATAAGTGATAAGTTTTATTCTGAAGTTAAAGCTAAAAGTTTAATCCAAAGAGGAAGTTCTATTAATAAAATTAGAAACTACTTATTTGTTAAAGGCATTAATGAAGAATATATAAAAGATACAATAAGTAAAATAAAAGAAAAGAATGATGATCAAGATTTTTTTTCTGCAATTAAGATTTGTAAAAAAAAAAGAATAGGACCAGCAAGAACCGAAGATAATAGAACCTTATTCTATAAAAAGGATATAGCTATTTTGGCAAGGAATGGATTTGACTTTGAAACATCGAAAAGAGTAATGGATTTATCTAAAGAAGATTATACTAAAATTATTAATTTACTTTAATTTCTTTTTGTTATTGATTAAGTCATTAATTTTATTTCTAATATAGTTTTTCACAAAAACAAATATTACTAAACCAAAAATTGAAACAGAAACAATAATTATTAATATAGTTCTTAGTTGATCACTCATTATGATATATTTTTGCCTTTTAAAATTAGACTTGGGTTTTTGAAATCTTTTTTTCCATAATAAATTTTATTACCTTCAAAATCAGTAACTTTACCCCCAGCATGTTCAAGAATTGCATGACCTGCAGCTATATCCCATTCACATGCTCTTGGTTCAGCTACATATAAATCATATTCACCTGCTGCTACTACACAAAATTTTAATGAACTTTTCATCTTTATGTAATTATCTACTTTATATTGTTTATGTTTATTCAGAATTGCTTCTTTAAGTTTATCTGAATAGCTGACAGCTTTTATTTCATTAGGATGCATATTTTTTTTTTCAATTAATTTAATTTTTTTACCGTTTGAAATTTCAAAACTGTTCGTAGGTCCAAATGAGTAAAACATTCTACCTTTATCTGCTGCATAAATAATACCAGCTGCAGGTTGTTTGTCTAAAATCAATGCAGCATTTAAAGTAAATTCATCTCTATTGTTTACATAATCATTAGTTCCATCAATAGGATCTATAAGCCAAAAATTTTTCAAATCTTGGTTTGTTTTATTATCGATAGTTTCTTCTGAAACAATAGGTATTTTAGGGGTTAGTTCTAAAATTTTTTTAGTTAAGATATTGTTTACTTCGATATCACCGTTTGTAACAGGGGTGTTATCTTTTTTAATTTTTTTAATTAGTCCTTTTTTTCTCAGATCTAAAGCAATACTACCAGCATATTCAAAAGTACTTAATAAGTTAAGTACCAGATCTTTTATTTTATTTTCTTTCATTATTTATAAAGCTTTTCTAGTTTAATATGTTTTGAATTAATTACTTTTTTACCCACATTTTCAAAATTAATAGTTATTTTATCCTTTATGATAGATTGTATTTGACCAATTCCCCATTCTTTATTATTTAAATTAATAACTCTATCGCCAGGCTCAAATTCTAATATCATTTAATTTACTTATATTGAATTTGCTAGTAAATATCATTAAATATGACAACAAAATTTAATTCAATCGGTATAGATAAAGATCCTAAAGATACCTTAGTGGTTGTCGCAATGTCAGGTGGTGTTGATTCATCAACAGTCGCTGGTATAATGAAAAATGAAGGATATAAAGTCATTGGTGTTACACTAAAACTATACAATGAAAGTTCAAATTCTACAAAATCAAGACAATGTTGCGCAGGTCAAGACATACTTGATGCAAAAAGGGTAGCTGATCAATTAAAGATTGAACATAAAATTCTTTATTATCAAAATAAATTTAAAGAAGGAGTTATAGACAATTTTGTTGAATCTTATTTAAAAGGAGAAACGCCAGTACCATGTATTCAGTGCAACAAAACTGTAAAATTTACTGATTTATTAAAAGAAGCAAAAAAATTAAAAGCTGATGCATTAGTGACAGGACATTATGTTAAAAGTATATCAGGTAAACACGAAACCAACATGTATAAAGCTATTGATGATGATAGAGATCAAAGTTATTTTCTATTTAATACTACACGTGAACAACTAAATTTTTTAAGATTTCCTCTTGGAAAATTAAAAAAAAGTGAAACAAGAAAAATTGCTAATGATCTTAACTTAAATGTAGCAGATAAACCTGATAGTCAAGATATATGTTTTGTACCAAATGGAGATTATGCTTCTGTGATTAAAAAAATAAAACCAAATTCATTTAAAAAAGGAAATATTAAAGATTTGAATGGAAAAGTATTGGGAGTTCATGATGGAATTATTCACTACACAATAGGTCAAAGAAAAGGAATTGGTATATCTAATGAAGAACCATTATATGTGATAGAAATTAATGCTGATATGAATGAAATAATAGTTGGATCTAAAAAATTTTTGATCAAAAAAGAAATTAAGTTAAAAAATTTAAATTTATTAGCCAAGAATGAAGAATTTAATGATAATATTTTTGTAAAAGTTAGATCTACTGGAAAATTGTTAAATGCAAATATAAAAATTGAAAATGATAAAGCTAAAGTCAATTTACTAGAAGAAGAGTATGGTATATCTCCTGGTCAAGCTTGTGTTTTTTATTCAAAAAATTCTCAAGGTTATAAAGTTTTAGGAGGTGGGTGGATTTATAAATAATTAAATAAAAATTATTTATTTTTTTTCCACATAAAAAAAGTTAATAAATAGAAAGAAATAACACCCAAAAAATAATCCCATTCTAAAGCATGTTTCAAATATTTATTACCTGGTAATGACACAATTGGGATACTAATGATAGCAACAATTATTAATATACTTACAAGAGCAATTTTAAATTTTAAAATTATTGGTTTAATTAGCTCACTAATTTTATCCTTCAATGAATATAAAGATAAAACTAAATAAGTTTGAGCAACGACTTCAAAAATTATAAATGATAACATTACTATCCTTCTAAATAGTTTGTAAATGACAATATCAAAACTTATTCCCAAAAAAATTGAATGAAGAATCAAGCTAATTGCTGAAGCGATTCCAAAAAAAACAAATCGTTTTATATATTTATTATTTGGATCCAGGGCATTAATGATTTCTTTATTAAGTAACCAATATTTAATTAGTAAATACGATGTTAAAAACATTGCTGGCTTAAATATTAAATAATTAGGAAAATATCTGGCAGTTCTACTAATTGACGTACCGCCATCTATGTAAGGGAATGTATCAAATAATCTGTAAGGTTGCTCTATAAGGAAATGGAGATTTGTTGTAATATAAAGACAAATATTTACAGCTATAAAAGGCACTAAGAAAATCCATATACTCAGAGCCCGTGCTTTGCTTATACTCTTATTCATAGAATAGTTTAGCTTATTTTTTCTTATTCTTTTTTCTTGCTCTTCTTTTTTTAGAACCCATTTTTCGACGGCCTCTATGTTTTTTTGGGTATCCCATATATTCCTATTTTATAATTTTATTGACTTATTCGAGGGATATAGCATTGTCATTCAAACTTATCAAATTTTTTTATGAGTAAATCTTTTAAAACCTTCTTAAAACATACAGCAAAAGATTATCATAATAAATCTGTAAATCCTCCTGTCGTTCGAGCTTCAACGATTATTTTTAAATCGATGCAAGACATAAGAAAAACCCAAAATAAAGCAAAAAAAGATCCAACAGGTGGTCACTATGACTATGGAAGGCAAGGAACTTCAACTACTCATATTTTACAAAAAATTTTAACCAAATTAGAAGAAAGTTACCATGTATTTACTACACCTACTGGCTTTGGAGCAGTTTTTTTAGCAATTTTTAGTATAGCTCGCCCTAATGATGAAATTCTTGTAGCAGATCCAGTTTATAGTCCTACACGACTTTTAACGAAAGATTATTTGAAAGAATTTAATATTAAAACAATTTTTTATAATCCTCATGATTTAAAAAGTTTACAAAATAATATAACAAAAAAAACAAAATTAATTTTTGTTGAAAACCCTGGAAGTAATTCTTTTGAATTCCAAGATTTAGGTAAAATTATATCAATAGCCAAAAAAAATAAAATAATTACTGCAATAGATAATACATGGGCAACACCATACTTTTTTAAACCGATTAAATTTGGATTTGATATGTCTATTGTTTCTGCAACAAAATATTATTCAGGTCACTCAGATGTTATGGGTGGCAGTTTAGCTGTTAATAAAAAAGTTTTTAAAAAAGTAAAAGAAGCAGAAAAAGTTACTGGTTTACGACTCGGACCTGATGATGCGTATCTTATTACTAGGGGATTAAGAACACTAGATGTAAGATTAGATCGACACGAAGAAAATGCAAAAAAAATTTCTAGTTTTTTATCAAAAAATAAAAAAATAAAGCTTTTATATCCTTACAAAAAGGATTCATTTAATTTTAGGATGTGGAAGAAATATTATTCTGGTGCATCAGGACTAATGGGACTAAAAATAAAAGCAAAAAATATCAAAAGTGTAAGAAAATTTGTTAATTCTCTAAAATTATTTGGATATGGTTATAGTTGGGGTGGTTTTGAAAGTCTCGCCTTACATCAAGAATATAGAGAAACAGGTAATAGGAAATTTATGAATTTGTTAAAAGATGAACACTTGGTTAGACTTCATATAGGATTAGAAGACCCCAAAGATTTAATTGAAGATTTGAGACAAGCTCTTAAATATATTAGATGATTTCAGAAAAATTTATTCAAAATAAAACAGCTTTAATAACTTTAGTTTCAGCATGCCTTGTAGTTCTAATATCTTTAGGTGTGAGGCAAGTTTTTGGAATGTTCTTCATAGATTTTAATAAAGATCTTGGAATCTCAAATACTGAATTTGGTTTAGCTATAGGTATTCAAATGTTAGGTTGGGGACTCACAGGGCCTATATTTGGAGCAATAGCAGACAAGTATGGTGGACATAAAGCAATTAGTTTAGCTTTTGTTTTTTACATTTTAGGTATTTATTTTTTATATGCAGGTCCTAACACTGGTATTTTTTTTCAAATTAATATGGGACTTTTTATAGGTATTGGTCTTGGAGGTACTGCAATAAGTATTCCCATGTCTGTCGTGGGCAAACATTTTCCTTTGTCTAATAGAACTATAGCGATGAGCATAGTAACCTCAGTTGGCTCATTTGGTTACTTTGTATCTCCGATATACACTTCTTATTCGTTAAATAATAATGGTTGGGTTGAAACATTATATATCTTTATGCTTTTTTTAGTTATTGGTTTTTTAATCGCTTTTTTTGTTAAATCACCATCAGCTGAACAATCGATTGAAAAACAAAACAATCAGTCCACAATGGAAGCACTTAAAGAAGCCTATAAAAATAAAAGTTATGTACTATTAACTGCAGGATTTTTTGTGTGTGGCTTTCATATTACTTTAGTTGGAACTCATGTTCCTACATATGTAATTGATAGAGGACTAGAAAATTGGACAGCAGCTATGATTTTATCATTAGTAGGATTTTTTAATATTTTTGGCTCATTATTAAGTGGATATTTATCAACAAAGATAAGTAAAAAAATTATTTTAAGTGTAATTTATCTTTTAAGGGGTGTATCAATTATTTTATTTATTTCTTTACCTGCTAGTAATATTTCTGCTTTTTTATTTGGTGCTAGTTTTGGATTTTTATGGTTAAGTACAGTGCCTGCTACAGTGGGTATAGTTGCACATATATTTGGAACTAAATATTTAGGTTTATTATATGGAATTGTTTTTTTAAGTCATCAAATTGGATCATTTTTTGGCGCTTATCTTGGTGGATTATTTCATGACCTATACGGTTCATACGACTATGCGTGGTATTTAGCTATTGCATTATCGATATTTGCAGGAATTATACACTTACCTATAAAAGAAAAACCAGTTTTAAGATTAAAAACAGAATAAAAAATTGATTAAAGAAAACTATCTAAAAAATTTAAGTAAAAGTAAAAAACCTTTTATAATTTATAAATCAAAAAAAGGTTTTGATCTTTATACAAATTTTTCAAAAAAAATTATTTTAAATAATAAAAATATTTATAACTTTCTTAACAGAGTAAGTAGAAAAAAATTAAGAAATAAAGAAACGGATTTATTTATAGGTTTTTTTGGTTATGAAATTTTAAATAATCTAATAGGTATCAAAATAAAAAAACAAAAAAGTCTAAAATTTCCAAAAGGAATTTTTTATAAACCAGAAACAAAAGTAAAACTCACAAATAAATTAAGTTACTCATCAGTAATATCTTCTAAATCTAGCAAACTTTTTAAAATTAATTTAAGCAAAAACATTTATAAAAGTATTTTTAATAGATTTAAGAAAAGAATTAAGTCTGGTGAAACTTATCAAATAAAAATATGTACAAAATATAAAAATAAATCAAAAATAGATCCTTTAGATTTTTTTTGTAGACTTACAAAAACAAATATGGCTCCAGAAGCTTTTATGATTAAAGATAAGGATTATTCTATAATAAGTTGTTCTCCAGAAAATCTTATAACAAAAAAAAATGAATTTATAACTACTAAACCAATAGCTGGAACATTAAAAAAGTCCAAAAATCTTAATAAAATTAAGGCTCTAGCTTTTTTTAAAAAAAATATAAAAGAAACCAAAGAACATAATATGATTGTAGACATGGAAAGAAGCGATTTATCAAAAATATGTAAACATGGATCAGTAAAAATCATAAAAAAAAAGGTTGTAGAAGAATATAAGGATCTTTATCATTATGTGAGTTTAATAGCTGGTAAATTAAAAAAAAATATTTCAAATTTAGATATAGTTAAATCGATGATGCCAGGTGGCTCTGTAATAGGATGCCCTAAGATTAGCACTTTAAATCTTCTTAATGCTCAAGAAAAAGAAAGTAGAAATATTTATACGGGATGTTTTGGATATTTCAAATTTAATGGTGATATGAGGTTTAATATAATTATTAGATCTATTTTAAATTACAAAAATCAATCAGAAATTTCAGTTGCTTCTGGAGTGGTAATTGACAGTAATGCTAAACATGAATTTAATGAAAATTACATTAAAGCTAAAGCCTTAATGGATCTTTATAAATGATTTATATAATTGATCATAAAGACTCATTTACACATAATGTTGTTCATCAATTTGAAAATTTTGATAAAGTTGAATGTGATAATTTTAATGAAATTAACGAAATCAAACTAAAAAAATCCAATGTAATAGTTTTCTCCCCAGGACCTGGTTCTCCATCTAATTATCCAATTAGTTCAAGGATCTACAAAGAGTTCAAAGGAAAAAAAAAAATAATAGGTATATGCCTTGGATTTCAACAAATTTTATATTGTGAACGGGGTAAAATAATTCAACAAAATAAGATTTATCACGGTTTTCAATCAGAGATAAAAGTCACTAGCAACAAATCTTTATTTAAAAGAAATAAAAAATTTGTTGTTGGTAGATATCACTCACTTAAATTAAAAGAGCCTTTTGAAGCAGAAAATTTTGAAATTACGATGAGATGTGCTATTTCAAATGTAGCAATGGCAATAGAAAACAATAAAGAAAAAATATATGGATTTCAATTTCACCCAGAATCTTTTTTAACTGAAAATGGTAACTTACTTATTAAAAAAATCTTATCA